>QWCT01001721.1_pt1 | contig 11124 bp, 3 predicted proteins | sample 1972681 | NCBI WGS metagenome assembly QWCT01 (sample SAMN09866701, study PRJNA288562) | Human oral metagenome isolate pre3_saliva, whole genome shotgun sequencing... | isolation source: mouth | host: Homo sapiens | place: USA: California | reverse complement strand
ACGGGTCTGGGCAAGGAAGCCATTACTCTTGATCTGCAAACGCAAGCGAGCCAGAAGTAACGGCTGCTGAAGATCCCGGTTATGCAGCGTGATGATAAGTCGATCACGACTGCCCGAATAATAGTCCACTAAGTGCGGACTCTGCGGGGAGGGCCACTGAACTACAGCATGGATGGGGTAGAACTGAGCACACAACTCCTTCCCTCCTCCACAAAGGAGAAGAGAGAAGAGTAAGACTTTATAGAGTATGGTGCGAGCAAAGCCCGTGTGCTTAGATCTCCACATCGCTATTACGATTATAATCTAAATAAATTAGTTGCCTTGTTTTGTCACCTTGAGCAAAGACCTCTCTTCCCCGACACGAAGCTCTACGGTATAGACTCCAGAGGTATTTCCTCGCAGCTCGTACTCAAAAGTTTGCACTTGCACTTTCTTTAGAGCCTTCTTATCCATCTCTACCATGGTCGGAGATAGGAGGCGCAGTGTAAAGTCTTGAGGCTCTCGGAGCTCAATAAAGACCTTAAATTCTCCTGTCGTTGGATTAGGTGTCACAAGAAACTGTTTGATCATGGCTCCAACCTTATCATCGGGAAGAGTCACACTCCCAGCAGGTAGTACCTCGATACGCTGGCTAACAAGTGTAGAGCAGTCTCCAAGATAGCCCTCAAGTGCGACTGTGTATATACCAGCAGAGCTCATTGTGAAGATAAGCCTCTCGTCACTCTGGCTCTTGACAACTGCCCCGACAGGGAGGTGCCATTTTAGTCGATCAGCCTTGATTTGACTGATATTAACTACATGGATCTCTGCTCCTAGGTCTACAGAACTTGGAGCTGTAATATCAATGGGTAGTTCAGTCTGACTCTCACGGATTATAACCTCAGCGGAGGCTGTGCAACCGCCCTCATTGGTCAAGATGACACGATAAGTGCCGGCACGGCTAACGCTAAGCTCTTTACCAGTTTCGCTGAGAGGCTGACCATTACGCAACCATGAGTAGCTTACATTCTCTTGATTGGATGTAGCTCGTAGATTACGACTTTGATCTTTACAGAGAGTAAAGGCTTCGGAGAGGCTTACCTTGAGTTCGTCTGGCTGTGTCAAGCTCAAGCGATAGCGTAGCGTACATCCAGCAGCATCAGATATCAGAGCTACATATTCTCCAGCCTGGAGTTTATCTCGCTGACGAGTAGTAAGACTAGGACTATCCTCCCAACGTATCGTATAGGGACTCGTACCTCCACTGATATTGAGTTTGATGCTACCATTAGAAGCTCCAAAGCAACTGGGGTGCACTAATTCTGGTCGCACAACAAGGGCGTCAGGTGAGGAAACCTCTGCTGTAGCATCAATAGTACAGCCTCTACTATCTGTAACACGGAGGAAGTAGGTACCTATTTCGTTAACTCGAAGACTTGAGTTGGTTTCACCCTCCTTATTCCACTCATATGAGTATGGAGCGGTGCCTCCCGTGACAAGCGCTTCGATAGAGCCTTCTCCTCCACTACAATTAGGGCTGATGACCTTAAACTTGAGGCTTAGAGCCTCGGGCTGAACTAATGTAAATACGGTAGATAATACACTGATGTTATTAGCATCTGTAATCTTCACTTGATATTGTCCTGCACTAAGACCACGAGCGATACTATCTGTTTGTTGACTTAGCTCTTCGTTAGAACCATTGGTTAGCTTATACCAAGTGTAGGTGTAGGGCAGACGGCTCGCTATATGGGGCTTGCCACCCTTAGCATGTGCTGTTATCTCTCCGTTACTATCTCCGTGACAACTAACGAAGCGACTTTCCTTGACCTCAACACCTAGGGGAGGAGGAGCATTGAGCGTTATATCAAGCTTTGCTCGGCAACCGCAAGGGGCATTCTTATCCTCGGGAGCGAGAGCATCAAAGCGGGCATCCTCTACAATGACCTGATATTCTCCTCTAGATATATTAGATAGGGTGTAGATATACGCTCCCCCATCGGGGCGTACAGAAGTAGGAGTAAAGCTGCGACCATCCGACAGACGTATGATACGAACCTGGTAGCCGTTAGCAAGTGGAGTTCCCCCTGAGGCTCTAAAACTGATGGAGCCATCAGAAGAGTTATAAGCTAAGGGACTTACGACAGCTTCCTCCAAAACAGACACAGCTTCGGAGGGCTCAGCCAGTATGACGCGGTGTATGAGCTCATTGCCTCCACCGTCTTTGGCGAAGCAATCATTGCTATCATAAACCTTGAGGGTATATTGCCCTGCTGGAAGGCGAGAGAAAGTAGTTGTTGAGCTAAACTCTTGGGTGCGGATCTCTACCCCAGAGGCGTCAAGCAGATGTGCCTTGAAGCGCCCTGTTCCGCCCGAGGCCGTGAGTGTGATGGCACCATCAGTGCCAGCGAAGCAGCTCACATCCTTCTTGGTAAACGAGTGTGTGATGGCAGGTCGCTCGGCGATGGTCATATTGATGACATGGCTAGGTGCTTGGGCGTAAGCAGCTAATCCATTAGAGTGTGTCCCTAAGAGAGCGAAGGTATAGCTCCCTGCTGTGAGCCCCCGAATGTAGAAGCCATTATTGGCATCAAGAGCCTCAATATTATCTACCCTCTCCCTGATATTCCCAATCAATCGAGCAATTCCAATAGTTTCATTGGGCTTCAGTGCTCTATCCAGTCTCACATAAATAGAGGCATCTTGAGAGTTATGACAACGCTCTTGTTGCATCTCTGTCGAGACAATATGAGGGACTGTGAGTGTAGGCTTGAGCGTGATGATCTTATATTGACTCTCCGTGCGTGCCTCATCAGTGATAGCGTTAATGCGGAAGGCAATGGATTTGCCACTCACAATCAAAGCACGATAGTCGGCTTCGCTCATAAGGTCTTCACCCTTGAGCGTAACAACAGACTTACCCTCACTATAAGATACGCCTGCCGGTAGGGGGGCCCAGGTTGGGTCTCCTACTATTCGGTACTCCCATTGATAGGTTGCCTCAACGAAACCTTTTGTTGCCTTGAGGGTAATAGGATCTTTGTCTGGCAACATACGATTAACACTTACTTCCGACCCCTGCCCCTGGTTGTGGAAGTAATGGAGGTTAATAGAGACGGGGATGAGCTCTACATATGCAGTAAGTCGCATATCGTCAATATATCCACCAGATTTCGATGTATTTACATAAGCACTACTGTTAGGGACATCTATGAAATCATCTCCTGTATCAGAACCAGAACCCAAACCGAGGACTCCACTCCAAGACTTAAATGATCTAATTCTCACTCTTGAGGGGCGATCAGTTACATTGTAACTATTAACATAACTAGTCGGTGTTTTTCCCCATGAGTCTCCAGGAAAACGGCCTCCATAGTTATAATGATAAACTTGTTTGTCAATGCCATTTGTGACAACATGGTAATATAGATCTAAAGTAGACATGGTATTCCCATAGTTGTAAATTGGGCTAAATGTCACAGACAACTTATACTTCCCTTCTTCTTGAGCTAGAGCACAAGTAAGAGAAACAAAGAATGTAATAATGATTACAAATACCTTTTTTATCATAGTGTTAAGCTTCTCTTAATCGTTTTCGGCTTACTGCCCTTATGCTTGACTACAAGGGTATAAATATTGCTCTTTCCCTGTTGGGTTTCACTGTCTACGACTTCTCCCTCAGCAGGTAGGCTATCACGATAGAGGTATAAGCGTCCTTGCTCATCTGTCTTATAGAGAGCTACACTTATGAGTGCTGGAGCTTGTGTCTTCCACTTAATAGCTATTACTCCTTCTGGCAGGGTACTGAGGCTAAGATGGCTATCTACCAAGGCTTTTTCACTTATCTGAGCTCCGATAGCGACTTCTTGAGACAGCACAGAGAGAAGCCTCTTACTAGAGTAGGCTTGCATCTGATAGATGTAGCTCTTCCCTGGTTCGTCTTTGATACGATAAGTTCTCTGGGTCTTATCATCAATCTTCGCAACTTGGTGCAGGGTATTACTTCCTGACTCCTTTCTAAAGATGATGAAGCCTGTAAGGTATGGGTCATCTGCGGCTTCCCAGTGAAGCACAGTATGCTCCTTATCATGCTCTATACGAGTAATACTTGGTGCCGTGGGTGCAAGTACATTAGGTTTTAATGCCTCAACAAGCTCTGATTGCTCAGATTGATTGTAGCGATGATCAAGAGCTGTCAGGGCATAGTACACCTTACTATTAAGAGATTGCAGACTGACGCTGTCCTGATATAGAGTATCTCGTATGGCTACATCTGTAATAGGGATTAACTCTTCACCCTTATTCTCTCCTCGGTATAGGCGATACCCCAATATGTCTGCCTCTTTATTAGCACTCCATTGTAGACGGACCTTACCTAGACTATCTACTTGAGCTCTTAGTCCAGTTGGCTTGCTCGGGGGAATACTATCAATCGGCTGCAGAAGGATGGGTAAAGATTCTCTTGATACCCCTCTCTTAGGCTTAGCTTCTATCTTATAGTAGACATATTTCGCTTTAGGAATATCTATCGTATAGCTCCTTACGGAAGGAGCTAGTCCCTGTTTCAAGGGAACATACTTCTTATCATTGGTCGAGTGTAAGATACTGAAGCTCTCCAAGAGGTCTTCTTCCTCTGGGGAGAATGTCCAACTCATCTGCGCCCCACCCTTCTCATTAAAAGAGGCAGAGCTAATCATAGGTATCGTCTTAAGACTTGGATATCCAGCTCCTGAAACAACTATGCTATATGCGCTCTTAGTACCAAAAGGAGTAATCCCAGCTACACGATAGTAATAGGTCTGTAGGTTAGCAATGCTATCCGTATAGGTAATCGGAGCATGTGCACTCTTTTCCCCTTTGGACATACGAGTAATAGGCTCTGGGGTAATAGGAGTAAAGGTATGTCCATCCTCACTCCTCTCAACGATGTAGCTATTATATAGGTGTACTAATCCATTGTAGTCCCAAGAGAGTTGAGCCGATGCATCCCCGAAGCGAACAGAAAGGGCTTGAGGCTTGACTAGCTGGGTATTCTGCCCCATGATGACGAAGTTTAGCCCGGCCTTGATTGGATTCTTCTTGTCTGTACTGAGTGCGATGACTCTATACAGGTATCGCTCTCCAGGCTTAACCGTTGTATCCTCCCAGCCCCATCCCATAACCTTGGCAACAGGAAAGCATAGGTCGGCTGCATAAGCCGAGAAGAGATAACGCTGCTCTCTTTGCTCATCAAGAGCTATAGCCTTGGCCATGGGGTTATCTCCGAGCCCCACCTCAAAGTCCTCCCCAAAGACAGCTTGTGCCATCACTAAGCCCATAGGATATTGTGTGGCTATAGTCTTGAGTTCATCGCTCTCTCTTGGCTTGAGCTCAGCACCTAAGATGTGGACCTCAGGGGTTGGTAGTATTTGTCCGTTACGTGCGATAGTTAGACGCTCTAAGCGAACCCCATGCTTGTTCAAGTTTTCCCAAGTTTTGGCATCACTGGCAATCCATCGCAATAATACTTTATTACTATGGACTTCAGTCCTTACCTTAATGCTTCCCTGTGACTTCGTTTGTGCCTTGAGCATAGCCGACAGGAACAAACATATCCCAAGGGTAAGGAGCCTCATACCCCATCTTGCTTGTTTCATCGCTCTGTATTAAACTTGAGATTGTTATTGTAAAGGATAGGCATCGTTGAGCTTACGGTACCGTCAGGTAAGACATAGCTCACGAGAGCCTTATACTTGCCAGGTCTGAGTACGGGTAAAGTTCCAAGGGCGAAGCGCTCATAAATACTACGCCCCACTAGCTCTCGGTTATTGACCACAAGCCCCTGTAGGTCGCTGAAGTCAGCAAAGACAACATGCGAAGCTAAGAAAGTGAAGGGGAATCGATAAGCTTGCTTATTGAGAGTCCCGTCACTCAATTTAGACAAGAAGTATGGACTTGGAGCAAAGGCATAATAGGGTGGTACACCATAGGGTTGCTCACTACGATAAGTTAACTCAAGACCAGCAAAGGGATAGCCCTCATAAACTAAAGGGTAGACGGTCTTCGCAAAATAATCCTCTTCTAGCGTTGCTTTGAGTTGAACAAGGGCTCTCCCTTGTGTTTTCTCTACCCCTAATACTTCAGCCTCATCAAAAGCCTCATCAGCTCGGACATCCAGTTCAAGAGGATAAGCTGAGGCTTCATCATAAACAGCAAAGCCATCTTTAATCTTGAGGGCATCCATCTTTTCCTTGAAGGTACTGTGCTGACTTGTACTGAAATCATAGCTGAGGATAGCTTTCTCTAGGTTGCTAGCCACAAGGCGCTCAGCCCTATCACCTCCAATACGCACACTTAAGTCTTCGCTATCAAGATGAGTAGTAGAGTTACTCTTAGGACTTTCTTGCCCCTCCTGAACTTGTGCGGTGTAAGCTAGGCTCAGTGTGTAGGGAGTTTTCTTTCTCAGGCTGGGAATAATAAACTCTAGTCTATTCTCACTCTCGTTGTAGTTGAAGTCCGTGGACACTCGTCCACCCTCTTCGTCAAGGAAGCTCATCTTGTAGTCAAAGCCCTTCTCAAAGAGGTACTTTTGTCCCATCTTGAGCTGCACATAGCCCTTGTTACTTTCCTTGGGGAGGAAGTATGACTGGCCTACAACTGGGTAAGCATAAACGACATTGGCAAGAGGGATTTCACTGGGAGCCCCACCCGTAGTGAAAGTATGTGTCTTCTCTTCTATTGCTGGTTTACCCGAAGTCACAACTTGATGCCAAGAACCATTTATAAACTCTTCAAAGCCAACACGAACACTTGCCGTAAGCTCTGTATTTGGCGGAAGGACTTCTTTAGCCTGCAAGCTGAGCTTAGTCTTATCATCACCCCACACAAGTTGAGCAGCAATGCTCTTGCCTTCCTTATCCTTAAGGTCAAAACTTTTGAGACTAATACGATAGATCTTATTTACACCACGCTCGTCTGAGGCCTCAAAGGTTTTACCCATTGCAACATTGAAGGTTGCTTGAGGTACAGCAAAGACGCTTACTTCTCGCTCCCCGATAACTGGCGAAAGATCGTTGATCATTGGTTCATCTACGGGAGATGAGCCTGGATTGACGACTTCACACTCTTCGCCGATACTTAGCTTAAAGCGAGCATGTCCCTTCACAAGCCCAAGCACATTAAGATTTACGCCAAGGTATCCCTTGAAGAAGGTTGGATCGGGTAGGCCTGCTTGTAGCAAGGCGGCCGCACCTCCCCTAATGACAGGGACACGCACACGCACAAACCACAACTTAATTTTTACACCCAACTCGCCTTGCAGATAGGCATAAGCCTGCCCTTGAGCGTACCAGCCATTCAGACCGATTGTCCCAGAGCGGCCTCGACATTGTGCCTGACCATAATCCTTGAGCATCACATCAAAACCTAAGCCTGCATTAAAGTTGGCATACATGATAGCAAACTGAAGGTCACCAGTACGCACTCCCAGTTTAGAGCCAAAAGCGAAGCCTTTACCCGTACTTAGAGCGTCTAAATTACGCCCTAGACTCAGACGGCTAATATCTTGCCCTATAAGATTAGCTACTTCTTGCGGAGGAGTAGGCATACCCGGAATACGGCTTCCTGCCATTAGGTAAGCATCACTCTTAACGGCGAGAATGCTACCAACATTTAACTTCAAGCCAATAGGAGTCGCTGGAGTCCCTAGATGTAAGTACCATTCCTTAGGATCAATATGCAGTACACCCCTTCCGGCAAGTCCATCAGGACCAGTACCCGCAATTACACCTGCTGGACTTGACACATAGACTTGGCTCACGGCGTGTAGGCTACTATTGTCCAGGTCCAACTGCATAAAAATAGAACCTGAAATATTAGCCCCCTTAAGTGCTTCCGGTAGTTTCTTTATACTTAAAGCCCCTAGAACATTCTCAAAGTCACCACCCTGCTTCAGCTGTTCTCCTAAGTTGCTCGGAATGAAACGATGTTGTTGCTCTATCCTCTCTTCTGCGGACACTTCGCCCCTAAGATCTTTAGGGAATTGGGCATAGCCATAGAAACCGACCATACTTAAGCCTCCAGAACGAGAAAAAATTATCTCTAGGGCAGCCTCACCTTGTGCCGTTTTGCTGATTTCAAATAATGTAGATGCCTTGAATCCGAGTCCCTTACTCTCATCAGGCACGTACTGAGCACTTCGGAATTTGCCACCCTCGGCACTTTGCCCTTCAGCTCGCACACCATAAGTAAGAGCTCCCCCTATACCATTGAGGGTCATAGGAGCAACAAGCGGTATACCTTGAGGGAAAGTCCCTAAGCCATCGGCATACCAATAACTATTGCTGTCTTTACGACCAAAGCCTGCGCGGACTTTCCACGAAACATGATTAGTCTTGCCTAAACCCAGCGATAAGAGAAGATCCCCAGTAAAGCCATTACCATAAATTGCATCGTCGCGATGCCAATTAAGCTTGCCTACCAGACCAATCTTGCCCGCAATTTTAGCATCAAGGGCAATCTCACTGACGTCCATACCCTCATAATACCAGACATTATCGCGATAAGCCGCTCGTAGCGTAATGTTTGTCTTTCCTGAAAAGAGATTTTTCCCTAGGCTGAGCCCAGCCCCTAGTGTCAAATGAGCACCTCGTTCATTAGCTCCGAGTTCTAACTGGTGTATGGAGAGAGGAAAATCTCCCAGCTTAGCCTCACCCTCGTATCCCAAAGCCTCAACGCTAATATAAGGTGCTTTGGTAGTTAAACGAAGGTTGCGAAATTTTAAGCTCGCCAACTTAACGGACTCAGAGCCGTTTAGACCATCAAGTCCTTCGGTCTTACCAAGAGCCATCCGACCATGTAGAACGGCCTCTGGGACAAATTTGTCGTCTATTAAATCTAGCTTAACATAAGAGCTGGGATCTAACTGAGCCTCAGCATTAAAGATTGAGAAGTTCAAACTAGAGTCTGGCCGAACAACCAATGTATAACGGTCGTTCATTTGCATAAAACCCTCATAGGCTAAGGTTGTTGTTTCCCCTTTGAAAGGCAAGCCTAGGCGGCCTTTAAGCTCCGAAGACACTAGCTCGCTGGCTACAAGTTGCAATCCAAAGTGATCCACAGAGAACTTCCAACCGCTGGCACTCCCTTTATCCAGTTGCAGAACATTATCCGCAGCAAATATCCCTGTAATGCCATTATCATCAATTAATAGATTCTCGGCAGAGAAACGTGCATTAGAAAAAGCTTTAGGTAGAGTCACGGAAACACTCTTAGCGTATACCCCCCGCCATAGTGTACGTTCATCTGGTAGAAAACCTTGTTCATATTCCTTGGGGAAGTCTATATCTTTAGAGTTGCGCACGCTACTGAAGTCAAAGACCACATCGTTAGCATCAAAAACATAGCCCCTAAGTCCCTTTATTTCAAAAGAAGGTAGGCTCATCGATACAAGTAAGTCGTCCCAGCTTTCTATGACTGTGCTGAAACGACCAACTACTTGTTCACCATTTATCGCTGATGATATCAGAGAGGTTGGAAAATGTACCTCTGCATCTAAAGCTAAGTTTTTAAAGCCATCACAATTGATGGTCATGTAAGTATTGCTCTCAGAGACACCTCGAGTACGATTGAATCCGCCCTTAAGAACAAGGGATGTATTACCTCCATTGAACGGGATCTCTATATCTCGGAGAAGTGATAACTTGACTTCATCAGCCAAGCCTCCTGAATGAGTACCCTTGACACCCTCTGCGCCAAAGAAGAGGACTAACCTACGACCATCACTTCCCTGTGGAATAATAGCTTTTGCATAAACGGCAAGTTCACTATGGGCTGGCCCCAATGCAAAACGATTAACGGCAATGGTAACTTCCATACCGCTAATCGTTCGCTTCATTCCTATGGGCAAATGTGCCATAGGCAAGTCATTATAATCTAAGCTCTCAACATAGGCATTGCGCTGAGCTAGATCGGCAAAAGTTCGTTCTACAGCCTCAAGTTGCCGTTGAGTATTCTGAGAAGTTTGAGCATATCCCCCGTTAGGTAGACATAGTAGGCAGAAGAAAATCAGTAGAATTAAACACCTCTCCAGAGAGAACTTAATCCCCCCAGCACCTATAGACCTATCCTTTTTTGAACAAATATGTAGACTCATTAATACAGCCTAAAACAAACAACAATTACGATTCGCTACTTACGTTACTCAATGCGAATTTACTTATCATTTACCAATTGGAGACTATTGCCGAGAGTCCTGCCCTCCATTTATTGAGACCATTGCGCAAGACCATCTCTTCACAGCTTGCACTCTCCTCCTCCAAACTTCTCAGCCTAAAGCCTCAAATTTTCGAGGAAAGAAGGTACGAGTAATGAAGAGATGGCCTACGAGTGGCAGAAAAGTTTGGACTACGTACGTGGCTCTAATATCTACGTACGTGGATATTTGGATTTACGTACCTGGTCTTTAAGACTACGTACATAGACAGAGGAAAACCACTACGTGAGGGCACTTTTTTCTTCACGAAAACACTGCTTTTCCCTTCGCTGGATAAGAGGAATACTCGCGATAAGGCGAAGGGCTTGTGTATCTCTTTTGAGAGGCATATCGGGAAGCTGGGCGTGCGATGCCTTAGCACTCTAAATAATGGACTGGACTCTAGGCAACAGTCTCATAGATGTCTACCGGGGCTGCAATGGGACTGATAAAAGATAGAACTTGGTTAGTTTATTCATCAAAAGAGCACGTGAATCTCCCTCTGCCACATAACCTCCTATAAAAGAGAAGCTTTGCTTATCGTTCGTTTTTCTGTACCTTTGTCAACCGAAAAAGAGAGATGTTTTACTTTCAATAGCCATTCAGAAGAGTAGTCAAGAGTCAGTCAGAAAACTGCTACACTTTTGCTACACTCCCCGCTTGACTAGATTAGATAGAACCTGTCATACAACAACATAGGTGGGATGCGTTCATATCCCGCCCTCTCCGCAGTATATAGCATGAGCGATCAAGTGAGCGAGACTCTCTTCGTCGCTCTTTTTTTCTTTATCCCTACATCGGGGGAAGAGCCGTAGGCTACGGAGAGCGCTCCGCAGCTCTCTGCCTGCGCGCAGCCGCAGGCAACTAAGATGGCATCGTCTTTGTTAGGATAAGAGTGGGACTAAGGCCGGATA
>QWCT01002170.1_pt1 | contig 11127 bp, 4 predicted proteins | sample 1972681 | NCBI WGS metagenome assembly QWCT01 (sample SAMN09866701, study PRJNA288562) | Human oral metagenome isolate pre3_saliva, whole genome shotgun sequencing... | isolation source: mouth | host: Homo sapiens | place: USA: California | reverse complement strand
AACTCTGCGCTGACGATTTCGAATCCCTCGGCTTCCAGGTGCTTTTGAATCTCGCTGAACGACTTGGGATCACCATAGATCGTGATGCTTTCTTCCTCGTCGTCTTCGTCGAACTCGTCTTCCACCCCATAATCAATGAGATCCAAGATGAGTTCCTCCATGTCGAGCCCGTCTTTCTTCTTGAAGGCGAACACACACTTGTGGTCAAAAAGGAATGCCAACGAGCCCATCGTGCCAAGGTTGCCGTTGAACTTGTTGAAGACAGAACGGACATCGCCGACGGTACGCGTGGGATTGTCGGTGAGTGTATCCACGAAAATGGCTACACCATGGGGGCCGTATCCCTCATAGGTCATTGTTTTGTACTCGCTCTGGTCCTTACCCATTGCGTTTTTGATGGCACGCTCAATATTGTCCTTGGGCATGTTCTCACGCTTGGCCGTTGCAATGATGGCACGCAACGTGGGGTTGGTTTCGGGCTCGGGACCGCCGGCCTTCACAGCCACAGCGATTTGCTTGCCGATCTTGGTAAATGTACGGGCCATGTGCCCCCACCGCTTCAGTTTGGCGGCTTTTCGATATTCAAATGCTCTTCCCATAGGAATGTTGGATAGAAAGTTTCTGTTATTTGTGGAGAACTCTGCCTCAATGAGCAACACTTTATCGATAGCTGCACAAATCCGACGAGATTCCCCGTGATGGAAGGACGCTCAACGGAGTTCCGCGCCCAATTGTTGTTGCAGTTGTTTGATGATCTTGCCCATAATGGCTTCCGTCTGCTTGTCGTTCATCGTCTTCGACTCGTCCGAAAGTGTGAAGGCAACGGCATAGCTCTTTTTGCCCGCCGGGAGATGCTCTCCTTCATAAACGTCGAAGAGTTCGACCTTGCGGAGCAATTTCTTTTCGCACGAACGAGCCACGCGTTCCACGTCGGCAAACGGTACGTTGACATCGAGCAACAGAGCTAGATCGCGACGTACAGCGGGGAACTTGGACAACTCGGTGTAAGACACGTCCTTCTTCGGTAGCTTCTTCATGAGCACACTCCAATTGAAATCGGCGAAATACACTTCTTGGTCCACTTCACAAACCGCCAAAAGCGCTTTGCTCACCAAACCCAGTTCGAGACATACCTTGCCATTGCGATCTTCGACCACAATGCTCTTGGCAAAGATATCGTTCGTACCCTCTTTAACCAGCAAGCCGCCGAGCGGAATGCCCAAACGGGACAGGACGTTCATGGCGTAGGCCTTCAATTCATAAATGCTACTGTCTTCATTGGCATGCGCCCACGAATCCATCACGCGCTTTCCCGTGATCCACAATCCGAGATGCAGATCTTCATGATAAGGCGAAAGCACTTTGCCTTCCACACGCTTAGTGGCATCGTAGCTGTAGCAATTTCCGAATTCGAAGAAGCGCAAATTGTCTTCTTTGCGGTTCACATTGTGCGCAATACTCTCTAATCCTCCGAACAGTAGCGTTTGGCGCATGACATTCAGGTCGCTCGAAAGAGGATTGAGGAGGCGGACAAGGTGATCTGCGCTATAAGTCTTCAGTTCGCTGTAGTAAGCTTCGCGCGTCAACGAGTTATTGAGAATTTCATTGAATCCTTCGCCGATAAGCTGCTCGCTTACAACATTCTGCAGCTTTTGACTTACATCGTAAATGCTCTTTGTCGTGAGCGAAGACTTCAGACTGGTTGGAATCTCTACGTTATTGTATCCGTACACTCTCAAGATATCCTCAACCACATCACAAGGACGCTGTACATCCACGCGATATGCCGGCACACGCAGGGAGAGCCCCTTCTCGTTTTCTGAAACGATCTGCATGTCCAAGGCCGTCAAAATGGTGCGAATCAAATCGTGGGGGATTTCCTTCCCGATCAATTCATGTACATACTGGTATTCGAGTTCAACGTCGAAGCTTTTCTTCAATTCTGGCGACTGCACGTCGACAATCTCCATGGCAATTTCTCCACCGGCCAACTCCTTGGCCAGCAGTACAGCCTGCTTCAACGCGTAAAGTTGCCCGTCGGGATCCACTCCACGCTCGAAACGGAAAGAAGCATCAGTGCTCAGTCCGTGACGGCGCGCGCTCTTGCGCACCCAAGTGGGATGGAAATAGGCACTTTCAAACAGGACATCACGCGTCGTGTCGTACGTCCCGCTTCCCTTTCCTCCGAGCACGCCGGCAATACACATCGGCTCTTCGGCATTACAAATGAGGAGATCGCGATCCGAAAGCTCGCGTTTCTCACCGTCTAACGTGACAAAAGAAGAACCTTCGGGCAGTGTTTTCACCACGATCTTGCCGCCGGCAATCATATCTGCATCGAAACAATGCAGCGGTTGGCCGTAAGCCATCATCACATAATTGGTGATGTCGACAATATTATTGATGGGGCGCAAACCGATCGTGATCAGTTTCTCTTGCAACCACTTGGGGCTTTCCTTGATTTCGCAGCCTTTCAGCGTCACAGCGCAGTAGCGCAAGCAAGCTTCGGGGCGTTCGATTTCAACCGCAATCGGCAGTTCGTGGTTATCCACCGCAAACGCTTTGTCATCGGGCCGATGCAAGGTTGTCTTTATGCCGTTGCGTACCAAATAAGCGTAAAGGTCGCGCGCCACTCCCCAATGCGAACAAGCGTCCGCGCGATTGGGGGTGATGTCGACCTCAATCAACCAATCGCTTTCCAGGTTGAAATAAGTAGCAGCAGGCATACCGACGGGGGTATCTTCGGGCAACACCATGATACCATCGTGTCCGTTACCCACTCCGATCTCGTCTTCCGCACAAATCATGCCGTAACTCTCGACACCGCGGAGCTTCGATTTCTTGATCACGAACTCCTTGTCTCCGTCGTAGAGTTTTGTGCCGAGCGTTGCCACGATCACTTTCTGTCCGGCCGCCACATTATGTGCACCGCAGACAATTTGAGCCGGTTCATTGCCGTCTCCCAAATCTACTGTCGTCACATGCATGTGGTCCGAATCGGGGTGTACTTCGCAAGTCAACACCTTTCCGACAACAAGGCCTTTCAAGCCGCCACGGATGGTCTGTACTTCTTCGACGCCATCCACTTCGAGTCCGATAGAAGTCAGTGCGTCAGCTACTTCTTGGGCTGTCATGTCGAAATCGACATACTCTTTCAGCCACTTGTAAGATATATTCATAGGAAATGCGTTTGCTAAGTTGCAAAGCGGCCCCTTACGGCGTTAACACGCAGATCACGCCGCACAAAAGTTCCGCTAATCGACCGCTTGTTTATTGTCAAACGGCCATAATCTGATGCGAAATTACTCATTTATTTTTAGGGAGAAAAGCTTCATCGGCCGAAAAGCTTCCCCACTTTCTCAAATCACACTGTGCAGCTCCGCAATTTGAGACACTGCACCACAACAAATTAGCCCCTTCGGTGACATTCGAACGAGCTTTTTTGCGTAACTTCGCGGCAAAATCCTCACTTCACAATGCACCTCATCCATAGTTTGCGGAGCACGATGCTCTACAGCGCTTTTTTCTTCAGCTCCACGCTCCCACTTGCCGCCCAACTGGGGGCGCAACGCGATGATTGGGCCGTGGGCGCAAACGTCGGTGTCAATTTCAATCAGGTTTCTTTCAACCCCGGCGTGCGCCAAGCCTACCATCCAGGCATGATTGCGGGGTTCACCGCGCGCTACACCAGCGAACGGTACTATGGTTTGATTTGCGCCCTGCAAATCGAGGCCAACTTCTGGCAAGCCGGTTGGAAGGAAGACATCTATTCTTCTCAGGGTGAGCAACTATCGGATCGCTACACGCGTAGAATCAATTACGTTCAGGTGCCCGTACTGGCCCATCTCGGGTTGGGTAATGAATACCGGGGCTTCAAAGGTTTTCTACTTGCCGGTCCGCAAATCAGCTACGCCATTTCCGACCACGAAGAACGTTCCGCGGTTTGGACCACGACGACAAGCAACGGCAAGACCGTGCCCGATCGTTCCAACAATGTATATGCCCAATACGGAAAGCCCCTGGACCATCAGCTCGACTACGGCATCACGGCCGGTTTAGGCATCGAATGGACCACCGGCGCCGGGCATTTCATTCTCGACACACGCTATTACTATGGCCTGTCGGATCTCTTCGGCAATGCAAAGAAGGATCCGTTCTCACGCTCGGCCAACGGCGCCATCATCGCGAAACTCACTTACCTCATCGACCTGAAGCACGGCAAACGCTAAACGCCCCCACGCAGCTATGCGGACTCCCAATCTACGTTCTTTCCTTCAATGGAGTGTAGGCACTTGCATTGTGCTCTACACCCTTTTGGTGTTTGCCCTCAACAATACGCGAGTGCAAACAGAATTGGGACATCTCGCCGAACAAGAATTGGGAGAAATTCTGCACACCAAAGTCACCATTGGGCGCGTTGAAGTGGGGTTGCTCAACAGCATCTCGCTACATGATGTAAAACTGCAAGACCAAGAAGATAAAGAGCTACTAAACAGCAAATTGATATTCGCGAAGCTGCAAATTCGTTCGCTATTGCAAGGAAAAATCTACCTACGAAACATCGCCTTGTTGGACGCGGACATCCACATCTACAAATCGCACCCCGACGGTCCCACCAACTTGCAGTTCATCATCGACGCCTTCAGCAGTAAAAAAAGTACCGGGCCGAGCAAAACCGACCTGCGCATCAACTCTTTGATCGTGCGAAGAGGGAATGTGACCTACGACGAATGGTACCAACCCCGTCCTGTCGGTCGCCGTTTCTCCCCCCACCACATCGACCTATCGGACGTCGACGCCAATCTCACCCTGAAACATTTCACACGCGACAGTCTCAACTTCCGCATCCGCCATTTTGCAGCTCGAGAAGCCTGTGGTTGGGAAGTAAAGCGTCTTGGGTTGCGATTTGAGGGAAACCGCAAACAGTGCACCGTACGAGATCTCGAACTCCTCACGCCCCACTCCGCCATCAATCAGGAGCTGCTCCAAACCCATTACGATCTGGACGCCCCCACCTCGTTGTTTTCCACCTTGTCGGCCAACTTTCGCGCCATCAATTGGCAACTTTCCACCGCCGACCTCGCGCCCATCCTATCACGCCCTCTCAACTTCCGTGAAATACTCCGTCTCGACGGCTCCCTTTCCTACACTCCGCAACGCATCAAGGCACAACGACTCAGCCTATCGGGAAAATCACATCGACTCTACCTGGACACCGACGCCAATCTCCAACTGAAAAGCGGTCATCCCGAGCAAATCACAGCCTTCATCCGTCGCCTTGAGCTTCCCCAGAGCCTTCTTCAGCCGGCCCTGGCCTTGTTCATGAAGCAAGTGCCCCCTGTCACGAAGAAATTGGGCGACCTTTCCCTGGTGGGCCGCGGCAGCTACCGCATGGCAGATCACCATGCCGCCTTCGTCGGTCAACTGCAATCGGCGCCCGGCGAGTTGAAAGTAGATTTACGCTACGCCGGCAACGAGCTTCGCGGTAAAGTTGCATCCGGCAACCTGCATCCCAACCTCCTGTTCGAGCATAAATACATGCCCGAACTGCTGCATTTTGAAGCCAACGGACACCTACTCCTCACCCAAGGCGGACTGCCCAACGGACAAATCCAACTCAAGATTCACAATGCCATCGTCGACCATCGTGCATACCGCGACATCCAAATCGACCTCAGCCACACCAACGGACTCGCCGACCTGAAATTAGACAGCCGCAACCCCGGTGCCGATTTCACCGGCCAACTCTCCGGCCGCCTTACCCCCAACGGCCGTCCCACCACAGTCGACCTGCAATTCGACATTCGCAACTTCACTCCCGCACAGTTTGGACTCCACGACCAGGCACTCGCCGGCACATTCGGCGCCCAACTGAAAGCCTCGCTCCACTCTCTCGATCTCAAGCATCCCCTCGGCGAAATAGTGCTCTCCAACCTGAACATTTCTTCCGAACGCAGAAACACGACGGCCTACCATCTGAACCACCTGCAACTCACCGCCCAAGTCCACCCCAAAGGTTCGCACCTTCGGTTGCAAAGTGACTTCGCCGATGCCGCCTTTACAGGAAAATTCGACCCGGCCCTCCTCAAACAAAGCCTCAACCACTGGTTGCAAAAGGTGGCCGTTCCATCCTCCGCTTCCGCGGCCCCCTCTCTCTCAGCCGGCACCTCCTTCGCGCTCACCTTGAAGCGCACCGATGTGCTTCGCCACTTCTTAAATGTAGACGCCCACCTCAGCCAGCCTGTCGAAATCAACGGCTCTCTGGCGACCGACGGATCCTATCTGCGCCTCTCGGCCGACATTCCGGAAGTGATTCTCGACGGCGACACCCGCCTCCTCGACCTCTCACTCTCGGCACGAAGCAACGGCAGCCACCTCGACCTCCTGGCCAAGGCACGTAAGCCGATGCGCAACGCCGATCTCCAAATCGAGCTGCATTCCACAGCCGACAATGGATTGTGGAACAACAATTTGCAATGGGATGAGCGCCGAACTCACAACTTCTACGGACAAGTGAACACCACCGGTCGGCTCCACCTGCCGGCTCTCGGCTCGGGCCGTCGCGTCTTGTTCGACTTCGACGTGCTCCCCACCGCTTTCCACATCAACGGCAACACGTGGGATATCGAACCGGGCAACATCGCCCTCACCGACCGCGAATTCACCTTCCGTCACGTCGCCTTGCGCCACGCCGATCAGCACCTGGCCATACACGGCACTTACACCAAAGGTGGCGAAGGCATCGCCATCGATCTCCAAAAGGTCGACGTCGGTTCGCTCCTCGCCCTCACCGGTCTCGAAGTCGTCCGCTTTGCCGGTAATGCCAGCGGCCGCGCAATTGTCAAACCCGACGAGCACAACAAACCTCGTCTCTCCGCTTTCCTCGACATCCCCGGTTTCCGCTTCAACGACACCCATCTCGGTCACGCGCGGATTCGGGGCGCCTTCGAAACCGACGATCAGACCATCCGTCTGCAGGCCAACATGACCGAAGGCACCGTGGGGCAAACCAACGTCAACGGCTATGTAAGTCTCGGTCACAAAGATCTCGATCTGCGCATTGAGGGCGAAAACACGCCCTTGGGTTTTCTCAACCACTACATCAGCGACATTTTCCACAACATCCGTGGTCGCTCCACCGGCACCTGCCGCATATTCGGTGGTTTCAAAAGCATTGATTTCGAAGGCAGCCAGCGTGCCAGCGCATCGGCCCTCTTGCCCATCAACGGCGTCACCTACCACCTCAATGATGCCGAAGTCGAAATCAGCCCCGGCACCTTCCGCCTCAACAGCGCCACACTGACCGACAGCCTCCGCGGCACGGGGCGCGTCCAAGGCGTACTCAACCACCGCCACCTTCACGACATGCGTTACGATTTCGCTATGTCGGGAAACAACATGCTACTCTACGATCGCCCCCAAGAAGACGATCTTCCCTTCTACGCCACCGCCTATGGCACAGGCGACGTCCTGCTCAAAGGTCGGCCGGGTCGCTTGGACGTCAATCTAAAAGTGCGCACTGAGCCCGGCAGCGTACTCACCTACGTGCTCGACCGCCCCGACAACAACGACACGCGCCTGCTCACCTTCCGCGACGCCTCGCTCGACACCACAACCACCGATGCGAAGGCCGCGCCTGCCCCGTCGACAGACAACACCGGCAGCACCGACATCCATCTCAACATGCAAGTCGAGGTGGATCCCAGCGGCACCTTGCGCATGATCACCGACAAAAAAAGCGGCGACCTCATCACCGTCCACGGCACCGGGCCCATCCAAGCCACCTACTACAACAAAGGTGAGTTTCAAATGTTCGGCACCTACACCGTGCAACACGGCAGCTACGATTTGAGCATACAAAACCTCATCAAGAAATCGTTCACCCTCCACCCGGGCGGCACAGTGGTCTTCTTCGGCAATCCCCTCAACGCCGATGTCAACGTGCTGGCCAACTATTTGGTCACCTCCGCCTCACTGGCCGATTTGAACGTCGGAGGCAATTTCAGCAACAACAGCACCCCGGTCAACTGTCTGATCAAGCTCAGCGGAAAGATGAGCAACATCAATCTCGCACTCGACTTCGAACTCCCCAATGTGAGCGACGACGAGCAGGCCATGGTGCGCAACCTCATTGCTTCCGACGAAGAGCGCACCACCCAAGTGCTCTATCTGCTCAGCATGGGACGCTTCTTCACCTACAATTACAACACCACCCTCGCCGCCACCAGCCAAAGCCAATCGGCCGTCATGGTCCAATCGCTGTTGGCCGGCACCCTCTCCTCCCAGCTGAACAGCATCATCGCCAACGCCATGGGCAACACCAATTGGCGGCTCGGCGCCAACGTGAGCACCGGCCAACAAGGGTGGAACAACATGGAAGTCGACGGCCTCCTCTCCGGTCGTCTGCTCGACAACCGACTGCTCTTCAACGGGAAAGTGGGTTACCACGACCGCCAAGCCGCCACCACCAACTTCGTGGGCGACTTCGACGTGCAATATCTCCTCACCCCCCGCGGCACCTGGAGCCTCAAAGCCTACAGCGAAACCAACACGCGCTATTTCACTCGCACCTCGCTCACCACACAGGGACTCGGCATCCAGTTCAAACACGATTTCGAATCGTTCTTCGATTTCATGTGCCGCAAACGCAAAGCCCTCCGCTTTGCCGCCCCCACTTCCACAACCAAAAAATAAGCAACACCCCAATATGATGAATCCCGAAATCGAACGTCGGCGCACCTTCGCCATCATCTCCCACCCCGACGCCGGTAAAACCACGCTGACCGAAAAGCTCCTGCTCTTCGGTGGACAAATCCAAGTAGCCGGCGCCGTGAAAAACAACAAGATTAAAAAGACCGCCACCTCCGACTGGATGGAGATCGAAAAGCAACGCGGCATCTCGGTCACCACTTCGGTCATGGAGTTCGACTACGAAGGCTATAAAGTCAACATCCTCGACACCCCCGGTCACCAAGACTTCGCCGAAGACGACCCCTTCGACCTGCTCGACGAACTCGAAGAAGAACTCCAAATCAGCGTCCGCCCGCTCTCCTGGCCCATCAACCAAGGCCAGCGTTTCAAGGGCGTGTACAACATCTATGAGCAGCAACTCAACCTCTTCACCGCCGACAAGCAGAAAGTCACCGAAAAGGTAGCCGTCGACATCCACGCGGCGGGTGAACTCGAAGCCAACGTCGGCGAGGGCGACGCCGCCAAACTGCGCGAAGACCTCGAACTCATCGACGGCGTCTACCCAGCTTTCGACATCGACACCTACCTCTCGGCCGAAGTCGCCCCCGTTTTCTTCGGTTCTGCGCTCAACAACTTCGGTGTCAAAGAGTTGCTCGACTGCTTTGTCAAGATCGCTCCCGCCCCCCGTCCCGTCGCGGCCGAAGAGCGCACCGTCGATCCCGAAGAACCCAAGTTCACCGGCTTCATCTTCAAGATCACGGCCAACATCGACCCCAACCACCGCTCCTGCATCGCCTTCTGCAAGGTCTGCTCCGGCAAGTTCGTGCGCAACGCCCCCTATCTCCACGTGCGCAACGGCAAAACCGTGCGCTTCTCAAGCCCCACCCAGTTCATGGCCCAGCGCAAAGAAACCATCGACGAAGCCTACCCCGGCGACATCGTAGGTCTGCCCGACAACGGCATCTTCAAAATCGGCGACACCCTCACCGAAGGCGAACAACTACACTTCAAGGGCCTCCCCTCCTTTTCGCCCGAGATGTTCAAATACATCGAGAACGCCGACCCCATGAAGACCAAACAGCTGCAGAAAGGCATCGACCAACTCATGGACGAGGGCGTCGCTCAACTTTTCGTCAACGAATTCAACGGCCGCAAGATCATCGGCACCGTCGGCCAGCTGCAGTTTGAGGTCATTCAATACCGTTTGGAAAACGAATACGGTGCCAAATGCCGCTGGGAACCCATCCACCTGTTCAAAGCCTGCTGGATCGAAAGCGACGACCCCGCCGAACTCGAACAGTTCAAGAAGCGCAAGTACCAATACATGGCCAAAGACCGCGAAGGCCGCGACGTCTTCCTGGCCGATTCCGGCTACGTGCTGCAAATGGCACAACAAGACTTCAAGCACATTCGCTTCCACTTCACCAGCGAATTCTGACACGGCGGTGCAGGTGCCACTCGCCTCCCCCACCACACACAACAAGGACCGACTTTCTGCTCACGAGAAAGTCGGTCCTTGTGTTGAGCGGCCGCTCTTTGGGGATCAGCGGCCCGCGGTGTGGCGCATCGGGGCGGCCCACATCGGCCATCAAAGCGCATCCGGTCTCGCGCGCCTCACAGTTCGCCGCCGATGCCCTTGAACTTCTCGACGAACGCCACGATTTTTTGAAACACGCTTTGTTTTTTCGTCACATAGGCCGGATGCAGCGGACTCATTTTCGGCAGCGCCTCGCTGAGGTCCGTGCCGTTTTCGCTCACCAACTCCCGCTTCAGCGAGGCCCGAATAAAGCGTTTGGCCGCCGCCGTGTTCAGTTGCTCCACTTCGATGAGGGTTTCCACCTCCTCGTCGCGGCGTTCGCGAGCGTAGGTATAGAATGCGTCCATCACCTCGTCCTTGTCTTTGAGCGCCTGCAAGTCGGTGCGGTTGATGAAGTCCACCATTAGCCCCTCTTTCGCCCGGTTGCCCAAGCTGGCGCGCAACGTGCGGCGCACCTCCTCCACCAGTCCTTGCTTGTCCGACGAGCGGCGGCTGTGTTCGAACACCAGTTCCAAGATGTAGTCCAACGTGAACTCCTGCGATTTGAGCAATTCCACCTCAAACACCACATCGTCCCAGTCCACCTTGGGTTGCTCAATGCGTTTCGCCGCATCCAGCACGCGTTTCCACTCGCGAATGTCGTTGTACACCGAACGATAGTCTTGCAACTTCCGTTCGTCGGGCAACTCAATTTCGCGCAGCGCCGCCAGGTCCTCGTCGGTCAGGAAATGTTCCGCCTTGAACGCCTCCACCGCCGCCTCGTCCGTCACATCGATCTTCGCAAACGCCTTCAGCTGCGCAAACTCGTCATAGTTTTGCAAGATGTTTTCGGCCTTCAGATACTCACCAAAGAGTTTCACAAAGGCTTTCTTGTCCGCCTCCTTCTCGATGGCGTCCGG
>QWCT01002634.1_pt1 | contig 11128 bp, 8 predicted proteins | sample 1972681 | NCBI WGS metagenome assembly QWCT01 (sample SAMN09866701, study PRJNA288562) | Human oral metagenome isolate pre3_saliva, whole genome shotgun sequencing... | isolation source: mouth | host: Homo sapiens | place: USA: California | reverse complement strand
CGGGTCCTCGGCCTTGTCGAGGAGCGCGTTGATGTTCGCCTTGGCGAGCTGAGCAATGCGGCCCAGGATCGTCTGCTTTTCGGCCATGATGTTCTCCTTAGAGGTGGTGCGCATCTGCGCGGTTTGGGTTGGTGCGCGTGTGCGCGGGTTGTGAGCGAGATGAAGCCTCGCGCGATTGGTGGGTGGGCTACAAGTCGCCCAAACCGGTCGGTGGATCAGTGCGTACGTGCTCGAGTTTCTCGAATCCGTGGCATGTGATCCTCCTCGGTTAGTGGCGAACAGATCAAGATACACCATCGTGGGGCACAGCGTCTCCAATATCGCGTATCTTGCATCACATTCTGGTGGTGTAAGACCAGTGTACGTGACGGTCGTGTGTGGGTGGAAATAAGGTACGCGTCAACCTCCTCTATCGTCGCCCCGGCGCGGCAAGTGCGCGGTTGGCGAGCGTGGTTGCCCTCGACGCCGCTGCGCTCGCTCGTAAGGGGTCTTCGTCAAGGACCTTGCGCGCCTCGGTCATTGCCTCTTCGGCTTCACTCATCAGCTTGTTCACGTCGAGGAGAGCCGAACCCTCGTGGTCCTTCAAGTACTTGCGTGCCCAGGTGAGGGCGGCATCAGCGTCACGAATATGGCGCTGGGCGGTCTCTTTCGCCTTGCGCCTAGCGTCTTCCTGAGTCATCAGCGGAGCGAGGACTGCTTCCAGTCTGAGCTCCACGTCTCGAAGGTTTTCGAGCGCGCCGAGGGGGTCCTCGTCGCTGACCAGTGCGCGTTGTCCCCTGGTGATGGCGGCCTCGGCCTCGTCGAGAAGGGGAGAGAAGGCATCGGAGGGATCGAGCTGCTTCGCGTCCGTCAGGGCGGCAGACACGGATCCGAGGGAAACGGTGAGCCTCTCTCGGAACGCGTCGAGATCGGTCTTCGCAGAGAAGATTGCATCGGTTTGCGCATTGGCCATGGTGAGTGCGCGCTGGGCGGTATCCAGTGCGGAGGCTGCGCGGGTGGCGTCGGTGTCGAGATGTGCGCCGGCCGTCTCCAACGCCGCGCGAGCGGACTCCAGCAGTTGTTCCGCGCGCTGTGGATTGTCCTGGAGGGAAGCAAGCATGGATGCGGGGTAGAGGCCCGCGATGCTGGAGAGTTCTTCCTTCGAGCGCTCCAGATCGGCGAGCTCCTCGACGAGGCGCTCGCGAGCGTCGGCAAGCTGGGTGGGAAGCGATGACCGCTTTGCGCGTTGTGCGTCAAACTCCTTGCGAGCATCCTGCAGGGGCGGAAGGTTCTTGTCGAGATCCTCCGTGATTGTTGTGGCGAGGCGTCGCTTGGCGTGGGAATCAGGGGTTTGCTCGATCTGTTTGTGGGTGTCGAAGCCGCGCGCAACAGCCGCCTTCGCCGCCTCGAGGCGACGTCCGTACTCGTCAGCCGCAGCACTACCGAACTGAGCACGAGCAAAGTTCCAGTCTTCTTCAGCGGCGCGCACCTGTTGCTCGGCCTCCGACAGGCGCCGCCGTGCTTCCGCGGCGACCCTCAAGGCTTCGCGCCTCACAGGGTCGACGAGAGGGGTGAGGTCCGCGGATGTCGTGGCGCTTCCGTCGCCTTGCTCTTGTTCGCGCAGCTTGAGAAAAAGGGTCAGGACGAGTAATCCGCCCGCGATGATGATAACGATGGCGATGTGGGTTTTGTCGTCCTCGCTTCTACTGTCCTGCCCTTGCTGCATCGCGACGTTGTGGCGATGCACGTGAGCGTGAATGTAGGAGGCGGTGTCTATATCGCTGATAAATGAGCTGATGCCGGCGCTCACCGCGTCGCTGGTCAATGGGCTCGATGTGTAGTTGTTTCGAGCGTTCGCCAGGGCGTCGTCGAAAGTGCGCTTGAGGGACGGGTCCGTTGTCAGGTTTCGAGCAAATTGTGCATCTGCGCAATAGGTGTCTGTGCCATCCTCGTAGGAAACAACGTAGAGGATACCTTTTTCTGCAGTCCGTGATTTCTCGAGGGTGGCCTGGCACCAAACGGACGGTTTCTGGTCGGAGAAATTAGGGACAACGACTGCGTCGATAATCACGCCGTAGGTGGAGCGCAGTGATTCTGCATCACTCTCAGGGTGGGCGCGCTCATCGGCGCTCAGGAAGCCGTCGGGATCGGTGACGTGTCCGCTCGTGGTGAGCGGCTCGGTCGCGTACGCCGGGGCGCCGCCAACCACCAACGCGAGCAACGTGATGGCTGCGAAGCCCAGGCGTCGGATCCGTGACACGGTGCCTCCTGCTCGTCGGTGAAGCGATAAACCGCTGCTGAGTTACTCGATAGCTCAGAAGCTACCGGAAGCGGAGGATCGGCCGCCCGTGCCCCAGTCGGAGCCACCCGAGCCCCAGTCGAAGACACTGGAGCCCCAGTCGGAGCCGCCGCCTGAGGCGAAGGACCAGCCCGATCCAGACGAGCTGGAGCCGCTGTGGAAGGGATCGAAGTCGTCTCGGTGGTGCGAACCGGAACTCGAGAACAGCGTCGACCACAGGAGGAAGTCACCCAGGGACGAGCCCGTGTAGGAGCCGTTGCCCGTGGTGGGCTGCCCCCACGAGCCGCCGAAGTTCTGGATGGGGGTCGCCATGACGGCGTCGGCGAGGGCGCGTGCGTTCATCGCGTGCGTCGACGCGGCCTCGGGATCGTCCTCGAGCGACCGGCGGGCGGTGCTCAGGGCGGACTCCGCGTTGTTCAGGGTCGAACGCAGCTCCAGATCGATGGCTCCACGTCGGCCCTGCACGTAGCGCTGGGCTTGGGCGACGGCGGATTCGGCCAGCGAAATCTGCGCCTCGGCGGCCGTGCGAGCCTTTTCGTAGGCCTCCTCCTTGGTGCGCAGCGGCTCGAGCGCTGCGTCCAGGGTGGCCTCGGACATGCGCAGGTGTTCGAGGGCTGCGAGCGGATCGCCGTTGTTGGCCAGGGCTGCCTGGGCCTCGGCGATGGCCGCGTGAGCGTCGGCCACTAGGGGGTTGAACACCGCCGGATCCGTGTTCAGTTCGTTCACGTCGGTGATGTCCGAGGAGATCGAGCTGATCGCCGCGACGAGGCGATCGCGGATCGCGTCCAGGTCGGACTTCGCCGAGAAGATCGCGTCGGTCTGGTGGTTGGCCATCGTCAGGGCGCGCAGGGCGGTGTCGAGGGCGCTCGCGGCGTGCGCACGGTCGGTGGCCGCGGAAGCCTCCGCGGTATCGAGTGCGGTGCGCGCCGAGGTGAGGAGGGCCGAGGCCTGCTCGGGGTTGTCCTGGAGGGAGGCGAGCATCTGCGCAGGGTAGAGCGCCGAGATGCTGGTCAGCTCGGACTTCGCGCGCTCCAGATCGGTCAGTTCCTCCGAGAGGCGCTCGCGTGCTTCGGCGATTCGCTCGGGGAGCGAGGCCTGCTCAGCGCGTTTCGTTGCGAACGATGCCTGGATGGTGCTGAGAGGGTTCATGTTGGCACCCAGGTCCTGCATGATCGCGGTGGCCAGGCGGAGCTGTTCGGTGGGCACGGTCGCGGAGTTCATCTGCGCCTGGGCGCTGAAGCCGCGCGACACCGCTGCCTTTCCCGCTTCGATCGCACGGGCAAACTCATCCGTGGAGTTCAGGCCAAACTGCGCGCGCGCGTAGTTGAGCTCGTCAGTTGCGGTGCGCACCTGCTCGTCTGCGGACAGGAGCTGTCGGTTTGCTTCCTGGGCGGCATGCCTCGCGCTCTCGGCATCGACCTGTGCTGCCTGCTGGGCGGCGAGCCTGTTGCGGCGCGACGAGCGCGCAACTCCGATGGTGATGGCAATGACGCCGCCTGCGAGCAGCAGGAACATGATGAACATGCTGAAAAGTGATCCGGTGTCGTCGTTGGTCGCGCCGGCGTTGCTCGAGTGACTCGAACCCGTGGAGCTGGAACCCGAAGTGGACGTACCGTTCACGTAGGTACTAACGAATGCGTTAACTCCGTTGGCGACGGCGGAAGACGTCAGAGGGTTGGATGTCATCTGGGCCTCGGAGGCGCGCACGGCGCTCTGGAGAGTGGCGCTTGGTGCTCCGTTGTCGGTGCAGGCCGCGTCGCGGCGCTGGTCGTACGCGATGACGTAGACGACGGTGCCGTTGGCCAGGGAGGAGCGGTCAAGGATCTGGCCGCACCAGGACTGTGCGTCCGTGCCCGAGAAGTTGGCGACCACGACGACCTTGACGGGTTTGCCCGAGGAGGCGGCCCTGCTCGTCGCGGACTCGATCGTGGAGCGGTCGGCGCTGGAAAGCCAGCCGTCGGGATCGGTCACCGAATCGCTGATGGACATGGGCGACGCTGCGAGCGCGGGAAGGCCCAACGCAAGCAGCATCGCTGTGAGGACAGCGATGAGGCTGAAATGGCGGATTCGTGTCACGGGGGCCTCCTGCGATGTGGCGAACAGGTCAAGATACACCATGTGCGCAGCGTGCGTCTAGCCTGTGACGCACCGCGGCATCGGTGATTGTTTCCGTGGGGTCAGTCTACGTGACGGGGGTGGAGAAATGCGGGCAGCGGTGCTGTTCGCTACAGGCGTCGGCCGCTCTCCCGCGCGCGGAGGAAGAGGGCCCTATGATAGGGAGAGCCCGTATGGGCTTGCAGACTATTGAGAGAAGGAGGGGACCATGCCCACCGGTAAAGTGAGGTTCTTCGACGCAGATCGCGGTTTTGGCTTCATTGCGGGAGATGATGGCGCTGATGTCTTCCTCCACTCGTCCGCGTTGCCGGCCGACCACGGTGCCCCGCGTGTGGGTGCGCGCGTGGAGTATTCGGTGGCTGATGGACGCAAGGGACCGCAGGCTCTGAGCGTGCGATTCCTGAAGGAGACAGCTTCCGTTGCCCGAGCCAAGCGCCGCAAGCCGCAGGCGATGGTGCCCGTCGTTGAGGACCTGATCAAGCTCCTCGACTCGTCGAGTGCATCGCTGCGCCGCGGTACCTACCCGGACAACGCGACCAAGATCGCGAAGGTGCTGCGCGCCGTCGCAGAGGAATTTGATGCCTAAGACCCAAGCCCGCGTGCGGGCAGTGAAGAAGGACGCCGTCCTCGAGGCCGCCGTTGACGTTGCGCGCGCCGGTGCCGAGGCCGTCGCACACCCGCGCCCCGTCGGCGAGCATGTCGGCTTCGAGATGGTGTCGGAACGCCTGGCCACCCACTACTTTGCATCCACCGACGCCGGGTACGTGGGCTGGTGCTGGGCCGTGACCGTTGCCCGCGTCCCGCGTGGCCGCGTCGCCACCGTGTGCGAGGTCGACATGACCCCTCGCGAGGGCGCGCTCCTGGCGCCCGAGTGGGTGCCGTGGGAAGAACGCCTGCGTCCCTCGGATATTTCTCGCGACGACGTCCTGCCCTACAAGGCGGACGATGAGCGTCTCGTGCAGAGCTTCGAGGACACGAGCGTGGACCCGGACCTGCCGGTCGTGCGAGAGCTCGGCTTAGGAAGAGTGCGTGTCCTCTCGCCTGAAGGGCACAGCCAGGCCGCGAAGCGCTGGTACGAGTCGGAGCGCGGCCCGAAGTCCGGGCGTCGCCCGCGCAACACGTGCTCCACGTGCGGCTTCCTCGTGAAGATGGGCGGCGACATGCGCACGATGTTTGGTGTGTGTGCGAACGAGTGGGCAACCGACGACGGCGCCGTGGTCTCTCTGGATCACACGTGTGGTTCCCACTCGGAGACCGACGTTCCGAAGAACGGTACCGCGTGGCCCGTGCGCCCCTCGCGCGTCAACGAGGGGGCGCTCGACGCTGAGCCGATGCCGCGCGCATCGAACGAGGCGAAGAAGGACGAGGCCACGGTCGCCGAAGTGACGTCCGCCCAGGCCGAGGCCTCGACGGGTGAGGAACAGGAAGGCTGACCTTTCATTCCGCTATAAACTGACAGAAAGCACTCGGGACTGAGTCCTGGGTGCTTTCTCAGCAAGTGGGCAAATGGTGAGTTTGTTTGCGCGTGGGCGGCCGAGCAGGCACGATTGTCCGGTGAGCACACAAGAAAAGACCGCCCCATCCCGCGGCGGCTTCGCACAGTCACTTGATTCGTTCTTCCAGATCTCCAAGCGCGGCTCGACGATTAGTCACGAAATCCGCGGTGGATTTGTCACCTTCTTCGCGATGGCGTACATCCTGGTCGTCAACCCGGCGATCCTGGGCAATGCCGTTCCCGAAGACGGCTCGATTACGACCCAGGGCATCGCCGCCGGTACCGCGCTCGTCGCGGGCGTCATGACGATCCTTATGGGTGTTGTCGCGAACTACCCCCTGGCGCTCGCCGCAGGCCTCGGCCTCAACGCGGTCGTCGCCTTCACCCTCGTCCTTGGCGCCGGCCTCAGCTACGGCGAGGCCATGGGCATCATCGCCTGGGAAGGTATCCTCATCTTCCTGCTCGTCCTCACGGGATTCCGTGAGGCCGTTTTCCGTGCGGTTCCCGCCGCCCTCAAGACCGCCATCACGGTGGGCCTGGGCCTCTTCGTTGCCCTCATCGGCCTCGTGAACGCGGGCATCGTGCGCACCGGCGCGACCCCCGTCCAGTTCGGCATCTCGGGTTCGCTTGACGGCTGGCCGGCCCTCGTCTTCGTGTTCGGCCTGTTCCTCATGATGATTCTCTACGTGCGTAAGGTGAAGGGCGCGGTCCTGATCTCGATCATCGCCTCCACGATCCTCGCTGTCATCGTTCAGGCATTCGCCCACATCGACCGCATCTCCGAGACCAACCCGACCGGCTGGGGCCAGACGGTCCCCGAGCTCAAGGGCTCCCCGATCGCGGTTCCCGTGTTCGACACGCTTGGCAAGGTGGATCTCTTCGGCGGCTTCGGCAAGCTCGGCGTCGTCTCCGTGATCCTGCTGGTCTTCTCGCTCATGCTCGCCGACTTCTTCGACACGATGGGCACCATGGTGGCCGTCGGCGCCGAGGGCAACCTGCTCGACAAGGAAGGCAACCCGCCCAAGACCCGCCAGATCCTGATCGTGGACTCCCTGGCCGCAGTGGCCGGCGGCGTCGGCGGCGTCTCCTCGAACACCTCCTACGTCGAGTCCGCGTCGGGTGTTGCCGAGGGTGCTCGCACCGGCCTGGCCTCCGTCGTCACCGGCATCCTGTTCCTGCTGTCGACCTTCCTGGCGCCCCTCGTTGAGCTGGTCCCGACCGAGGCGGCCTCCACGGCCCTCGTGTTCGTCGGCTTCCTCATGATGACCCAGGTGACCGACATCGACTGGGATTCTGAGGAAGTTGCGATCCCCGCCTTCATGACGATCGCCTTCATGCCCTTCGGTTACTCCGTGTCCGTCGGCATCGGCGTGGGTTTCGTGACCTACGCGGTCATCCAGCTCGTCAAGGGCAAGGCCGCCAAGGTGCACCCGCTCATGTGGCTGGTCGCCGCCCTGTTCGTCATCTACTTCCTAATGGGCCCGATCCAGCGCCTCCTCGGCGTCGGCTGATTCGTCACGCTTCACGCCCTTCCCGCCCCGCCGGAGCCTTCCTCCGGCGGGGCGGTCGTATCCTGGGAAGGTACGCCTATGGGGACCGGGCGACGCCGCCAGCCCCGGCCTCGTACAGTGCGCGAATTGAGAGAGGGAGGAACGGCATGTCGGCAACGTTTGCATCCATGCGCTACCTGAACTACAGGTACTGGTTCGTTGCCTCCCTCATTGCGTCGACGGGTGTGTGGCTTCAGCGCGTCGCCCAGGACTGGTATGTCCTGACGGTCCTCACCGAGCAGCTCGGCGTCGGCCTCGTGTCCCTCATCATCGGCATCGTCGTCCTGACGGGGACGGGCGAGCTCTGGCACCAGTACATCCTGGCGTTCATCTCGGGGACTATCTCCGCCGTCGATACCCCGGCGCGCCAGGCATTCGTCGGCGAGCTCGTACCCCACGAGAAGATGGCGAACGCCGTTGCACTGAACGCCACGGCCTTCCACACCGCGCGCCTCATCGGCCCAGCCTCCGCGGGCTTCTTCATCGACTGGTGGGGGATCGGCCCGGTCTTTCTCATCGACGCGGTCATGTTCATGGCCCCCGTCATCGCGCTGGCCCTTATGCGCGGCGACCAGCTCTACCCGCGCACCCTCGTGCCTCGCGCCCCGGGGCAGCTGCGCGAGTCCGTCGTGTACGTCCATAGCCGCACGGACATCCGCATCATCTTGGCGCTGATCTTCGTCGTGAGCGCTCTGGGTATGAACTTCCAGATGACCAGCGCCCTCATGGCGACGACGGTGTTCGGAAAGGCCGCTGGCTCCTTCGGCATCCTCTCCACGTTCATGGCGGTGGGGTCGATCCTCGGCTCCACGGGAGCCGCGCGCCGCGCTCCCCGCCTGCGCATCATCCTCATGGGCGCCGCCTTCTACGGTACCGCCGAGATCCTCCTGGCCCTGTCGCCCTCCTACTGGTGGTTCGCTCTCCTGTCGATCCCCACGGGTTTCGGCATGCTGACGATGAACACGAGCGCGAGCGCCCTCGTGCAGACGCGCACCGATCCCGACAAGCGCGGGCGCGTCATGGCCCTGTACTCCCTCGTGTTCCTCGGGGCGACGCCGATCGGCTCACCGCTCATCGGATGGGTGGGCACGACGTTCGGCGCGCGCTGGTCCATCCTGGTCGGGGGCATCGCCTCCCTCGGCATCGCGCTTATCTGCGGAGCGTGGGCCATGATCCACTGGAAGGGGCGCGTCGTGCGACGCCGTTCGTTCCCGTGGGTGGGCATCGAGGCGGATTCCTCCGTGGACGCGCCGCGCCGCTGTGTCGACCCGCTCTGAGTGGCGCCCGGCGAAGAACTTAGAGCACGCGCTCCAGGCAGTAGTCGATGCAGGCGAGGAGAGCCTCCACGTCCTCGACCTCCACGCTCGGCCACGTTCCGATGCGCAGCTGGTTGGCGCCCACGCCACGGTAGGCGCCGATGTCGACGATTCCTCGCGCGCGCAGGTGCGCGGCCAGCTCGGAGGCGCTCACGGCCTCGTCGATCTCGACCGTGGCGGTCACGGGGGAGCGCCACGCTGGGTTGTCCACGAAGGGGTGTGCGGCCAGGTTCGCTTCGGCCCAGTCGTAGATGAGGGACGAGGCCTGGGCGCAGTGGGCGCTCACCGTACTCATCCCGCCGCGCTCGAGGAGCCAGCGCACCTGGCGCTCCGCCATGACGATCGTTGCGAGCGCGGGTGTGTTGAGCGTTTGGTCCTTGCGCGAGTTGTCGATGGCTGCGGACAGGGAGAGGAACTGTGGGACCCAGCGGCCTTCGGGCGAGGCCTCGACGCGACGCGCGCGCTCGACGGCGGCGGGGGAGAGGATCGCGACCCACAGGCCGCCGTCGGACCCGAGGGCCTTTTGGAGGGAGAAGTAGTAGGCGTCGACCTGGGTCAGGTCGACGGGTGCGGCCCCCGCGATCGACGTGCCGTCCACGAGGGTGAGTGCGTTGGGCGCCGCGACTCGGTAGACGGGGGAGGTCACGCCGGTGGAGGTCTCGTTGTGGGGGTAGGCGTAGACGTCGACGCCATCTGTTGCACCGCGCGGGGAGACGGTGACGAGAGATCCGTGTGCGGCCTCGTCAATGAGGGGGGTAGTGAGGTGAGGTGCGTGGGCGGCTTCGGAGGCGAATTTCGCGCCGAACGCCCCCCAGGAGCCGAACGCCGCGCGGAAGGAGATGAGGCACGCGCAGGCCACGTCCCAGAATGCGGAGGCGCCGCCGTTGCCCAGGACGACCTCGTAGTCGTCGGGGACCGACAGGAGGGTGCGCAATCCGTCCTTCAGCGAGGCGACCAGGTCTCGCACGGGGGCTGCGCGGTGGGAGGTGCCCATGAGGAGAGGGGAGGAGAGCGCCTCGATCTGCGCGGCTCGCACCTTGGAGGGGCCGCAGCCGAAGCGTCCGTCGGTGGGGAGGAGGGCCTGGGGGATGTCGGGGAAAGCCACCATGGCAACAGCCTAGTCTCCTAACGCTGGGTATTTCCATCACGTTCATTAATCGAATTATCGTGAGGCCGCACACTCCGACACGCCTGTTTTTCCGCATCAACGCGTCGTTGCGCCTGCGGGAAGGAAGGTGACCCTATTCTGTGTTTATTACCTGCCTGATAAAGGAGGCCGACGTGGCAGACCTGATCGACACCACCGAGATGTACCTCAAGACCATCCTCGAGCTCGAGGAGGACGGGGTCACCCCCCTGCGTGCGCGCATCGTTGATCGCCTGGGGCACTCCGGGCCGACGGTCTCGCAGACGGTCGCACGCATGGAGCGCGACGGGCTGCTGCACGTGATGGGCGATCGCCGCCTCGAGCTGACTGACACTGGCCGCGCGCACGCCACCGAGGTGCTGCGCAAGCATCGCCTGGCCGAGCGCCTCCTCCTTGACGTGATCGGCATGGAGTGGGCGCAGGTGCACGACGAGGCGTGCCGCTGGGAACACGTGATGAGTGACGCCGTCGAGGCTCGCCTGGAGGAGCTGCTGAGCAACACCTGCGTGGACCCCTACGGCAATCCCATGCCCGGCTGCGCGCCGCTGGAGGGTGCGTATTCTGCCGAGCTGGCGGTGCGTTCGCTCGATGCGGGCGCGCTCACTCTGGCGCGCATCGGCGAGCCGATTCAGGCGGATGTGGAGCTGCTCGCCTCCTTCGATGAGCTGGGCCTGCGTCCGGGCGCTCGGGTGGAGCTCTCGGCGCACGGTGACGTCGTGCGCGTCGCTGCACTCGACGAGGCCGGCGAGGTTCGTGGATACCTGACGATCCCGATGGCGCTGGCCGCGCACCTTTTCGTGCGGGGTGAGTGAGCGCTGAGAAACGACGAGGCCGGGGCAAACAGCCCCGGCTTTTGTCGTCTGCGGAGTGTGTTTCGAATCGCGAAATGCGTGTGAGAGGTGAGTTTTTCCCGGGATCCCGGGGTGCAAATGTCACGGAATGGTAACGATGAGGATGGTCACTGTTACCAGAACGTGACATTGACCGGTCGGCCAAGGTATAGTTCATATCGGTCATCAGACCACCCGCCCATTCGGAACCCGAAGTGAGACGACGAATGGAGCGGAAAAATCGTCTCACGCGGGGAACCCAGATGTGGCTCCTTGAGCCTTGGGGTGAAGCTCGCATGCCGAGCCGGACCTCCCGTCCGAACCCGACAGCTAACCTCGCAGGGAAACAGGGAGAACATGAGTGAAGACTATTAAGCCTGCTCCGCGTCACCGCATG
>QWCT01002115.1_pt1 | contig 11164 bp, 8 predicted proteins | sample 1972681 | NCBI WGS metagenome assembly QWCT01 (sample SAMN09866701, study PRJNA288562) | Human oral metagenome isolate pre3_saliva, whole genome shotgun sequencing... | isolation source: mouth | host: Homo sapiens | place: USA: California | reverse complement strand
TCAAAAATTGATGAAAGAAAACGAAGAAAAACTAAGCGGTGAAGATGTCCGTGAAGGGTTAACTGCCGTTATTTCTATCAAACACCCTGATCCACAGTTCGAAGGACAAACAAAAACGAAATTAGGAAACTCTGAAGCTCGAACGATTACAGACCGTTTGTTTTCAACACACTTCGATAAATTCTTAATGGAAAACCCTCAAGTCGCACGTAAGATTGTTGAAAAAGGGATTTTAGCTTCGAAAGCACGTCTTGCTGCAAAACGTGCGCGTGAAGTGACTCGTAAGAAATCTGGTTTAGAAATTTCAAACTTACCAGGGAAATTAGCAGACTGCTCAAGCAATGACCCAACGATTTCTGAACTATTCATCGTCGAAGGGGACTCTGCGGGTGGTTCAGCAAAACAAGGACGTTCACGTCATTTCCAAGCGATTTTACCAATCCGTGGGAAAATCTTGAACGTTGAAAAAGCAACACTCGATAAAATTTTAGCCAACGAAGAAATTCGTTCGCTCTTTACAGCGATGGGAACTGGTTTTGGTGGAGATTTTGATTTATCGAAAGCTCGTTACCAAAAATTAGTTATCATGACCGATGCCGATGTCGATGGAAGTCACATCCGTACATTGCTCATTACTCTTTTCTATCGTTATATGCGTCCTGCAGTGGAAGCTGGATATATTTATATCGCGCAACCACCTCTTTACAAGTTGAAACAAGGTAAGAATGAATACTATATTCAAAATGATGAAGAGTTAGAAGCGAAACTAAAAGAATTACCAGCACATCCAAAACCACAATTATCACGATACAAAGGTCTTGGGGAAATGGATGCGGAACAATTATGGGAAACAACCATGAACCCTGAAAATCGTTCAATGTTACAAGTATCTGTGGAAGATGCTGCAGAAGCGGATCAAATTTTAGATATCTTGATGGGTGACCGTGTAGAACCACGTCGTGAATTCATTGAAAGCAATGCGAAATACATCAATATGGAAGATTTAGATATCTAATTTAGTAAACGAATTTGAAGAGAAGAATAGAAAAGGAGACGAATTATGTCTGAAGAAGTGAAACACTTTGAAGAAACTTTTGAATCAACTGATTTAGTGCATACCATGCGTAAATCATTTCTAGAGTATTCGATGAGTGTTATTGTATCGCGTGCCCTACCAGATGTACGCGATGGATTAAAACCAGTACACCGTCGTATTTTATATGGAATGAGTGAACTTGGAGTGACACCGGACAAACCGCATAAAAAATCTGCGCGTATTGTCGGGGACGTAATGGGTAAATATCACCCACACGGTGACTCTGCAATTTACGATGCCATGGTTCGTATGGCACAAGATTTCTCATACCGTTACCCATTAATCGATGGACACGGTAACTTTGGTTCTGTCGATGGAGACGGCGCCGCTGCGATGCGTTATACAGAGGCTCGTATGAGTAAAATTGCTCTTGAAATGCTTCGCGATATTAACAAAGATACCATCAATTTCCGTGATAACTACGATTCAACAGAACATGAACCGGAAGTATTACCAGCACGTATTCCAAACTTATTAGTAAACGGTGCAACAGGGATTGCGGTTGGGATGGCGACAAATATTCCACCACATAACTTGGCGGAAGTCATCTCTGCTCTTCACTTATTAATGAAGAACCCTGATGTAACCACTACTGAATTGATGGAAGCTCTCCCTGGACCTGACTTCCCAACTGGAGGACTTGTCTTAGGTAAATCTGGAATTCGTCGTGCGTACGAAACAGGACGCGGATCAATTACGGTTCGTGGACGCGTACAAATCGAAGAATTGAAAAACGGAAAAGAACGCATCATCATCACTGAATTACCATATATGGTAAATAAAGCGCGTTTAGTAGAACGTATCGCACAATTACACCACGAGAAGAAAATCGAAGGCATTACTTACTTAAACGATGAATCTGACCGTGTGGGTATGCGTGTCGTGATTGAAGTGCGTCGTGATGTTTCAGCATCCGTTGTATTAAACAATTTATACAAATTAACACCATTACAATCCAACTTCGGATTCAATATGCTTGCGATTGTGAACCAAGAACCAAAAGTATTGAGCTTAAAAGAAATTTTACGCCACTACTTAGATCACCAAGAAGAAGTCGTTCGTCGTCGTAGCTTATTCGATAAGAAGAAGGCAGAAGACCGCGCTCACATCTTAGAAGGGTTACAAATCGCCTTAGATCATATCGATGCGATTGTGGCCATCTTAAGAAGTTCAGCAAGTGGAGATATCGCCAAAGACCGCTTCATGAATGAATACGGCTTAAGTGATAAACAAGCACAAGCAATCCTTGATATGCGTATGGTTCGTTTAACAGGATTAGAACGTGAGAAAATCGATGCAGAATACAACGAATTACAAGCAACGATTCAATACTTAGAAAAAGTATTAGCGAGCGAAGAACTTCGTTACGAAATCATCGAACAAGAGCTTCTTGAAATCCAACAACGTTTCGACAATCCTCGTCGTACAGAATTATTAGTCGGAGAAGCATTAAGCCTTGAAGATGAAGATTTAATCGAACAAGAAGATGTCGTGATCACATTAACGAAGAATGGATATATCAAACGTCTTGCCAACACTGAATTCAAGGCACAACGTCGTGGAGGACGTGGGGTTCAAGGAATGAGCGTCCATGATGATGACTACGTGGAAAACATGATTTCATGTTCAACACACGATTCACTCCTCTTCTTTACGAATACAGGGAAAGTTTACCAAGCAAAAGGGTATGAAATTCCTGAATATAGCCGTACTGCAAAAGGATTACCAGTTATCAACTTATTAAACATTGATTCAGCTGAGAAAATCCAAGCGATTATCAGTGTTCCTGAATCAGATGAATCAGAACGTTACTTGTTCTTCACAACATTACGTGGAACAGTCAAACGTGTTCGTCTATCAGAATTCAAGAATATCCGTACAAATGGTCTACGTGCCATCCAATTACGTGAAGATGATGAATTGATCCGTGTAGTAGTCACAAGCGGAAATGATGGCATCATCCTCGGAACATATCACGGTAATGCCGTAAGCTTCCATGAAGATAAAGTTCGTGCGATGGGTCGTACCGCTTCAGGTGTTCGTGGGGTTTCTCTACGTGACGGAGACTATGTGATCGGAATGGATATTTTAACGCCAGACCGTGAAGTATTAGTGGTCAGCGAAAAAGGGTACGGAAAACGTACAGCAGCTTCTGAATACGCATTGAAAGGCCGTGGCGTGAAAGGGGTTCGTACACTTCGTATTACGGAGAAAAATGGACCACTTGTCTGCCTACGTACTGTAACTGGAGACGAAGACTTACTTATCATGACGAATAAAGGGGTTATCATCCGATTCCATGCCGAAGACGTGTCTCAAACAGGCCGTGGCGCACTTGGAGTTCGTATGATGCGTCTTGATCAAGATGCGATTGTAAGTTCATTAGCGATTGTAGACCGCGAAGAAGAAACAGAAGAAGGAACTGAAGCCACTGACTCATCGACTGAATCAGTAGCAACAGAAACACCAACTGCATCTCTTTCAGATGAAGCCATCAAAGGTAACATGAAAGACTTTGCGCAACAATTAGTTGATGAAGAAAACGAATAGTAAATAAGCAAAAAGCCATCAGAATTTGAAGTGCACCCCAAAGGTTAGATTTGTGTCTAACTTTTGGGGTGCACTTCAAATTTTTAAAATCGGAAAGGGTATTTTTTATTCAGTCGCATTTAAAACACAAATACGTTCAATGGAACCACGTTAAAATTCAAGTTAAATTTTGTGCAGAGCATAAGGGAAACTTCTAGAACATTATGTGCTAGACCTTGCAGCACAAGGTGTTTGGATGATAGCAAAAAACAGCCCGAGTACTTAATAAACATTGTTGTTATGCGATTTTTAATTTTTTCGAATTTTAATTGCTAGAGGTCAAATTAAGCGTCGCACGCTTGCTCGGGGGTATAGGGGCTGAGTAAACCCCTAAATAGTGCCTTTAAAATTAATTATACTACTAATAAAATCGAAAAAAAAGACTGTTTATAGTAAATAAAGAGGAGTAAAATTAGTGTATACATAAAAACAAAATAAAAAGTAAAGGAGAAAAATAAAATGAAAAAGTTGTTTATAAGTTTTATAGCTATGTTGTCAGTGGTATTTTTCTTTGTTTCAGGTAAAGGGTATGCGGAAGAAGTTAAATTAAATACTCCTATGACCGAAGAAGAAAGTAAATTAGTTGAACCGTTTGTAGAATTAGTTGATGGATTTTATAAATTAAAGGCAGACAATCCTCTTTCAGAAGAATTAAAAAATAAGGCTAACCTAGTTATCGATAATACAAATTTAGCTTTAAAGAAAATTGATAAAAGTTATTTATATGTCGATTACAGAACAAAAACTGTTAAGACGTATGGATTGTTGGATAGAGCTCTTGGTAAAAACGACGTAGAATTTTACTGGAATTTTGCTAGAGTGTATGTTGATGCAAATAATTTAAACATGTTGTTCCAAGGTATTTTGGCTGGAGGAACTTTATATTTAACTAGTCAATTTCCTTTTGGAGCTCGTCAAATTGAAGCTTTGAGTGAAATGGTAGGATATAAAATTGAATTCAGAGATGGTATTTGGTTTGATTTAAATTATTTAGGAATTATTACGCAATTAGGGTGGCAATAATGAGAAAATTGAGTGGCTTCAAAGTCTTTTTATTTGGGTTTTTAGGTTACATTTCATTAGCGACGTTTCTTAATATGTTTTTTGGATTTAATCATTGGAATCGAGAGTTTAAATTTGTTTTTCAATTCTTTGTCCTATCGTTAACTTCGACATTTATGAACAAAGGATATTTCGATAAATTTTTACTATCAAAAAAATAGTTTTTGAAAGTAAAAACCACCCTAAATGTACTGACCCCAAAAAAGTTAGACAAATAAATTAAGCAAAGGATTTAGTTCTGTAGTGTACAGGACTAAATCCTTTTAATTTTACTTTGATTCGTTTATTGTTGTAATAATCAATATAGTCGACGATTGCCTCCTTAAGTTCTTTTATAGATTTAAATTTTTTCTCGTAGCCATAAAACATCTCAGATTTAAGAATGTTAAAGAATGATTCCATCATACCATTGTCCGTACTATTAGCCTTGCGGGACATAGATACCTGAATACCCTTTTCTTCTAAAAATTTATGATAAGAAGAATACTTACGTTTTCTACGAATATGAGCAGTTAGCCCAACAGTTTCATCAAGCGTTGTACCTTCTTATGGTTTACGATGAAACCATGGTTTCTAAGCTCAAGAGTGATACGGCGATATCCATAATTCCCTTTATGCTCGTTATAAATGGTTTGTATTTCGCTTTTAATGGTATGATTCTTATCTTCTTGTTTTAGCTGCTTCAAGTGATAATAGTATGTTGAACGAGCAAGTTTAATAATCTTTAGAAGAATATCTAAAGGAAACTCTGGTACTAACTCTTTGACAATTTGTGTCTTTCTTATTTCTCTTTTTCCTCCTTCAAGCGGAGTTCTCTCAACTTTTTTAGAATGGCATTCTCCGCTCTTAAATACTCATTTTCAGCCTGAAGGCGTTCTAGATCTGTCATTTTTTCTGGTTTTTTCTTTGGCTTACGGCCCATTTTAGGTACTCTCCCTTTTGTTTTCTCAACAATAATATACTTATTTTTCTTGTATTGTGCGAGCCAGTTAGAAAGCGTACTATGATTTGGAAGACGATATTCGAGAGAAACTTCTCCTTGAGACCAGCCTTCATGTAAGACTTTATCAATCATTTCTTGTTTTAATTCAGGAGAATAATAATTCTTTTTCCTTTTTTTAACTATCTCTAACCCATAACAATCAATCAATTTAATCATGTATTTAAGATTTGACTTCTGTATATCAAACATATCTGAAAGTTTTGAGTAGCTAAAGCCTTGTTTTCTGAGTTCATAAATCTGAACTTTATCTTCATAAGTTAATTTCATAATAAAAACACCCCGAAAGTTAGATTTTGTGTCTAACTTTTGGGGTGCACTTCACAGTGTGAGTCCTTTTTCTTTTAGTAATTTCAAATCCTTCGCACTGTGAAGGATTTCCGCAAGGCTGATTAGGATTAAGCAAATCATAAATGATGATGCTTAATCCAATCAGCTACTGCGTCTAACTCTATAAGTTTTTTTAAGTAAGAAATAAATTTCTTACTCCCTCTTTTTCGCATTTAATGCTATTCCCTATTACTACTACTATAGAATCCTTAGGATTCTTCGTAATCTTAATAAGTGCTTTTACTATTCAGTTTCTAATGATTCCGCTGAAAAAAAGAAACATTCCTAAAATGTTAAAAAAGTGATTTAGCAAAAAAATACTCTTTTTACGCAAAAAAGTACTACTTTTTAGAATTTTTAGCGGTATAATAAGGGTGAAACAATCCATAAGGAGGAATAAATATGATTGAATTTCGTAATGTATCAAAAGTATATGATCAAACCGTCGCTTTAGATGGACTTAACTTAACGATTGAAAGTGGAAAAATTATTGGATTAATCGGACACAACGGGGCTGGTAAATCAACTACCATCAAATCACTCGTGAGCGTTATCCATCCAACAAGCGGAGAAATTATTGTGGACGGACAAGAATTATCATCTAATCGTCTAGCTATTAAAGAAAAAATTGGCTATGTGGCCGATAGTCCTGACCTATTCCTACGGTTAACAGCTAATGAATTTTGGGAATTAGTTGCTTCTTCTTATGGCATGACTTTAGACGAAGTAGAAAGTCGTCTAGCTTATTTACTAGAATTATTTGATTTCGAAGGACATCGCTATGAAGTGATCGATTCGTTCTCACACGGGATGCGTCAAAAGGTATTCGTTATCGGCGCGCTTTTATCAGACCCTGAAATTTGGGTACTCGATGAACCAATGACGGGTCTTGACCCACAAGCTTCTTATGACTTGAAGAAATTAATGCGCGAACATGCCGATAAAGGTAATACCGTTCTCTTCTCGACACACGTTTTAGAAGTGGCAGAACAACTCTGTGATAAGATTGCCATTTTGAAAAAAGGAAAACTACTCTTCTACGGTACAATTCAAGAGTTGAAAGGCCAACAACCAGAAAGCACGCTTGAAGAAATCTACTTATCACTAGCCGGTAGACAAGAAGGAGTGGATTCACATGCGGTTTAATCGAATTCTGACGCTGGTGAAGACCAATTTAATTTTTGCAACTCAACCGGCACAATTACAAAATTATCGAAAGAAACAGGCGAAAAATCCATCGAAACCAGTGAATGTTGCGATGAAAACCTTGATGCAACAATTACTATTTGCGGTGATGTTTGGAGCTTTATTTGGAATTCCTGGAGCGATTTCGGGACGTTCATACCCTCCACTTCAATTTGCGAGTACGGTCTTCTTATTCTTGATGATTTTAATTTCGCAAGCATTGCCAGCTATATACAATGTCTTTTATGAAAGTAAAGACTTCGAATCGTATTTACCTTATGCCTTTACAGAATTAGAAGTCATTCTTGGGAAGAGCCTTTCGATTGTGGTGGCTACACTGCAAGGATTTCTTCCAATCGTAATGCTATTTGGAATCCACGTGTATTTTTCAGGGGGAAACTTCCTCCTCACGATTCCAATTGCCTTAATAGGAGCGCTTTTACTCAGTGCGACTGTTTACGTCTTGATGTTTCTTCTCTGCTTCTTCCTAGCGAAGATTCCGCTCTTTAGAAAATATCAATCCGTGATTGCGAATGTTTTAATTTTTGGAATCTCACTCGGGGCCATTATTGGCTATCAAATGATTTTGTCAAAATCCGTGGTGAATACTTTTATAACAGGAGAAATGCCAGCTTTCCTTCAACCAGTACTCGCCTTCTATAATGCGATTTTAGATCCATTCGATATGAGTGTTTATCCGATGATTGGATTCGTAATTTTAGTATTTGTGGCGATTTTACTACTCGTGAAGTTCATCGTATTGCCAAACTTCTATGAAGCTGTTTCGCAAACATCATCTTCGAATGTAAAAGTCGAACGTGTCAAAGAAATGGAGTTAGATGGCAACAAGCTTTCAACAAAATTCATGATTCGCTATACACTTCGCCAATTAATGGAAGGTTCTGTATTAACGCAAACGATTATTGCTGCAGGAATATTACCATATCTCTTGCTTCTTCCAACAGTTTTAAATTTTTCGAGTGGTCCTACAGCCTTTAGTTTTATGAATTTCCTAAATATAAATACTTTCTTACCATTTGCGATGCTTGTTACCTTCATTGCATTCTTCAATACAGGAGGAAACAACTTATTAGCGGTCGGAATTTCACTCGAACGAGAAAACTATTATTATCTAAAAGTTCTTCCATTCGATATGCATCAATTTTTAGAACGTAAATTCTGGATTCTCTTTGCGATTCAGTCTGCGATTCCGGTCATTCTTATGACAGTCATTTGTACGGTGCTTCGCTTACCAATTTATATGACCTTGGGCATTATTCTCTCATGGGGAATCATCAGTCTGGGGCTTAGCCGTTGGGGATACGCGAGAGACTTGAAGCTCTTTACGCCAACTTGGACGAATGTCATTGAACTCTTAAACCGTATGCGTAGCGGAGTGAAGTCGGTCATTTTTGCCGTAGTTCTCTTCGGATTTCTCTTCGGAGCGATTTATTTATTAATCCACTTACCGGAATGGAATCGTACTTTCGTTTGGATTATTACAATTGCGTATGTTGTCTTAATTCTCGGTTTATCGATTTTTGCAACATTCTACTATAAGAAAAAATTACATGAATTAGTCGATTCTGAATAATGATGGAAGACTTAGAGTTTGTAATTGAATTTTTGAAGATGGCCTCGGAGTGATTTTACGTCGAATCATTAGACGTAAATGGGTAGCCCATTATAGCTGTAGAGTATAACACCTAGTGTGCGTACTCGGTAAGGTAGGATTCGTGAGGATTCTACAAAACAAGGTGGTAACACGAAAATTTCGTCCTTGCAGTAGCGATACTGTGAGGATTTTTTATTTATAGGAGGAATGACCAATGTCAAAATTACAAGCACCATTTAGAGTAGATCACGTAGGAAGTTTCTTACGTCCAAAAGAATTAGTAGAAGCAAAAGAAAAATTTGCAAAAGGTGAAATTACACGCGAGGAATTAACAGCCGTCGAAGATAAAGCCATCGAAAAGTTAGTCGAACAACAAAAGAAAGCTGGATTAAAAGGATTCACTGACGGCGAATTCCGTCGCCAATACTGGCACTTAGATTTCTTCTGGGGATTGAACGGAGTGGAACACACGCAAGCGAAAATCGGATATACTTTCCACGATGAAATTACAAAACCTGACTCAGCAGATGTCGTTGGAAAAATCACTGGTGAAAATCACCCATTCGTAGAACACTTCAAATTCTTGAAACAATTCGAAGACGAAGATTTCATCGTAAAACAAACAATCCCTGCTCCAGCACAATTCTACTTCGAATTGATTCGTGACGCAGAGCATATTGAACAAACTTTCTCAGTATACCCTTCAAAAGAAGAACTCTTTAAAGATATCATTGCTGCTTACAGACAAGTGATTAAAGAATTATACGATGCAGGTTGCCGTCTCTTACAAATCGATGACTGTACATGGGGTGTAATCGTAGATGATAACTTCTTAAACATCATCTCAAAAGAAAGTCATTTAACACCTGAAGAATTAAGAAGAGAACACAAACGTGAATTCTTAGAATTAAACAACGGAATTCTAGAAGATTTACCAGAAGATTTAACAGTGAACACTCACGTATGCCGTGGTAACTTCCACTCAACATGGGCAAGTTCAGGTGGCTACGATTCAGTAAGCGACGCATATTAAAGAAGCAAGTCAGTACGTTCCACTAGAAGACTTATACTTAAGTACACAATGTGGATTTGCTTCAACAGAAGAAGGAAACATCCTTACTGAAGACGATCAATGGAAGAAAATTGCCTTAATTAGCGAAATCGCTCGTGAGGTTTGGGGAGAATAATCATCCCGCAAGAAGGAATTCGAAGATAGATTGGAGAAACACATTTATGACAACACATGCACCATTTAGAGTAGACCACGTAGGAAGTTATTTACGTCCTAAAGACTTAGTAGAAGCACGCGCTAAATTTGCAAACGGCGAAATCACACGTGAAGAATTAACAGCTGTAGAAGATAAAACGATTCGCGAAATCGTTCAAAAACAAATTGCTGCTGGATTAAAAGGCGTTACAGACGGCGAATTCCGCCGCGCTTACTGGCATCTTGACTTCTTCTGGGGATTCAATGGTGTGGAACATACAGTTGGTGAACATGGTTATAAATTTAACGGTATCGAAACAAAAGCCGATACTGCAACATTAACAGCTCCAATCGATGGACATAATCACCCATTCGTAGAACATTTCAAATTCTTACGTGACTTGGTGAAAGACGAAGATGTGATTGTGAAATTCACAATCCCTTCTCCATCACAATTCTATTTCGAATTAATTCGTACACCTGAACACATTGCAGCGTGGAAAGCAGTTTATCCAACTGAAAAAGAGTTGTTCGAAGCGATTAAAAACGCATATGTAGATGTCATTACAGACTTATACAACGAAGGCCTTCGCACAATTCAATTTGACGACTGTACATGGGGCGCTTTAGCAGACGATGGTTTTTCAAAACGTTTCAACGACAGCCGTCCATTAGAAGAAGTTCGTCGTGACTTTGCGGGTCGTGCATTACAATTGAACAACTCAGTGATTGATGCATTACCAAAAGACTTAGCAGTGAATACACACGTTTGCCGTGGTAACTTCCACTCTACTTGGATTTCTCAAGGAGGATACGAAAAAGTAGAAGACGAATTATTAGCAGGCGAACATGTAAATGCATACTACCTCGAATACGATACAGACCGTGCGGGCGACTTCAAGCCACTTGCAAAAGTTTCTGACGGTAAGAAAGTTGTACTTGGTCTTTTAACTTCAAAATTTGCAGACTTAGAAGACAAAGATGAAGTTATCGCTCGTATTAAAGAAGCGAGCCAATACGTGCCACTTGAAAACTTATACTTAAGTACACAATGTGGATTTGCTTCAACAGAAGAAGGAA
>QWCT01003450.1_pt1 | contig 11200 bp, 10 predicted proteins | sample 1972681 | NCBI WGS metagenome assembly QWCT01 (sample SAMN09866701, study PRJNA288562) | Human oral metagenome isolate pre3_saliva, whole genome shotgun sequencing... | isolation source: mouth | host: Homo sapiens | place: USA: California | reverse complement strand
AGAACGCATGGTTGGTGAGTTCTGGGAAAAACACGAAGAGACTTATCAAAAACTTTGTGAACAAAATAAATCTGGACTTCCGGTGAAGGAAGTGGAGGCGATGCTTCTAAAATTCATCGATGATCATTTCGGTGAGGAAGTATATTTAGCAGGGAATTCAATCCATCAGGATAAAAGATTTATCGTAAAAGAGTGGCCAAGATTGAATGAGCGATTGCATTATCGAATGCTTGATGTGTCGGCTTTTAAACTGTATTTCGAAAATGTGATGAAGAAAAAATTTACCAAAAGAGAAATGCATTTGGCGCTGGATGATATTTTGGGGTCGATTGAAGAATTAAAATATTACAGTAAATATATAAAGAAATAAGATGTTTGAAATAGAAAAAGTTAGCGGAATTGGTGAATATAAAAAAGAAAAATTTTTGGATATTCATGCGAATACGAAAAATCCGAATTTAGAAGAGTATATTTATTTGGCGCCGAATGAAAAAGTGTTTTTGGTGGAACGCAAAAATACTTTGGAAGTTAGATGCGACCGAAATCTTTCGAAATTATTAAAAGAAGAATTCGAATCGGTGATGACTTCGCGCTATTTCGGCGTGGGGGGAGTGGAAATTGTGCTGAGTGGCCAAGTGGAAGAAGATAAAATCGAAGACTTGGTGCGACTAAGTTATAATCTGACGAAAGAGATGGCAGATTAGAATTCTAAGAATAAAAAATAGGTCGAAGGGACCTATTTTTATCTAGAATAATTTGCCAGAACGAAAAATTTTCCATATAATGAGCCTATGAAAAAAGAATTGAAAAAACTCAAAAAGAATGTCGAAAAGGTAAGTAAATCGAACTTTATGACAGAATTTAAGGAATTCATCAATCGTGGTAACGTGCTCGACCTTGCTGTCGGTGTGATCATCGGTGGTGCATTCCAGAAGATTATTTCATCACTAGTAAATGATATTATTATGCCAGTGGTGAGCTTGATTGTCGGTGGGGTGGATTTCCGTAATTTGGAAATTACGATTCCAAATTTCTTCGGACAAGATTCGGCTGCACATATTCACTACGGTAGCTTCTTGCAGAATATGGTGGACTTTATTATCATCGCTTTCTGTGTGTTCATTATTGTTAAGTTGGTAAATAAATTCTCCAAGAACTTCAAGAAGGATGAAGAGGCAAAAGCCGAGCCAACCACCGATGAACAAATCTTGGAAGTCTTGAAAGATATTCGCAAACATCAAAAATAAACTCAAATAAAAATAGGTCGCGACGAGCGACTTATTTTTTTGTAATTTTAGATAGCGGAAGATTTAAAATTTTCGTATTGGGACTTAATATTTTCGAGATTTTTCACACGCTCGACAGTATTAGCTTTGACTTTTTGATTGGTGGTACGAGTTTCGGCTTCGGTCTGATAATTGATCAAATAGGCAAGAAGTAGAGGGAATTCACGTAAGGCGAAGCGGTCGAGGCGAGCGGAGATGCGACCATTTTCGAATTGTTCAGCGATTTTGGTGACGGTTTCTTTTTGAGTAGTAGCAAGATTAGATTCGTCATAGGCGGATTCTAATTCAGGAATACCAAATTCAGAGTTTAGCAGATTTTTTTCATTCAATTCAAGTTCGGCAAGTACGGCTTGAAGCGAGGCGGTAATACCGCGAACATCGGAAGATTGCATGTAATCTTTATAATTGTCGATAAGTTCCTCGTTCATATATTTGGCAAGATAGAAGCTTGAAATTAAACTGTCGCGATCACGATTTTCGACAATTTTTTTAGTACCAGAAAAAACACTGAAAAGAATCAAGATGAAAATAGCCCCGAGAGCGATAGAAATATTGCGCAGGGTAAGATAGGGGATGATTTTATCGAGAAAGCCAAAAGGTGAACTCTTTTTGCCTGAATTCGGCTTGGAAGAATTAGAGGCGATTTGTTGAAGATAAGCCATATTGTCCATGCTTTAATTATAGCATAGAGGTTTGTTATAATTGAGTTATGCAAGATGCGAAGGAGGAAATTCGAGCCAGGCTGCCGATCGAAGATGTGGTATCGGAATATATTGAGCTGAAGCGAAGTGGTGCGACCCTGAAAGGTCACTCGCCGTGGGGTGTGGATAAAACGCCTTCGTTTATGGTGTCGCCAGATAAGGGAATTTGGCACGACTTTTCGGCGAATAAAGGTGGAGATATTTTTTCGTTTGTGATGGAGGTAGAGGGAATTAGTTTCCCGGAAGCTTTGGAAAAATTAGCGGCAAAGGCGGGGGTGGAGCTAAAAAAATATTCGAGCGGAGATGTGCAAGTATCGCGTACGAAGATGAAAATGCGAGAAATTTTGGAACTCGCGACGAAATTCTATCAGGCGTGCTTAGTGAAAAATGAAAAAATTCGAGATTACGCGTTTTATCAGAGAAACTTGGATCGTAATTCAATCTTGAATTTTCGGATTGGTTATGCGCCGAGCGGGAAAGATTTTTTGGTAAATTTTTTGAAAAAACGTGGCTACAAAGAAGCAGAGATTAAAGAAGCGGGTCTGATGAATCGATTCGGTGGAGATTTTTTCCGTGGTAGGATGATGATTCCGTTTATCGATGCAAGTTCCGATAATGTGATTGGTTTTACGGGGCGAATTACGGAAGCCGGTGAGCCAAAATATTTGAACACTTCGGAAACTTTGCTGTTTAATAAGGGTCGATTTATTTTTGGCTTGAATTTAGCAAAAAAAGCAATCAGGGAAAATGGTTTTTGTGTGATCGTGGAAGGAAATATGGATGTGATTTCGTCGCATCAGGCAGGGGTACAGGAGGCGGTGGCGACTTCGGGTACAGCAATGACGGAAAATCATTTGAAGATTTTATCGCGATTAATTTCAGATATTCGTTTGGCCTATGATGGCGATGCAGCGGGTGTAGCAGCGACGGAGCGCGCGATTTTGATGGCAAGTAAATTAGGGATTTCTTTGTCGGTGGTATCGGATTATGGTAAGGCGAAAGATCCGGATGAATTAATTCGTTCGGCGCCAGAAAAATGGCGTGAATGTGTAATGAAACCAGTGCCAGCGATTGACTGGGTGTTGGGCAAATATGAAATTAAATATAACTTACGTACCGGAATGGGGAAGAAGCAATATTCGGATCTGGCAATGAAATTAATTGTGGAGATTCAGGATCCGGTGGAGCGCAAACATTATGAGCAGATGGTGGCGCGAAAATTGGAAGTGACGGTGGAGGACCTGAAAGAGAAAAAGGTACAAGTGGAAACTGTGCGACTGAAACCAGTGAAAGAGGTGAACGAGGCGGCAGGCGCGAGTCTTCTGAAAGTACTCGAAAATGATTTACTGGCGATTTTAGTTTACGGTGGAACGGCAGGAGCGGAAATCGATTTGGAGATTCCGACGGATGAAGTAAAACTGGAAGAGTTGTCGCTGATTTTTGAGGAAAAATTTGCGAAAAAAGGTGAAACAGAACTTTTGAAATTAAGTCAGGAACTTCGTCAACGCTATGAAGTGGAACGAAATAAAGAAAAAAAGAAACAGTTAATTCAGGAACTTGAATCTTGTGAAGATGAAGAGCGAATGACGGAAATTTTGAAAGAAATCGAGCGCTTAGGCTAGAAAAAGTGTAGGGGTTGGATTTTACGGCAATTTTTGGGGCTGACTGGTTGATTAAGATTAGAATAAGCGTTATACTTAATCTAATTTGAGGGACTAAAATAATAATGAATCCAAATAAATTAGGTAGCGCGGCTCCAGGAGGTGGGGCGGAAAAAGTGAATAGTGTGGCGGCGGAGCAAAATCCGGTGAAGAATTTTGAGGTAGAAAAAAATTCAGAAAAGCCAAAAACTGGGGCGGAAATTTTTGAACTGAAGATGCATCAGATTGCGGATCGCCGTGACATGATTGAACAGATGAAAATGGAGGGGAAACTTGGTTTTGATGATTATAAGACTAAGAAGCAGGCGCTGGATTTAGTCGAAACTAAATTGACGAAGCTTTATAATATTTATGAAAATCGCGAGGTGAACGAGGCGGAGCGTGAGAAAGAGCTTGAGATTCAAAATCGTCACTTGGAAGAGAGTAAAGATTCTTTAAGAAAACTCAGCCAAGACAAAGAACTGCCACGAAACGAAAAAATGAAGCTAATGGAGAGCTTTTCACAGCGTCTAGTTGAGAGTTCCGATAAAATAGAAGAGATAAAGAAAGCTCGTGAAATGGATGAGCGGGTTTATCAGCTGTTTGGCGGTAAATCGGGCGAAGCGGTGAAGACCGAGACTAAAACTGAGGGTAAAACCGAAGAAAAGACGGAAGGCAAAACCGAAGAAAAAACTGATGGTAAGACTGAGGAAGAATCTGAGGGTAAGACCGAAAATAAAACTGAGAGTCAGACTGAAGAGAAAACCGAAGGCGAGAGTGAAGAGTCGACTGAAAAAACTGAAGCTCCAGTGAAAGACGAAGAATCTAAGACTACGGAGAAAAAACCGACCAGTACTTTTTCTTGGACTGGTGGCGTGGGTGGACCGATGTTCTTTTCGGGAGGAAGTACACCGTCAGTAAAAATAAATAAAACTACCGAAAATGGTATGGCTGGTAGTGAGTCTACTAGTAATAGTGAAAGAACTGGTAATTCTGGAGAGGGTACGACGCCAGGTTCAGTGGAATCGACAGGTGCGAAAAGTGAAGCTTTGAATGAAGCACAAAAAAACGTATTGAAACAAGCAGAAGAAAAATTTTTCTTTGAGAACTTAAAAACGCTTGGTGGGGCAATGGCGGCGAATGGTTATAAGGAGATGGATAATCGAAACTTTTTGATGCCATTGAAAAAGCCAGAAGCAGGTGATCCGGACCTTGCGTCTTTTGATGAGCGAAATAAATTACATAACGAGTCGATTGAAAAAATGAAGGCCTTTGAGGCGAAGTTTGATTTGGATCAAATTAAACTTGACGTGGGGCGTGCGGTGGGTACCGGAAATCTGGCAAAAGAATTTGCTTTTGGGCTTTATCGTATCGATGCTTCGAGAAATGAACTGCAAAAAATTATTGACGATAAGAGAAGTAGCGAAGAAGAGAAACAAAAAGCCATGAAAGAGCTGGAGATGCTCGATCAGGTGAAAGAAGGCTTCCTAGAAAATATTGGCTCACATACGGGCGAAAAATATTCTAATGAGGAAATTGCTTCGGTGCCAGAAAATGAAAGGAAGAATGCGAACAGGTACCTTTTCCTTAAGAAGGTTAAAGGAGAAATGAGAAATCCGTATAATATAGCCCTAACTCATGCACGTATGGCATTAAGTAAGGCTAGTAAAATATTGAAAAAATAAAGAAATGGGTAGAAGCAAAAAAATCAAGGGAGAGATTTTGACGTGTTTGATTTTTTGTGATATAAATTGGTGCAATGGGAAAAAATGTCGTGGAAAAAGATAAGAACAAGATTAATGAGGAAGAAGAGCTCCTCAACTCCTTTAGCTTGGACGGTGCGCCAGAGCCAGAATATGATGATTTAGTCTCGGAAGATGATCTGACGGATGAAGATCTCGAGATTACAGCAGAGAACGTAGACCAGTTCGCGGATGACTCGGTGCGTTTATATTTGCGTGAAATTGGTAAGATTCCACTACTTTCAAATGAAGAAGAAGTGGATTTAGCTTATCGTATCGTGAAAGGTGAGAAAAAAGCCAAAGATAAAATGGTGGAAGCCAATATGCGTCTAGTGGTTTCGATTGCGAAACGTTATTCGGGTCGCGGTTTGGACTTTTTGGATTTGATTCAAGAGGGAAATACAGGACTTTTGCGTGCAGTGGAGAAGTTTGATCCGGATAAGGGTTTCAAGTTTTCGACTTATGCAACTTGGTGGATTCGCCAAGCGATTACGCGTGCGATTGCTGATCAAGCGAGAACGATTCGTATTCCAGTACATATGGTGGAAACGATTAACAAGGTGCTGCGTGCGACTCGTAAGTTAACGAATGAACTGAACCGTGAGCCGTCAGTGGAAGAAATTGCCAAAGAAATGGGTATGGAGCCGGAAAAAGTCGACTACGTGATGAAGATTAAGCAAGATATTGCTTCGCTTGATGCGACAGTGGGCCGCGATGGTGATGATGAAGATTCAGTACTCGGTGATTTTATCGAGGATGAAGGTCGGGTTTCGCCAGAAGATGCGGCAGCGGCGCAGATGTTGAAGGAGCAAATCGCGGAAATTCTCTCTAGTCTTTCAGAACGCGAACAAAAAGTAGTGAAACTACGTTTCGGTATCGGTGGGGGTCGTCCACACACTTTGGAAGAAGTGGGCGCGGAATTTTCTGTGACGCGTGAACGTATTCGTCAGATTGAGGCGAAGGCTTTGTCCAAGCTTCGTAAGCACAAAGATACGAAAAAATTGCACGAATATTTACATTATTTACATTAAAATAGGGGAGCGGGTGATTTTCGGACGGGAAACTGTGCGAAAATCACAAGATACGCTATAATGAAAGTAATGAAAAATTTTTGTCAAAAATTATTAAATTTGCTACCAGTTCTCGCGATTTTTTGCGTGTCGATGGTGGCTTTTTTGCCGGTGACTAGAGTATTCGCGGAGGGGGAAGACTGTGGTGTGCCAACTGCGATTATTAAATGTGGGACTTCTGACAGTCAAGAAGCTTTCTTTTCAATTATTGGTAGCGTAGTGAATATTCTAACTTACGGGGTTGGAGTCGGCGCAGTAGCTGGTTTTACCTACGTGGGTTTTCTTTATATGACTTCACAAAATGATCCAGGAAAAATCAAAATAGCAAAAGATCGCGCAATGCAAATTGTGATTGGACTTCTGGTTTATGCTTTGATGTGGGGAATTTTGAACTTCCTATTGCCTGGTGGTATCTACGGCAACGGGAATTAAGATGTCGAAAAAAGCCGATCTGGAACATATTAGAGAACGTTTGGCTGCGCTCGCGGGGACGAGAACGAGAGTGATTTTAGTTTGTAACCGGAAAAGTACGGGTTATAAACGCGTGGAAAAAGAAGTGGTGACAACACTTCGAGAATTCATTTTGCAGCAGAAGGGAATTACTTTTTTGCGCTTCGATGTGGAGTCGCCGACTTTGGAAGAAAATGCGAAGAGACTGGCGAATCTAATTGGGGATGGAGACGTGGTGCTAGTGGCCGGAGGTGACGGTACGGCGGGGATCGGAGTGAACGGGATTATGCAATCTGGCAAGGATGCAAAATTTTATGTGATTCCATACGGAAACTTTAATGATATTATTCAGATTTTACGGTCAAATTCGGGTAAAAAAGTTTTTCCAATTGAAGCTTTGATAGACGGAAAACATTTTCGTTACGCTTTGGCGTATTTTACGGTAGGGATGATGGCAGAATCGACGAAAATTTTTGATGATGAAAAAGTACGTAGGAAATTGAGGAAATCGAAATTTAATTTAATCTTTTCTTTGAAGACGCTTTTGATGTGGTTTTTTGTGAATCGAAAAAAAGATTACATTACGATTGATGGTCAAAAATATTCGGATATTCTGGTGGTGAACGGGAAGAACGTAGCAAGGCTAATGAAGGGTGGGGATTATTATTTGGGGGAGAATTTTCTTTACACCGAGCAACGCTTGAATAATTTATTCGCCATGGTGTTTTTTATGTTGCAGGCGATGTTTAGTGGGATTCCGGGTAGGAAATTAAAAGAAAAGACGATTCATTTTGAAGAAAAACAGAGGATTTTCATTCAGTCGGAGGGGGAATACAAAGATTTGGTGGTGCAGGAAATTAGCTTTTCGAAGAGCAAAAAGTCAATTGAAATCCTGTAAGAAAAATTAAAGAATTCTATTTCGCTTATGTTATAATAAGGCTATATGAGTCTATTACGTGGTGTGGGCGATTTCTTCGCATTGGATATTGGAACCAACTCAATTCGCATGATTCAATTATCGGGCGATGTTGAGAAGGGTTGGGCACTGGAAAAGTTTGCCTATGTGCCGGTGGATAAAAAAATTACGATGGATGATTCGGAACAGGGTCGTAGGAAACTGGCCGAAACAATTTTGGGTGCAAAAAAGCAGGCGGGTATTACTACTAAAAATATCGCGATTGGCTTGCCGGCGCGCAAAACTTACACAGCAATTATTGAGGTGCCAAATGCGCCAGAGAAGGAACTAGCGAAAACAGTTAAGTACGAAGCTGACCAATATATTCCGATGGCAGTGGATGATGCGAAGATTGATTTTGCTGTGCTTGGAGTATCGCCTAATGACAATACGAAGGCAGAAATTTTGATTTCATCTACAGATCGCGCCTACGCCGAAGAGAGACTCGAAGACATCGAAATGTTGGGCTTGAATGTGATTGCGCAGGAGCCAGAACCAATTGCGATGGTGAGAGCTTTGGCGCAGATTGGGGTGGAAGATGCGCGGATGATTATCGATTTTGGGGAAAATTCGACAGACCTCGTAGTGATGTATCTAGGGGCACCAAGATTAGTGCGCTCGATCCCGGGTGGTCTTTCGGCCTTTGTAAAAACTGTAGCGAATGGACTCTCGATTTCGGAAGCACAGGCGAAGCAATTTATTTTGCAGTATGGACTTTTGCAGGATCAGTTTGAGGGGAAAATTTACCAAACTCTTTCAAGTAATTTGGAAGGTTTTACGATGGAATTAGTGAAGTCGGTGCGCTTCTTCCAGAACAAATATACCGGCGCGCAATTTGGTGGGATTATTCTTTCGGGTTACGCGGGAATTATTCCACTTATGGCAGAATATATTGAAGCGAAGACGGGTATTTCGACGATTCAGGGTAATCCATGGCAATATGTACGCGTCAATGAGCAGCAACAAAAATTACTACTTCCAGTAGCCTCAGAATTCGGAGTGGCAATCGGTCTGGCAGAAAGGAGCAATGACTAATGAAAAAAATCGATTTTAAAACCATGCATCTTTCTGATATTCCTGATGTCATCAAAAGTGTTTTTACGGGTGAAACCGATAATGAAATGATGACGGGGCAAACCGGTAAATATGAAATTAATTTGGTGCCAGATATCAAGACGGATATGCTGAAGCTAATGAAGCTACGCAACATGATTGTGTTTGGTTGTGTGGTGGTGATTATTGCTTCATCGGTTTTTACGGCGTTTCTGGCGATTTTCAAGGGCGCCCAGGATTTGACAATTGCAAGTCAGGGAAAGCACATTGAGAATCTTTCGAATACAATTAACCAATATTCAGAATTACCAGATTTCTTAAATATTCAAGATCAATTAGCCAAATTGAAATCGATTAATGATAACCGTTCAGTGTTGTCGCGAGTTTTTCCGGTGTTAAAAAATCTTTTTCCAACCAATAAAGACACGATTAAAATTTCGGATTTAAATGTGAACCTTTCGACTTCGACGATAAATTTTGATGCGCAAGCCAATGCGGGAGAAGAACCGTACATTGATTACCGCGTGCTGGAATCATTTAAGAAGTCAGTGAATTTGATGAAATATGATTATGGCCGCTTTGTGGATGCACAGGGAAATTTGATTCCATCACGCTGTATTGAGGAAACCGATTCAGCTGGAAATATTTTGACGGATAACGGCAATACTTACGCGATTTGGAAGCGTGGTTTAACGGATTGTGACCCAACACGAAACGATCATCAAAAGAAATCAGCTTTAACACAGTCAAATAACAATTCGAATGTTTCGAACACAAACTTAAATAGTGATTTTGGTAAAGTAAAAGCCAAATCAAATGTTTCAGATGATGTTGAGCATGTGGAAAATACGGAAAAAAGTGGCAATGTAGAAAATAATGGTGATGTAGTCAAGACCGATATTCAGACGATTATTCCGGATGAAAAGATTTGGCGTAGCCCACTATTTGATCTTTGGTATAAGCACGAAAAAATGCGTACGGCGGATGACGGCATCCAGGATACGATTGATACGAATGCAGAAGTGTCAGAATCAGAAGTTAATGGAGTGAAGACTCGCACGCAGAAAATTAAGAATGTGAAAAATTACATTTATACGCCTTCGATGGGATTGGACGGTAAAATTTCGAGTGTGCCGCACTTTGAAAGCAGCTGTATTACTTATAAAGGCGAAAAGAACGGTGATAGTGTGAAATGGTCAGCGGAAAATAAATGTAAGATGGTGCCAAACGGCATTCGTGTGACGGATTCTTCAAACGGTCGTGACTCAAGTTCGAATCTAGTTTTGCGTTTCTCGACAATTATTAATGTGGACCCAGAACTTTTCAAATTTACTAACAAACACATTTTGACATTCGGTCCTTCGGGTCAAAACGTAACCGACTCTTATCTCCAAGTGGAAGGCATGTTCGCAGCACCAGCCAAGGATTGTGCAAGAGACGATGCAGAATGTGTGGGTCAGAAAACTTCAGCAGGAACAAACAATTAAAGAAGGTAAAAATGAGTGAATTAATTTTAACAAAACGCGTACGAATTAATAAAATTAGGCAACAAATTACCTTGATTGTTTTGGCAGCTTCGGTCTGTTTCGGGGTTTGCTTGGTGCTTTCAGTTTACTTCATTAAATACATGAGTTTTAATGGCAAAGTAATTGCGGCGCGAGATACTTCAATTAATAATTATTACCAGACGATTAAGAATGTCGGTATCTGTGAGGATACGGATAAGGATGGTAAATACAACGACAAAGAACTGGCAAAATGTGACCCAAACAAGGTGGACGTTTCGAAATTAGCTAATACTTTGCGTTACAACGCTTTGGTGACAATGGCGAATAATACGAATTTGGAGTCAATTGCGAGAGACGGCCAGAAGAGCTGTTTTGATGAAAATAAAAATCGTATCGATTATTCGAAGCTGTATTTGAATTCAAAAACCGATAACGAAAAAGCCTATAATCTCAATATGATTAAGATGTGTTCGGCTCTAAGGGTAATTCCGGATGCGTTGCCAGCGCAGAAAAATGATGAAGCCTTACTCGCTTCCATTAACCAGATTTTCTTGCTATCAGGATTTGAACCAGAACAATTGTCGCCAGGGAATTCTTATAAGAATAGTGGAATTGTCGGTGTCTCAACCATCCCAGTTTCGATTTCGGTAAAGAAAGACGAAAAAGATACGATGAAAGTGCTCTCGAATTTGGAAAAATCCATTCGTTCATTCAATATTGAAAGTGCTCAGATTAAATGGAGTTCGAATTTAACCACCAAATCTTCGAGACTTGAATTAACGGCTCAAGGCGCGG
>QWCT01003692.1_pt1 | contig 11210 bp, 8 predicted proteins | sample 1972681 | NCBI WGS metagenome assembly QWCT01 (sample SAMN09866701, study PRJNA288562) | Human oral metagenome isolate pre3_saliva, whole genome shotgun sequencing... | isolation source: mouth | host: Homo sapiens | place: USA: California | reverse complement strand
GTACTTCATCGGGGGCCGCGTCAAGGTCGAAATCGCCCTGGCTAAGGGCAAGCAGGAATGGGATAAGCGTCAGGCCCTGCGCGAGAAGCAGGATCAGCGTGAGGCCGAGCGCGCGATGCGTCGCTACGTGAAGCAGGCCCGCCGATAGGGGAAAGAAGGCGACCCAGTGCGAGGTTCCGTCAGGATTTTTCGTCGTGATCTTCTGAGGCTGGTGCGTGTTCCGGCCGCGTGGATTGTCATCATCGGCATGGCGTTCGTGCCCGCGCTCTACGCGTGGTTCAACATTGCGGGATTCTGGGATCCGTACTCGCACACCTCCCACATCCGCGTTGCCGTCGCGAATGAGGACGAGGGTGCGACCAAGGATCAGATCGGCACCGTGAACGTCGGTGCGATGCTCGAGACTCAGCTGAAGGAGAACGATCAGCTGGGCTGGCACTTCGTGAGCGCCGACGAGGCGCGCGCCGAGGTCGAGCGCGGAGACTCCTACGCGGCATTCGTGATTCCAGCGTCGTTTTCGCGCGACCTGACGGGCATCGTTGATGGCACGTATGTCAAGCCGAATATCCAGTATTACGTCAACGAGAAGAACAACGCGGTGGCCCCCAAGATCACGGGCGCGGGCGCGACGGCTCTCGACCGCCGGATCAACTCAGCGTTCGTCTCGACGGTGGCCAAGGTGCTCTCGGAGAAGGCGTCCGAGGCCGGGATCAGTATCGCGAACAACGCTGACCAGAAGCGTTCGGACGTGTCCGCGTCGGTGTCCGAGGCCTCGGCGAAGCTTGGGAACGCCTCGCAGACCCTGGATGGCATGGGGGACAAGATTGACGCGGCGAAGGCCTCGGTTGCCTCGGCGCGCTCGACCCTGAGCGATCTGGACGCGGCCGCCTCGGAGCTGTCGACGTCCCTGGACCAGGCGGACCAGCTGGTGAGTGACTCGCGCACGTCGCTGGCGTCCTTCTCGAGCCAGATGGGCGGGGCCCTTGACGGCCTGTCTTCGAATGCGGCGAGCGCCTTGGCGGGCGTGTCCGCGAACGCGGGAACCCTCGACGGTGCCGTGCAGGGTGCGTCCGGGCGCGTGGGTGGCCTGCTCACCGAGGGAACGTCGATCAACGACTCGGTGGGGGACGTGCTCGCGGAGCTGAACGCCCTGGGGATTGGCAATCTGCCCGCGGCGGGCACCGCACTGACCGATCTGACGAACCAGAACGCCGCCCTGTCGACGGCCCTGGGTAACCTGACGACCCTCAACTCCGACCTGTCGGCCACGTCCACGTCGATATCGGACGCGCTGACGAAAGCCTCTGACGCGTCTGCGGCCGTGTCGAGTGCGGTCACGAACGCGCGCAGCGGAGTGTCCTCCCAGCTGCCCGCGATCTCCTCGGCGCTCGACGACTTCTCGAGTGCGTCCGCATCGATGCGTGGTTCGCTGGACACGCTGCGCAGTCAGCGCGACCAGGTGTCGGGCTTGCTCGACCAGCTTGATTCCCTCCTGGATGGGGCGAAGACGGCGACCCAGACGAGCGCCACGAATGTCGCTGCCATTAAGACCGACCTCGATTCGGTGGCGACGGACATTTCGTCGCTGTCCTCCTCGAATACGCTGCGTGACCTCGCGGACTCCCTGGGGGTCAACGCCGAATCGATCGCCTCTTTCATGGCCTCGCCGACGAAGATCGAGACGAAGGCCGTGTATCCCGTGGCGGCCTACGGCTCGGCGATGGCTCCGCTGTTCACGAACCTGGCCCTGTGGATCGGTGCGTTTTCGCTCGTCCTCCTTTTCAAGCTCGACGTGGATGAAGATGGTATCGGTCCGATCTCGTCGGCCTCCAAGTACATGGGCCGGTGGATGCTGCTCGCCTTCTTCGGGGTCATCCAGGCGCTCGTCGTGTCGACCGGTGTCCTTGTCATCGGCGTGCAGACGGTGTCCCGACTGGGTTTCGTGGGGACGTCGATGGTGATCTCGATGGTGTTCGTGTCGATCGTCTACATGCTCTCGACGTGCTTCCAGCACATCGGCAAGGGCCTGTGCGTCATCATCATGGTCGTGCAGATTCCGGGCTCGGCCGGCTTGTATCCGGTCGAGATGCTGCCCTCCTTCTTCCGGTTCCTGCATCCGCTGTTCCCCTTCACGTATGGCGTTAATGCGCTGCGTGAAATCGTCGGGGGATTCTACGGGCACACCTACCTCTCCTGCCTGGCGGTTCTCGGTGCCGAGGCGCTGGTCGCCTTCGCGATTGGCCTGGCGCTGCGCCCGTTCTTGGTGAACCTGAACGCGATGATCACGCGCGACCTGGCGTCTTCTGGTCTCTTCCTGTCCGAGGCGACGCGCGTTCCTTCGAATCGCTACCGTCTCACCCAGATCGTGGCGGCTCTGGCGGACCACGAGGGCTTCCAGCGCTCGGTGAGCCGCCGGGCCGCGCGCTTCGAGCGCCGATACCCGAGGATCCGCCGCGTGGCGATCGTCCTCGGCATCATCGTGCCCGTGGCGCTAGCCGTCCTGTCGGTCGCGAACGTCGCGGAGGTGCCGATCGTGCTGGGAGCGTGGATCGTGTGGGTCCTCCTCGTCATCACTTTCCTGATTGGCCTGCAGTACCTGCGCGAGGCCTTGGCGCGTCAGCAGCTCCTCGGCGCTATGGATGAGGGGGACGTGCGCTCGCTGCTCACCCGCCGCGTCCAGGGTGCGCGCTCGCGCATCGCGCTGGGGGCCGCCGCCGTGGGCGCGTCGATCTCGTCGGCGCTGGCCTCCTCCCTCGGTGAGCGCGGGGGCAAGGACACGGACGAGGCCGACCCCGGCCTCGGAGATGAGGACCCTGAAGGCGATGCGCCGGAGGCGGCGAAGGGAGAACAGCAGTGAAGACCATCTGGGCCATCTACCGCGCCGACCTGCGTCGCGCGCATCGTTCCCTGATCGCCAGCGTCGTCGTCTTCGGCCTGGTTGTTATCCCGTCGCTGTTCACGTGGTTTAACGTGGCGGCCTCGTGGGACCCGTTCGGCAACACCAAGAGCCTGCGCATCGCGATCGCGAACACGGACGCGGGCTACAAGTCGGACCTGGTGCCGCTGCACATCAACATCGGCGATTCCGTGGTGTCCGCGCTGCGCAAGAACGAGAGCTTCGACTGGGTGATAGCCTCCGAGGATGCGGCCATCGAGGGGACGCGCTCGGGCGATTACTACGCGGCCATCGTCATCCCGTCGGACTTTTCGCGCGAGATGCTCACCTTCTTCGACGGGGGAGCGTCCTCCGCGCCGATGACCTACTACGTCAACGAAAAGAAGAACGGTATTTCGCCGAAGATCGCCGGCCAGGGCGCCGAGGCCGTGAGCGCCCAGGTGAATCAGATCTTCGTTCAGACCCTCTCCGAGGTCGCGTTGGATACCGCGACGTCTGTTGGGGGCGCGCTGTCGTCGCCGACGGCCGTCAATACGGTGACGGCGCTCGATAACCGCGTGCAGACCGTCGCCTCGCGCCTGCGCACGGCGGCGGACAGCGCGCGGCTTCAGCTGCTGTCTCGTCGGTGTCTGACGCGATCTCCTCCTCCCAGTCCTCGCTGTCCGCCCTGTCAACGGCCGTTGAGAACGTGTATGCGAACGGATCCACGAGCGCGTCGGACGCGGCCTCGACGCTGCGTTCGCAGGCATCCGTGCTGGACACTCAGGCGGCCAGCTTCGCGTCGATCAAGTCGACGCTCGAGGGGTTGCCGGGCTCGCCCGTCTCCCAGTCCTCGCTGGATCGCCTGCAGGCGGCCTCCGACCGGCTGACTGAGGTTGCGAACGGGCTGCGCGCCGCCGCGTCCGAGCTCGACTCCAAGGTCGCGAATGCCGAAGCCGGGCACGCGACGGTGAACGGCTTGATCGCCCAGGCGCACTCTGCGGTCGATGGGCTGTCCTCCGACTACGAGAACAACCTGCGACCTCAGCTTGAATCGCTGGCCGCCACCCTGGCCTCGGCCCAGTCGTCCCTGAGCGCTGCGCGCACGTCACTGGAGGGCGCGACGTCCACCGCCTCGAACGGCAGCGGGAGCGCGCGCGAGGGGCTGACCCAGCTGCGCGACAACCTGACCGGCGCGGCTACGAGCCTGCGCGAGGCGGCCGGAAAGCTCGACTCCCTGCATTCCTCGATCAGCGAGGCGCTCGCCGGGGGAGACCTGACGACGCTGGGGACGATCATCGGGAATAATCCCGAGGCCCTGGCTGCGGCCATTGCGGCCCCTGTCGGCGTGGAGAAAACTCCCGTCTACCCGGTCGCAAACTTCGGCTCCCAGATGGCGCCCCTGTACACGATCTTGGCGCTGTGGGTTGGCTCTATCCTGATGGTCGTGTCGCTGCGCTCGGACGTCACGGACTCCAACGTCGCCGACGGCCTACCCGAGGGTGACCCGCTGCGCGCGACTCTCACCGCCAAGCCCGTCGGCCTGGCCGCCGGGTACCTGGGCCGCTACCTGATTTTCGGGACGATCGCGCTCACCCAGGCGACCCTGGTGGGGCTCGGGGACCTGTACTTCCTGAAGGTTCAGCACGCTCACCCGCTGCAGTTCATGGGCACCCTGTGGCTGACGGCCGTCGTGTTCTCGTTCCTTCTGTACACGCTTATCGCGACGTTCGGGAACGCGGGCAAGGCCCTGGGCGTGCTGCTCCTGGTCCTGCAGATTTCGGGCGCTGGGGGAGCGTTCCCGCTGGCGATCCTGCCGTCCTTCTACTCGTCGATTTCGCCGTTCCTACCGGCCACGCACGCGATCAAGGCGCTGCGTGCGTCGATCGCCGGATACGCGGGACACGAGTATGGGGACGCCATGTGGTTCCTCGCATCCTTCATCCTGTTTACCGCGTTCCTGGGGCTGGCGCTGCGCCCGCTGCTGGTGCGCAAAAACCGCCGCATGGCGGAAAAGCTGGAGGCGACGAAGCTGCTCTGATGCTTCTGTTTTCCCTTGACGGGTTGTGTGTGGCGGCGTAAACTGATGTGTCCGACGGTCTGCGGTAACGCTGGGCGTCGGGGAGTTGAAAACTCAAGAGGGGATGATCGGTTTCGACAGTGGTCGAAATAAAACCGTAGACTGCGCTCGGAGAAGAATTCGGGGCCGGCCATTGGACGGGGGTTCGATTCCCCCCATCTCCACAATCCCCACCCCGGGCTTCCGTTGGAAGCCCGGGGTTTGTCTTTGGACGGCAGCAGTAGGCTATGAGCTGCTGAAAGCTGATCCGAGCATGAGGATGCTCTGTGCAGTCAGGTGGAGACTTAATCGTCGCCTTCGCACAGTGCGCATGCTCCGTCGCCGCCGCAGACTGGGCAATCAGGGTTTGCACGGTAGCGGCCTTCCTCCCTATCCCAGCGCTCATAGTCCATCAGTGAAATGGTGGAGCCGTTAGGGTCATGATCTGAGCCGATCATGCAACGGCATGGTTCGTCCCACTGTGAGCCGGGGCCATTTTCGCGGCGGATAACATAGTGGCTAGGACCTGTTGGCATAGTTGTCTCCTTCGTTGTCAATGTAGTGTTGCTCGTCGCCCCCGGATTCGGAGGGGTGGCTGTCCTGAACCTCCGGCTCGCAGTTCATGGTTTGAGTCGTTGGAGACTCTGGCACAGTGCGCAAATTGTTATCGGCTATCGTGCAAGCTCTGCCATTTTGGTCGCGCTCACGGAGTTTGTGGCGTATGTGTGCAACGACTTTTTCGATGGAAAGAGCTACTAAAGCGCCTGTTGCAAGCAGTATGGGCGCAGCTTGAGAGACCGCATCCCGTCTTTCTTCTGCTAGATAACGGTCTACCCCGCCGGCTTCCTTAGCTTGCGAGGTGATCTCTTGATATCGCCCGAGGTTACCCATGAACCGCATTGTAGGGTGTGACCTGCGTCCAATGCAAGGAAGATGATGTTATTTTCTGAGATTGGCAGGCCTGGTGTCTGTGTGGACTTAGCTGATGCTGTTGATGCTTCGTAATTGGGTGCGTGTGCCTGTGGGGGTGAGGTGTCTGGTATGGGGTCTCGTGTTGTGTTACGTCGAATTATTGTCGTAAGGATCCTGGGTGGAGAAGTGGGCTGTGCTATCAGTGACCTTGAAGCTATGTGATTGTGGGTGTTTTAATCATAGTGGCTTTATTGAAGCTCGTGTGCTGATTGTTTATAGTTCTTGTTTGTAAATATTCAAAATAGGTAATGTTCAGTATTTTCAATAGCTAACTAATGTCTTTTGTTGTTTTCTTCTGGCATACTAAGAAGTGTTAATGCACCTCTTAGTGGCAGGAGTGATTATGTCTGAGCTTGAAGATGTTCCTCATGGCTCGTGCGTTGAGTGTGGGGAAAATACGTACTTGTGGTGTGAAAATGTCGGGGACTGGCACTGCACGAGCTGCGATAGTAAGTGTCCATAGTCTGATCCACCGCTGGAATTTGTCGTAGTGAAAATGGTTGATTGGTGTTGTGAACATGCCTGCATCTGAAGACTGGTGTGATGCTCTTTACTTCCCTTATGGGCGCAGGAAACTTGGGGGTGTTTACTGTCGACTTGAGGCGGGGCACTCTGGTGAGCACTGGTGTGAGGCGGAGGATGAGATGAGTGAAGAGCTTGAATGTGAGGAATGAGAGCTCTTGTAGTTAGCGTAGAAAGCTCTGCCAGGTGCTGTTGTATGCGAGTGATCTGTTCGATATTGGTCCTTAGGGGCTGAGGTTTGTAGCTGATGATGGCTGCTGTTCTATATAGTCTGAGTTTGTGATGGTTTGTGACGAGCTCGCTTCGTGCTATCATCTGTCTGAAACCATCCTTTCAGAGGTTTCTTCTCACGCTCCCGGCATCGTTGATGTCGGGAGCACTTGTTTTTGTATCCCGCCCCCGGAGCTCCTGGAAGTCGGGTCTGGTGGTTGTGTCTGGTGACCTCCGTGTCCTTATGCTTTGGTGGATCTAGGTGTGGAAATGCGGAGACTCTATTGTGTAGCGAGAGCTCGGGGGTATCATCGAAACCGTCGAAGAAGACCCGTCCTCGAGCCAGAAAGTGAGCCGCACATGCGAGTAGTAGTCGTCGGAGGAGTCGCCGGTGGCATGAGCGCGGCGGCACGCCTGCGCAGGCGCGACGAGGGCACCGAGATCATCGTGCTGGAGCGCAGCAAGTACGTGTCCTTCGCGAACTGCGGGCTCCCGTACTACGTCGGCGGCGAGATCGAAGACCCCGCCAAGCTCCTCCTCCACACCCCGCAATCACTCAAGGCGGCGCTCAACCTCGACGTGCGCATCAACTCCGAGGTCACGGCGATCGACCCCGGCGCGCACAGCGTCCAGGTCACCAACACGGAGACCGGCGAGGCCTACACGCTCACGTATGACTACCTGATTCTCTCCCCGGGAGCACTCGCAAGCCGGCCCCCGATCGACGGCCTCGACTCCCCGCGCGTGCACACCCTGCGCACGGTCGACGATGCCCTCGCCCTGCGCGAGGCCTCGGGCACGCGTGCCGTCGTCCTCGGTGCCGGCTTCATCGGCGTCGAGGCCGCCGAGGCCCTCGCGCAGCGAGGCTTCGAGACCCACCTCGTTGAGTACGCCGAGCACGTCCTGCCGCCCCTCGAGGTCGAGATGGCCACGCTGGTCACCCACGAGCTGCGCGGCCTCGGCGTGTGCGTCCACGCAGGTGTTGCCGCCCAGTCCATCATCCACGGCGACGATCACGACTCCGTGACGCTCTCCGACGGCACCGTCCTGACCGCAGACGTCATCGTCCTGTCGACCGGCGTGCGCCCCGACACCGCCTTCGCCGAGGCCTCGGGCATCGAGACCAGCCGCGGCTACATCCTCGTCGACGAGCATGGGCGTACCAGCGTGGACGGCGTCTACGCGGTTGGCGACGCCGCGGTCGGCCGAGACCACGAGCGTCCCGTCGCCCTGGCCGGACCCGCGAACCGCGGGGGACGCCTCGTCGCCGACGCGATCGCCGACGCTGAACACGGCCAGGCCGCCGCGCGCCCCATCCCGAGCCCCCAGGGCACCGCGATCGTTCGGATCGGGAGTCTCCCCGCCGCCATGACCGGCGCTAACCGCCAGGCCCTCGATGCCTCGGGCACGCAGTACTTCACGGTGCACACGCACGCCAACCAGCACGCCGGCTATTTCCCCGGCGCCAAGCCGATCCACATCCTCATACACGTAGGCACCGACGGGCGGATCCTGGGCGCGCAAGCCGTGGGCGCCGACGGCGTAGACCGCCGCATCGACGTCATCGCGACCGCCATGCGGGCCGGCCTGAGCGCGACGGACCTCATCGACCTGGACCTCGCCTACGCGCCGCCATATGGCCAGGCCAAGGACCCCGTCAATCAGACCGGCATGGTCGCCCACAACGTGATGACCGGCGAACTCGTCCTCACCGGCCCGGACGCCCTCACCGAAGACATGCCGGTCCTGGACGTGCGCACACCCGGCGAGTACGCGGCCGGGCACATGCCGAACTCACTCAACATCCCCCACACCCAGCTGCGCGACCGCCTCGATGAGGTCCAGGCATGGGTCGATGAGACCGTCGGCGACCAGCCCTTCGTCGTCATGTGCGCCGCGGGCGTGCGCTCCTGGATCGGCTACCGCATTGTGCGCCACGCGGGCTTCAACGTGACCATGCTGTCGGGCGGTATCCAGACGCTGCGCGCGTGGCTCGGCGATCGGGCCGAGGCCGTCCTCGTCACGGGGGAGGGGTGCGCATGACGACGCGCAAGCAGGTCGTGAACCGGCTCAAGCGTGCGCGCGGGCAGCTCGACAGCCTTATCGAACACATCGAGAGCGGAGATACAAATTGCCGTGACGTGCTCACCCAGTTCGCGGCTGTTAACTCTGCGGTCAAGCGCGCCAGCTACCTTGCCGTCGCGACGATCATGTCCCAGTGTGCGATTGAGGATGCGGGAGCCGAAAACGCTCATGCGTCGGAGTGCGAAGCGGTAGAATCTCTCGTCACAACCGGGAGCATCACCCTCGAAGAACTCGAGCAACTGTTCCTCAGATTGGCCTAATGCGACGGCACAGTCAGGCTGAGGGCGCAACGTCACAACACCATGGCGCGGATCCGCTGACGAATTCGCGGCGCAACAACGAAGGAGGCAATCATGTGTCGACCCACCACCTGCGAGGTATGCGGAAAGACCACCTGGAAGGGCTGCGGCAAGCACATCGACTCGGTGAAGGAACAGGTGCCCCCGGATCAGTGGTGCGATAAGGACCATACTGACGAGGAGTACGCCAACGCTGAGAAGAAGAGCGGCTTCTTCGGCAGCTTCTGTAGGTAGCCTGCACCCCGCTGCTGGCGTCGCGAACACTGCGACGCCGGGTTGTTCACGCCCTTTTTGAGGCCCGCACAGATGACGTGTCAAAGTGCTTTTTTCTTCATGTGACGCGGGTATTATTGAGTCATGAGGTGGACGACAAAATCAACGTGGATTCGTATCGTCGTGCTGTTCGGCATCTACCTGCTGCTGTTGGCGGCGTGGTTTGGTCTCTCGCGCGTCTCGGACTCGATGGAGATTGTGAAGAGCCTCGTGTTCCTGATCCTGCTCGTGATCCTGCCGATCCTCGCGATGGCCTTCGGTGCGTGGGACGGCGTGAAGGAGGGGTTCAGCCTCCTGTGGCTGCTCGCGCCTTTCGTGTGTTTCTTGGTGCCGATGTACCTGTTCCTCAACGACAGCGGGCTCATCTACGGGGTGGGCTACAGCCTGCTCGGCATCGTGGCCCACGGCCTCGGCGCGCTCGTCCACGCGCGCCGCGCGCGGTGTGTATCACCGCGTGCAAACGGGTAGTCCTCCCCTGAGTCTGCGGACGCGGTGCCGTCGCGACTTTCGTTTTCCGGCCCGCAGCGAGTCCTTCTCTGGTCTGTGGACGCAGCTTGCGGCCTGGTTCAGGTGCGCTGAGCGTAGTCGCGCGCAAGGAGCTGCGCTGCACATGTGGATGTGGATAGGTTACGAACATCCGGATAGGTTACGAACATCCGGATAGCTTAGTAACCTATCCGGATGCGCATAGTCTATCCGGATGCGTGCATCCTATCCGGATGTGCCCTCGCGCTTCTGTTGCCGTGTACAAAACCCCGTTTCGCCCCTATAGCACCCGCGGCATCGGCACGATGAGGGCCGTCATTGATCCGGTCTGCGCGCACCACGGCCTCGGCGCGCTGGCCTATCGCGAACGTACGAGAAGGCAAGAGTAGGGTCTTCTGTCAGGCTGGCTGTGCAGTGGAACGAGGCGATATGTTGTGGAACGAGGCGATATGTTTATGAGGGATAATTTCGTAAAAAGAGTGCGCAAGGTTGCGCAGGATGAATAAGTGTGAAAGTATTTGTAGCCAGTGGGAAGTGAAAATTCTCGATAGTTTGAGTGTTTTCTTTCCTTGATTGTTCGGTTAGTGTGTTGAGTGAGAAAGGGCCTTGTTATGGTTCGTTGGCCTGTCTTTGTACCTGAGTCTGACAAACCGTACGTTTCGGAAATATCTCTGGATTTTGAGTATTTTCCCGGATCTTCTATTCAGCAGAAGCAACGTTCAATTGCAAGTTTGCATGCGGCGTATGTGGCTCAGTTTCCTTCGTCGCGCGTTCTGGAGGTGTCGTCCAGGAGTAAGAGGGACATTGGAGTTCAGCTAAGCGCGTTTAATTTGATGATTGAGCATCCAGAGCATGGAAGTTACAGTGTTGAATGTGCTTTCCAGGCTTCAAAAGTCTTTCGGCATGGGGGTCCGTTTTTTGATCTTCTCATCGCCTCGAGTCGTGCGGCAAAAACAGATCGGCGATTGAGGAACAGTGGCGAGCTTGTTGGATTCAAGTATTTTGCACATGAATTCCCGTTAGATCCGAAGACTTATTTCTATGACTGGTTGTACGCCTCTGCTCTCTGTCGTGATGGCAAGCTCGTTGAGCAGGTCATGATGTTCGATGCATTCACTGATATTGAGCATAATCCTGAGCGGTCTATCAACTGTCAGGCAAGGACTGTGGCTAAAGTGGTGGGTCTTGCCCGGGCGGGGCTTCTGGAGGATGCCCTGCAGTCGCCTCGAGCGTTTCTGGAACTCGGGTATCAATAGGTTTTTGTTGCCCTGTCACTTTGCTCGACGGTGGAAGAATAACCTCATCTGGGATCGGGGCGCCGTAATCGCCTACGCAGGCGTATCATGTCCAGCAGCGCGAAGCAGCGTCGGCCTCGTGCGATGCATGGGAATACGGAGGTGTTCAGCATTGTTCTGGGATCGAGTTGCCC
>QWCT01001580.1_pt1 | contig 11210 bp, 9 predicted proteins | sample 1972681 | NCBI WGS metagenome assembly QWCT01 (sample SAMN09866701, study PRJNA288562) | Human oral metagenome isolate pre3_saliva, whole genome shotgun sequencing... | isolation source: mouth | host: Homo sapiens | place: USA: California | reverse complement strand
GCTTCTTTGAGAACAAGCCAGAGGCACTGCCAGTGTATGTGGAAAAATCAAGGCAGTTGGAACTTTTTTCATACTAAACTTATCCCGAACTCAAGTAATTATAAGTGTCTATAAATTTGTAGTAATATTAAGGAGCTAATATACAAACATTTACAAAGAACCCATTGACACACAGCTTACATTGTTCTGACATCGTCGAACTCACGTTAAGATAGTTTTTGTTTTTAGTTGCTGTCACTTTTAACATTTCGTGTAAGCTCCTTGTTATCAATGAGTTGTAAAATATGGAAGAGTGATAGGAGTGACAGGAAAATTGAAAGGTGGTTGTTTTTATGGTGTTGTTATAATAATGCAAGGGGAGAGATACTCGCTTGTTATGAAAGGGAACAGGGCATTAGAAGGGCTGTAATAAAAATTCATAAATTAAAAACAGTAGGTGACCTTTGACACTGTAAAAGATGCCCTTTTGCATGGTAAAAGGTGCTCTTTTGAGGTGTGAAAGACGCCCTTTTGCACGGTAAAAGGGCACCTTTTAGAAGGGCTTTTGTAAGTCTTTGGTAAACAATGGGATACAAGTCTGAATGCTTGGTATATCTTGTGATTTTATAGACATGTAGCTTGATTTTCCTGTAAATATATTTCTGATTATTCCGTAATGGTTCTGTGGTATACATCGGGATGGATAAGTTTACACGAACCTGCGCTGGATAGTTTTACCATTAACAGCCTTATCCCATAACTATCAGTTCCCCTTTCCACCCAAGTACAAAAGTCAATTACATCCCATTCCTGATTTTGCTGTCATTTCTGTCACTCTATTCTTGCTTTTAATCTCTTGATTATAAACTCATTACACGAAGTGTTAAAAGTGACAGCAACTAAAAATAAAACTTAATTAACGTGAGTTCGACGAATTCAGAACAATGCAAGCTGTGTGTCAATGGGTTCTTTGTAAATGTTTGTATATTAGTTCTTTAAAGTTACAACAAATTTCGCTAATCACCAAATTTATAGATACTTATAATTCGTCGAACTCACGTTAAGTTACTTTAAACACTGTACCACCGTTAATTTGACGTACAATAGGCACATCTGTACGTTTTTCAATGTATTGGTCTAAGGCATACGAATCAGATTCTGTACTAGTTTGCCCCTGTGATGCTATTTGTTAACATCGTAAGTAGCAATAAGAATAATGATTTTTTCATATTTTGATAATTTTACATGAAACATACTTCCCTGTGGTAAGTAAAGCTTTTACATAATATAATCCTTTCGGTAAAAAAGAAATATCAATACATTTTGAAATTGTAGCACTTAGGACAAGATGACCTTCTGGAGAAAAGATCTTTATAGGAATTCCAAATCCAGAATTTGTATTGATATATATATTATTATTTTTATACGAGATGATATGATATACAGCATCATAATTCAAACTCTTTATATTTGTTGATTGGTTAAAATGTTCTATTGCAGATATAACATTAGAATCATTAATCAAGTCTGTAGTATGTATTGTATCCATAGAAAAAACACTTCCATATTTATTAAGACTCATAATTTTGTAATACTGTCCCCAGTCCGCTTCATTGTACTGAATTGAGTATCCACTATCATTATCTGCGAAATTGATAGGAATATATACTAATGTATAATCTTCTGGAAATGTATTAAGAAATAAACTATCTTTTGTAGATTGAATTCGGACTAAGAAGCACTCGTCCATTGAATGTGAGGTAAAAGATACAGTTAGTTTTGCCTGATCATTATAGCAACATTGTTCATAGTTGAATGTGCCTTCAAGATTGGATCTAATAATTTTAGGTATAGATGGTAATACATTTACAAATATTGACATACTATCAACAACAACAGATTTATTATACAAAAAAATCACTGCATGATAATATATGGATGAATCTTTGCTACTTTCAATGCGCCTATATATTAAATCATTTTGTTTGAATAACGATGGAGTTATCGTAAAGTAAAAAGAATCATTTGTTACACTTTCTTTCATTAAAGGTGCGAATCTATTATCTTGCAACTCTATGCATAATTCCCAATCTAAGTTGTAATTTTCTTCACTATCAGGTTTAATTTTAAAAGACAGCAAATCTCCATCAAGAAATGTATGATCTGAAGTCACCTTATCGACATTATTGACAACTATATCTCTGTCTAATACTTGGGCACTAGATACTATAGAATATATAAAGAAAGAGAGAAGAATAAAAAATCTCATTTCAAAAGCTTTGATGATTTGACTAGTGTATCTCCATTATAGAAATTCAATATATATATGCCAGAAGACATACTTATGGTTTCTTTAATATCTTTGATGGTCTTCAGGTAGAAACCATTAGAATTATATACTTTAATAGAAGTAATATTCTCTGTTACCTTTTGGGGAATTATTCTGTTAGAAAGTTTTCTCTTTGCCGAGTTCGAAAGTGGAGGTAATTCTATGGTGTATATATCACTTCCATATTTATTGTATTATTACAGTAGTTTGGTAAAAAGTTGGTTATCAATCGCAATTTGCGAAAGATCTTTTAGTCGACTTTTCTTCATGTTATTTAAATTTTGTTGTTCCATTTTTGAATTATGTTTTTTGAAAAACAGGTTTGTATTTGCTGACAAATGTAAGTAATAAAAATCAAACTTCCAAATTTTCATATTCTTTTTACAACTGCCCTATAAAACTTTTTTCTTCTTCTCATTTTATAAGAAAGATTGCCTTTAAAACGATCATTTTAGGCATTATCCCTCCTATTATTTGACTAATTCTTAACGTGAGTTCGACGAATTCAGAACAATGCAAGCAGTGTGTTAATAGTCCTTTGCACATTGATGCACGGCTTTTTTGGAAACAGGCAATAGGCAGCAATTGCCCCTAATAAGTTGACGATAAAATTGTCAAAGCATCTATGTCTGTAGTGTTCCACCTTCGCAATGTTCTTAAGTTCATCATTCACCGTCTCTATAATGGCTCTTTTTCTGAGTAAAAGTCTGTCTGAAACACTCATTAACGTTCCTTTCATGTTATTCTTTAATTTGGTAATAAGCTGTATTCCATCAGCGGAAAGCCTTTGAAAGGGCTCTTGCTGATGTAGCCTTTGTCTGCATAACGTCTACCTTTGACATCATAGAATTACGGTGATATTTTCTTTTTCTGGTAGGTATTAGCGTGTATTTGCTGTCATTGTATCAAAAAACTTGCAGAAGTTATCTGCCATACAAAATATTTCAGTAACTTTGTCCTCGGTGGTCATAGCGATTTTTGTTTGTAACTGTTTGTATATTAGTTCTTTAAAGTTACAACAAATTTCGCTAATAACCAAATTTATAGACACTTATAATTCGTCGAACTCACGTTAGATTTAATAAAGAGAAAAGCAAGTTAACGAATCTGCAAATCTTAGTACAGAAGAAAAGGTTTCTGTACCTTTGTACACATAAACCAAATGACTTTTTACAATGAAACTTCCCAAATCAAAGTTACTTATTGCGCTCGCATGTTTAGTACTTCCACTTCTATTTGCTTCGTGTTCAAAAGATGAAGAAAACGACCACATGCCATTTGTTCCTATCGAACAAGATAATTTTATATCTAATATATTGCAACCCAATATAAATTATTCAACACCTATTAATGAAGAAGATGAATTTCAATTTTTGAAAAAAGCTGTGGGTACCTACGAGGGTACTCTAACAGTTTATGACCCTAAAACAAAGCAGGTAATTCCTTCCGAATTTGATAATCATGTAACTATCTAACTCAAGATGTTCCATAAGGAGTTTTTAATAAATCCTGTACCACTTCCTTTTATATCATATACTCTAAAGAAAAACCAATATGCGTATGATGATTTTTATAGAATAATCACGAACAGAAAATGGTATAAGGATGAAAAGATGAATGAATTCCTTACAAATATCATAGGTAGAAACAAGAATGATTCTTTAGAAGTAGCATTTAATTTGTATGATTCATATCATTTCTACTCATACATTGTAGAAGATATCAGAGAACGTTACGACTTGACTGAATTGTATTTTAGTATCTGTGGTACTATAAACAATACAACAAAAGAATTGACGGTTTACATAAGGCCAGAGGGTGCTCTCTTTTACGATAGAAAGATTAAGGAAAATAAAATAAAAGCCGAAATGAATGGCGTTTATTATATCTGCAAATTAAAAAAGACAGCCCTTTAAACAGATACAGCAGTTCGCTTATATATATAAAAAAAGAATAAAAATGAAAAAGAATATGAGATTTAAAAATAATATTTTGCCATTGTTAATAGGATTATTCGCACTTAGCCTCTTCACTGCTTGCAGTCAAGAGAATTCACAGGAAGATGAAATAATAGAGCCTAAAAAGGAAGAGAAGGAGGATACTATCGATTTTGACATTCGTAAAGTATTAGTTCAGTTAGAACTGGTAAAATTAGCCGATGGAAAAACATTTAAAGACAATCCAAAACGAGAAGACATAGTTGAATCTATTAGAGGTACAGGGCTTGTATTTCATATAGATAAAGACGGGAATGCTAGTCCAGACAAATATAATCCACTGCATAAATTCGAAGTAATGACTATAAAGCCTGAATCTAATTATGTGTATTGGTTGCAAGTATCGTATATAGATAATAAACTTGGGAATTTAGACCCTTATTATGACAATAAACTAAATTATAAATCACAGAGTTTCTTTATGAATTATATAAATGAAGGCAATAAAGAGGTATGGGTTAAAGACCCATCAAAGCTTCCATACGCCTATATTTATTGTGATAACATTAAAAATGTTAAAATAATAAACCCTAGCCCAGTTGGTGCAAAAGGTTTCATAAACTTCTTAAAGCCGCATACTAATTTCGATTTAACAATCGGTCTCTTCTATACTGGTAATAAAACAAAGTTTAATTCAAACGGTACGATATCACCTTTCTGGGGTCCATCGCCTGAACTTATTAAAAAAGGAAAATGGATAGTAAAAGTAAAAATACCTATTGAAATAGAAGATTATAATCCGTATATGTTTACAAAATAAGTAGCATACACAAGTAGCTTTAAACAGATACAAAACAATGAAAATAAAAAGGAATATGAGACTTAAAAATAATGTTTTATCCTTGTTATTAGGATTATTCGCTCTTGCTCTATTTACAGCTTGCAGCCAAGAAAGTGCAAAAGAAGATGGAGAGAGCATACAAGAAATAAAAGATAACAAACCACCTTTTAACCCAAAAAAGTTAAGGGTAGCAATAACGAAAGCTAATTTAAATTATTGGCAGGATTATAACGATAGCCTAATTTGGGAAAAGGTATATAGTCATAGAGAAGATTTTCATATTGAATTTACGATTGATAAAGATGGGAAAATTATATTTGACAAATCCAGTGATCCAAATAAATTAGTTTTCAACAGCACAAAAAAAGAGCCTCGATATGTTTATATGTTTGTCATAGATTACGTTGATGATAAAGATGCGCACTTTAACTGGTTCCTAAGGGAAAATGATTTAAACTATAAATACCAAAATTTCTTTTTGTATTATCCAAACAATGACAATAGCAATGAATGGGTTACAGACCGTTCAAAGATTCCTTTCGAATACGCTTATGTCGATAAATATAAAGGAAAATATACCAAAAAACAAGGACCAGTGGGCATAGCGGGCTACATGCGCTTCCTAAAACCAAACACAAAGTTCGATTTAACGCTCGGTCTCTTCTATTCTGGCAAGAAAACAAAGTTTGATGCAGACGGCAAAACATCGCCTTTCTGGAGTCCATCGCCTGAACTTCTGAAAAAAGGAGAGTGGCTTTCAAAGTTTAAAATACCTATTGAGGTAAAAGACTAATGTGTGTATCACTATAAGATAAACCCAAAAATAAATTCAAAAAGATAGTTTTTGACGGATAAAACAAGGGTTTAACAACTCAAAACAAAATACGAGAAGTATAAGAACACATATATTAAATTAGCATTACCTTGCACAGTGCTGTCTGTCTTTGTAGGGTTGTAGCAACAACAAAGATTTTCTTCAGAAAAACAAGTACTAGAGGTTAGCATAAGATAAATTGATATACTTTTCATGAAAAAAATAAATTATGAATAAAAAGAATAAATACAACATACTTTTCGCTCTTTTCTTGTTGCTTGTAGGCTGCTTTTCTGCTTCATGTACGAAAGATGATGAAAACACAACAGACAACACCTCTACTTTTGCACCTATCAGTAGTGAAGAAGCACTTAAAGTACAGAAATCTTTACTTGGTAAGTATAGAAGTAAAGTGTATGTTTACGACCCTACAACCAAGAAAAATTATTATTCCAATTCAAGGCTTGACTTCGATTCTCTAATCATAGACAATAAATGGAGAAATTACGATATCCTTTTAACATTGTCAAGCGACACGTATCTGCGGTTACACGATATTGAAAAAAATGGGATAAACGATACACTATCAAAGATATTTTCTAAACAAGACAAAAAGGATTATTTAGGGATTGAGGGAATTCGTTTCACCAGTCGCAACCAACAAGACAGTTGCGTATATCGGGTTGAAGTATCAGAAGGGATAGCTGAATTTAGTAGCCCTGGTCACGATACAACAAGCAGAAGCTATCTTAAAACTGATTTTAACGGCTACGGATATTATAATGTAAAAACAAGTAAGTTCAAAATTTATCTTCGTCCTGTCAATGCCTACATAATACGAGTTCATGAACCCTCGGAGTACAGAAAAATTCCACTCACAGGACGTTATCTGATTTATGAACTCACAAAGGTTCAATAAGGCGGACTGGTCCGTAAACTTTTGCTAGATAATTTCATAACCTAAAAATCAAAAGGGCGTTAATTCCATTCGAATTAACGTCCTTTTCGCTTGCAAAAGATGCCCTTTAAGACGCTTACTAACGCCCTTTTGAAGTCCAATAAAGCATCTTTTGCTTTACGGTTTTATAACTATTTGATTTTCTGTTGGTTGTAGAGTCGCTCTTGAACTGGTTTTTTGTATGCTTTTTAAGGTGATTTGTTTAAGGAAGTGTAATGTTTTTTTTAGGGTGGGGAAATGCGGTTTCTTCTGAGAAAATAGTATGATAAAGTAAGCCTATTATATATTTGGCACACGGAGGTAACAAGTTAACGAGTAGACAAGTTAACGAGTTGCTTGCTAAGAAAGACAGGGTAATAGAAAGACAAAGTAACAGAGGAACAAAGTTCTTTTGAGTAACAAAATTACGAGTAGACAAGTTAACGAGCTGCTTGTTCACTTGCTGACCTATGCACTCAAAAACTCGTCACAAAAACGTTCTTATGTTACTTTGTCTTTTATTTACCCTGTCTACCAACAACTTGTAAACTCCATACTCATAAAATTATCAACTCAACATAAAAAATGACGTAAAAACAGCAACATATTGTTTTCCAATATTTTTTACTACTTTTGTACCTTAGTATAATATATGCTTTATGAACCTAATATAAAAATACTATGTAATATGACAATGGTAAAATCTTTACATTTAATTTTGCAGTTCACACCTATAAGTTTTATGTTTCTTTTACTATCGAGCCAGCCTATGTATGCCCAGCAATGGCAGCTGAAGGGGAGGCTGGTGGAGAAGGTCGACAGGACTACTCCTTTGGATGCCGCCGAGATATTAGTAAGCCCTCTTGGCGGGGATGTCACTTCCAGCAGCTTATCGGATGAAGAAGGCAGGTTTGCTCTTTCGCTTTTTTCGGGCAAGTATGTGTTCAGATACCGACAGTTGGGCGATATTTTTAAGACCGACACCCTCGATGTGCAAGCCGACACCGATTTGGGTGATATTCTTTTAGAAATAAAGAAATACACAATGAAGGAGGTAACGGTTACCTCTCAGCGCAGAATGCTTAGTCAGAAAGCCGGAAAACTTGTATATTTAGTTCAGAACAGTCCTTTTGCCCAGGGGTTCAGTACACGCGATTTACTTCATAATATCCCTCGCATAGACCCGACAAGCGAGGAGATAAAGATAATAGGCAAGAGCAATGTTCTTGTATTGGTGGACGGACACAGGGTTAATTTGGAGGGAAAGGATTTGGATATGTATTTGCGTACGTTACCCTCTGAGAACATTAGTAAAATAGAACTCATTACAAATCCTTCAGCCAGATTTGATGCTGCGGGTAACAGCGGAGTGCTGAACATTATCCTAAAGAGCAAGCCAGTAGGTTTTGATGGAAAAATTCACACCTTTCTGACACAACGCACTCATTTTGCAGCCGAGGAGGGAGCTGACTTGTCGTTCTCATCAGGTAAATTTTCGGTAGAGTACAAAGTCGACAACTCCAACGAGAAACGCCCTCAGAAGATGAAAAGCTCTTACATCTATCCGACATACACACGTGTTACGAACGATTATACTCTTAACCGCTATGACATATTGAGCCAGAATCTTAATAGCAGCTATCAAATAGGGTATGTAAAAATAGGATTCTTTTCTACTCTCAACCGTTCCCGTAATAAGGGCTTTCACAGGGGCGAAATGAACTTCAGTGATGGTTCTTATCCGTCGAACACCTATTCGGAGCAGACTCACGACAAGTATCGTTTGGAAACGATTTCCCCTTATGTGGAATGGAAGCTGGACAGCATAGGTAAGAAGCTAACGCTGAATTATAATTACATTCATTTAAGCGATGATGTCAACCAGGTGTACGATTCCGGCTCGGCTCACCTCTTTTCGAGCAGTTGGGACAAATACAGCAATGTGGTGAATACTCTCAGCGCAGACTTAAACCTTCCCTTTACATGGCTGAACTTTGAGGTGGGTGGCAAGTACTCCCATTTCAGAACAAACAACATTTCGGATTACGGAGGTAGCAATGGTTTCTTGTTCAAGGAAACAATAACGGCCCTCTATGCAGATGTTTACCGGAACTTTGGTCCTTTTTATGCCAAGGCAGGGTTGCGCTATGAGCATACAAGCAATAATGGGATAACGCTTGGCGGTTTAACCGTTTCCAATAAATATCATCATTGGTTTCCGTTCGCAGAGTTTTCCTATAATCCTTCCGACGACCATTCCTTCTCTTTAGGATATAGCAAGCGAATCGACCGGCCAAGTATGAACAATATGGATCCCACAAAGGTTTATAGCGACACTTATTCTTACTCGGAAGGAAACGACAGGCTTGTTCCGTCCATCATGGATAATTTAGAGTTTAACTATGTCTTTAAGGGAAACCTTAATGTAGATTTGTACTACTATCACACTTCTGACGCCATACAGAGCCTGAGGCAAGTGGTTGATGATTTATATACCAAGTATTATCCCAAAAACTGCCTAACCATAAACACCTACGGCGGAGATGTTAGTTATAATTTCTCGTGGGGTAAATTCAACTTGTATACAAGTGCTTCTATGTACTATCTGAAGGCCAGGTCTATGACAGAAGAACTGGATGATTCGGATTTGAAGAGCTTGAACACGACTCTCTCTGCAAATCTTAGTTATCGCTACAAGGCTATGACCATTTTTGCAAATTATTATCATGTATTTCCGGGAGTGGAAGAATCTTTTCATACTGGGAATATCGATTGCTTAGGTTTGGGTTGCAAAATCAATCTCCTAAAGAATAAGCTCTTGCTGAATGTTCTGGCGCAGGATATCTTTGGAGGTACCAAAGCTCATAACCGAGTGGCATACAACAATTATATGTTCAGAAATAACATAGATAATGACAATACTTCGTTACGTGTAGGGTTAACGTATAATTTTGGAAAGCATAAAGCCAAACGAACGGATGTAAATATCAATAACAGCGAAATGAATCGCCTGCCAGATATTAAGAAATAAAAATAAGAGAGATGAAAATTATTCAAAGTTTTTGGACTGGCAATAAAAATTGCCTTAAAGATAGTTATGGTTGGCTTTCCCCTATTTTTAATTACTTAAGTTGGATCATTAGTAGCAATCAGCTAAGATGTTTTTATGATGATGTCACATTAATAACCGATCGTCAGGGGTATGATATCCTTATCAATAAATTAACGTGAGTTCGACGAATTTAGAACAGAGCAAGCTGTGTGTCAATAGTCCTTTGTACATTGATGCACGGCTTCTTTGGGAACAGGCAATAGGCAGCAATTGCCCCTAATAAGTTGACGATGAAATTGTTAAAGCATCTATGTCTGTAGTGTTCCACCTGAGCAATGTTCTTAAGTTCATCATTCACTGTTTCAATAATGGCTCTTTTTCTGAGTAAGAGTCTGTCTGAAACGCTCATTAACGCTCCTTTCATGTTACTCTTCAATTTGGTAATAAGCTGTATTCCATCAGCGGAAAGCCTTTGAAAGGGCTCTTGCTGATGTAGCCTTTGTCTGCATAACTTCTACCTTTGTCGTCGTAGAATTACGATGATATTTTCTTTTTCCTGTAGGTATTAGCGTGTATTTGCTGTCATTGTATCAAAAAACTTGCAGAAGTCATCTGCCATACAAAATATTTCAGTAGCTTTGTCCTCGGTGATCATAGCGTTTTTGTTTGTAACTGTTTGTATATTAGTTCTTTAAAGTTACAACAAATTTCGCTAATAACCAAATTTATAGACACTTATAATTCATCGAACTCACGTTAATTAAAAACGAGAATATCACTTCTTTCGGTGGAATTTATCACATTACGGACGTTTTCTCAAAGTTGGGCTTTGAAAAACTTACCGAATCTGTATTGGGCAAATGTGGAAGTAGCGGCAAAGCATTCTGTTATGGAAGTATTTTTTGTGGTTATCATACTTCCCTATTGGTTTGGGTGGGGGATTTTATGATTATGCAAGAACCAAGTACCCCAGAAAATCCCCATATCAATGGATAAATCCCAAAAATGTCACTTCAAAATATAAAAGTACCTCACAAGGAATAATGCTGCGGAATTGAGGTTATATACTCTAATAACGTTTCCGATTCGGATTTATTGTATACCCGTTGTTAATACCCTTATAAGAGTGTTCGTCAATACCCTTGTATGGGTGTTCACTGATACCCTTATATGACTAATATCATGAGGCTTTATATTACCTTTTAATTGGGGTGGTATAAAAGTCTTCATCTATTTTTCTTCCCCTCTCATCAAACAGTGAGTATATCCTCTTTAACTCTGATATAAGCATTTGCTCGAACGTTTCCCATTGGAATAGGGA
>QWCT01001567.1_pt1 | contig 11254 bp, 12 predicted proteins | sample 1972681 | NCBI WGS metagenome assembly QWCT01 (sample SAMN09866701, study PRJNA288562) | Human oral metagenome isolate pre3_saliva, whole genome shotgun sequencing... | isolation source: mouth | host: Homo sapiens | place: USA: California | reverse complement strand
GGGAGGGCGCGCTCGATGATATCATACGGCTGGATTTGCGAGAGTATCTGCCCGGGAATGGCCTTGTAAAGACGGATCGAACGACAATGGCAGTGTCTTTAGAGAGCCGGACACCCTTTTTAGATGTAAATTTGGCGGAATTCTGCATAGCACAGCCCTTTCATCGTAAGGTTCGAGGCTCTGGTGGGGATAAATGGATGCTCCGGGCGGCATTTGAGGATAAGTGGACAGCGCCTGTCAAAACGGCAGTTAAGAACGGATTCTCACCGCCTTTCGGGCTATGGCTTCAGAAGCCCGGTGTGAAGAAATTACGGGAGGAATATCTGGAGGATTCTTCAGCGAAGATATATCAGTTGGGCTTGGTTCAACATGATGCCGTACAGGAGCTTATACGAGAGCAAAGAAGCATGGCGTGGCCGATGTGGAGCCTATTACAGCTCGCTATGTGGTGTGACAGGCATCCGTGCAGGTGACAAGTACCCTCTGCTATGTTATAGTAGGGGGCACTTGTGTAAGGGAGCGGGCGATATGAACATAACAGTTGCGGGGATGGGATATGTAGGACTGTCACAGGCCGTCCTTCTGGCTCAGCACCACGTTGTGACGGTTGTTGACGTGATACTGGAGAAAGTGGATCTGCTCAATCGTGGAAAATCTCCGATACAGGATCGAGAAATCGAGGAGTACCTAGCATCTCATAAGCTGAGCATCAAGGCTACTCTTGATGGAACAAGTGCATATCTGAATGCAGATCTTATCATCGTAGCGACACCGACAAATTACAGCACGAAAGAAGACTATTTCGATACGAGTGCAGTAGAAAATGTGTTAAATGAGGTTGAGAAAGCGAATCCACGAGCGACGGTAGTCATAAAGTCTACTATACCTGTCGGCTATATGGAGAGTATTCGTTTACGATATAATATAAAAAAACTGCTTTTCAGTCCGGAGTTTCTCCGAGAGTCCCGTGCACTCTATGACAATCTATACCCAAGTCGCATCATCGTAGGGACGGATTTGGACGATGCTGTACTGGTTGAAGAGGCACAGCACTTTTCACGACTACTACAGGAAGGTGCGATCAAGGAAAATGTGGAATCGCTCGTGATGGGGTACACAGAGGCAGAGGCGGTCAAGCTCTTTGCGAACACATATCTGGCTCTTCGGGTGTCGTATTTTAACGAGCTGGATACATATGCGGAGGCAAAGGGGCTGGATACCGCAAAGATCATCCGTGGGATATGTCTTGACCCTCGTATTGGTGACAGCTACAATAATCCGTCATTCGGCTATGGCGGCTATTGTCTTCCAAAGGATACGAAGCAACTTCTTGCAAATTACAACAATGTGCCGGAGCGCCTCATTGAGGCTATTGTTGAGAGCAATCGTACGCGGAAGAATTTTATCGCTGACAGAGTGTTGGAGATGGCTGGCTTTGATGAAAATGATGCCACTTCTGCAGTAACGGTAGGGGTGTATCGTCTGACGATGAAGGCAAACAGTGACAATTTTCGACAAAGTGCTGTCCAAGGAATTGTGAAGCGTGTGCGGGCAAAGGGAGCGTCGGTTATTATCTATGAACCGACGCTGGCAGACGGAAGCACATTTTTTGGCAATCGGGTTTGCAACAAATTTGTGGAGTTCACACGAGCCTGTGATATTATCATAGCTAATCGCTATGATAGTGCCCTTGACGATGTGCGATATAAGGTGTATACAAGGGATCTCTATCACAGGGATTGAAGCAAATATTTATGAATCCTTGTACCATGAATTTTTGTAATAAGGAGAAGCGAATGTTCATAAAAGACATGCCGTGGTATACGGATATAGAAGAGCATAAGCGATTCATGGAGCATTTGGCACCTATCGTACTATTTACATATAACCGCCTAGATCATACACGAAAGACAGTGAAAGCACTGCAGCGGAATGTCTATGCAAAGGAGAGCGTGCTATATATATATTCTGATGCGCCGAAGACAGAGTCGGCAGCTAAGACTGTGCAGGCGGTGCGCGACTATCTCCGAACAATCAACGGCTTTCGTGAAGTCCGTATCATCTTGCGCGAGGAGAATTGGGGTCTTGCACGCAATATCATGGATGGTGTGACACAGATTGTAAATCAATATGGGAAGATCATCGTTCTTGAGGATGACATTGTTACCTCAAAGTATTTCTTGAAATATATGAATGATGCGCTAGAGTACTATAAAAACGAAAAAAATGTTATGATGATTCATGGACATAATTATGATATAGTACAGTCTGACCATTTAGAAGAGACTTTTTTTGTAGAATCTGGCGGATGCTGGGGATGGGCGACATGGGCGAATGCATGGAAATATTTCGATAGGAATCCAAAGGAATTACTGGGAAAAACAACTAAAGAACAGAAAAAACGGATAAATTTTGATGGTGCTGTTTCTGACATGTGGAAGCAAGTAGAGATGAATGCGGATGGACGTCTGCATACATGGGCTGTTTTTTGGCATGCCAGTATCGTATTACAACAAGGACTGGCACTTTTTCCGAGGAAAACACTTGTGAGAAATGTGGGGTTCGACGGGTCAGGAGAGAACTGTGGTACATCTGATCCATACGCTATAGAGGAATCGCTCGATATAGAGATAGAATATTTTCCAAGTCAGATTATTGAAAGTGTATTGGCGAGAGAACAAATGAAAAAAAGATTCATGCAAAGAAGACCGACAGGCGTGAAAAGTATGATACAAAAGCTTTGCGCGTTTCTAAGGAACACGAATGTTGTCAAGAATAGTTCGGAAACTTCTTATAAGCAAACGAACTAGACATCGTGTTCTTGGAAAGCCTTAGCTCTTTAGTGATTTTTGCCGGAGCGATTCACTGCGCTAGCATGATTGCCTGTATCTTAAATTCGTGATTGTATTGCCTGTTTTTCTGCCATTTTGGCTACTTCTTCTCTTCTTTGACTTTACTAAAATCCTTGCGGAGAAGTTGTCAATTTTTTATACAACATCATTATGTATGAGGGGGTAGGAAAATATTGCTTGCTACGGCATCTCGCCTCATGTCTTATTTAATGAGAGTATGGGAACGTATTCATCATTTAGACCAGCGAAGCAAATGCACTGCTGGCAGTAATACAATGTTCTATCGACAGTCCAATATAAATAATATGTCTCATCAACGAGAGAATATCATAATAGGTAAAAACTCGCATATTCGTGGAGAGATTCTGGTTTATCCCTATCGAGGGAAAATTCGTATTGGAGATGATTGCTATATTGGAGAGGGGACGAGAATATGGTCTGAAATGGGGATTAGCATAGGGAACCGCGTACTTATTGCCCATAATGTTGATATACACGATTCCAATGATCATCCCATGGATAAAGAGGAACGCCACAATCATTTTATGTCCATTCTTCGAGAAGGATTTCTCGAAAAATTTGATCTGAGAGGGCGAGAAATTCGTATTGGCGATGATGTGTGGATCGGGTTTGGTGCATGCATCATGAAAGGGGTAACGATAGGAGAAGGCGCGGTAATTGCTGCGCATGCAGTTGTGACAAAAGATGTGCCCGCGAATGTTGTTGTTGGCGGGAATCCGGCTAAGATCATTAATCATTCTCAGTAGTACTTCCTATGATGAGGTCGATATGTTAGAGATGGTTTTTCACTGGTTAAAAAAGAAATTATACTATGATATACGTAAAGAAATTCATCGACATCCGTATTTAATGAAAGTAGGAAAGTCATCTTTATTTATGCCAAGTGCACGTCTTGATTGTCGTGTCGATAATGGAACACAACGAGTTTCTATTGGTGAAGATTGCCTTTTGGGATGCACCTTTATATTTGAATCCGATCAGGGGATCGTTACCATTGGAAATCGTACTTTTATAAATGGGGGGACTCAGCTGATCTCCCGAAGTAAGATTGTGATTGGTGATGACGTAACAATTGCATGGGGAGTATGGCTCTATGATCATGATTCACACTCCTTAGATTGGCGATTACGGGCAGAGGATATTCGTTCCCAGATCGAGGATGTTCGAGCCGGCAAGGATTTTATTACAAATAAAGACTGGTCTTCTGTTCGAACGGCTCCTATTCATATATGTGATAAAGCATGGATTGGTATGAATGTCATTATTTTAAAAGGAGTTACAGTAGGAGAAGGGGCGGTTGTTGGGGCGGGCTCAGTAGTGACGCATGATGTATCACCATGGACTGTTGTAGCGGGGAATCCAGCACGTGAGGTGAAAAAATTACCACACTGAGGAGGGCTTTTGTTGAAACGAGTTTTGGTGACAGGTGCACATGGCTTTCTTGGCCGCTATGTGGCGAAGATATATGGTCAGGCGGGTTTCTATGTCATCGGATTGGGGCATGGAAGATGGAGTGCTTCTGAAGCGAGAGAATGGGGCGTTGACGAGTGGCATCATGCTGATGTGGATATGGACTCGCTGCAAAAATATGCTTCAGATGCAAGTATCATCATTCATTGTGCGGGAAGCGGATCGGTCGGCTTTTCCCTGTCTAATCCGATGAAGGACTTTGAACGAACCGTTTGGACAACGCATTATGTGCTCGAATACATTCGTACATCCTCCCCGCAGACACGATTGCTGTACCCCTCTAGTGCTGCAGTTTATGGAAATCAAGAGCATCTTCCATTGACAACGGACATGATGCCGAATCCGATTTCTCCGTATGGCGTACATAAAAACATCGTCGAAGAACTGTGCAATATGTATGCGAAGCAATATGGCGTTCAGACTGCGGTGCTTCGGCTGTTTTCGGTCTATGGCAATGGCCTGAAAAAACAGCTCCTTTGGGATGCCTGCAGCAAGTTGTCACAGGGGATCAATAGTTTTTGGGGTACTGGTGAGGAGACGCGGGACTGGGTTCATGTGTCTGATGTGGCACAGGCTTTTCTGATCGCAGGTGATAAGGCATCGGCGCAGTGTCCTGTTGTCAATGTGGGAGCTGGTAAGGCGGTAAAGATTAAAGATGTTCTTCGCGTGCTGTTTGAAGTGTATGGGGCGCAGGTATCGCCGTCCTTCGGCGGAGAGATTAATGTAGGAAATCCAAATCATTATGTGGCGGATGTCAATGATATTATGACGTGGGGATGGGCGCCTACCGTATCGCTGCGGCAAGGGATTGAGGACTATGTGAGGTGGTATCAGCGAGATGATGACGGTGGCGTTTGTTCTTGATGTCGGAGATGGTTGGGTCGGTGGGCTGAACTATTATCGTAATCTGCTTGCAGCAGTCGTACGTTATGCATCCAATGAGATTAAAGTTAAGGTGTTTGTGTCGGACAGACAGGATATGTCTGTATACCAAGATTTTCCGAAGGGCATAGATTTTGTGCCGCTGTCAATATTCGACCGATGGACGCTGGGGTGGTTTGTTCGCAAGGTCTTTATTAAAATTTTTGGATACGACAAAGTATTGGATTATTATCTAAAAAAATATGATGTTGATGTACTTTCACATATAGCGACTCCGGCGCGTTGTCCTAGCGTAAAAAATATCGCGTGGATTCCAGACTTTCAGCATAAGTATTTACCACAGTTTTTTTCAGAAAGTGAGTTAAAGCTGCGTGATTTATGCTATGCTGGTATTGCTAGGAATATGGATATCATCATTTTCAGCAGTAATGCGGCAAAAGAGGATTTTATCACGTATTATCCTGGATATGAGAGTAAGGCGCGGGTACTGCATTTTGTTCCGGACATAGATGTTTCGTTGCCGACAGTCAATAAAGCTGTTATGGAGAAGTATGGAATAAGAGATAAGTTCTTTTTTTTGCCAAATCAGTATTGGGCACATAAAAACCATAAGATTGTTTTAGAAGCATTGCGCATTTTAAAGGATCAAAACAAGCTTGTTCGCGTGGTGTCGACCGGAAATACGAAGGATTATCGCGCTCCACATTATATTGAAGAGCTGATGTCTTTTATCCATGAGCATCAATTGGAGGATATGTATATCATATTGGGGTTGATTCCCTATGCAGATGTTCAGGCATTGGCAGCGGCTTCATGGGGGTATATTAACCCATCGTTCTTTGAGGGCTGGAGTACGACTGTTGAGGAGGCAAAATATAGAGGGAAGAGGATACTGCTGTCCGATTTGAGGGTACATAGAGAGCAGGCTCCGAAGTACGGCGTTTACTTTGACCCTAATAATGCGGAAGAACTGGCAGAGAAGATGTGGATGATGTGGAATCAAGAGCCTCATGAGGAATCCGAGTCAGAGCTGCAAAAGGAAAAAATGTCTGCGATGCAGACGTTTGGGAAGAAGTATTGTGAGATAGTATATTCTTGAAAAATGAATCATGAAACGGTATTGAGAAGGCAGGACTTTCTTGATGCCGTTATTTATTTGACAAATCAAAGAAGAAAGAAAAAATTTCGACAATAAGAAGGATGATTGATAACTTTTGATGAATATACATTAGTATAAATAGATTTCTCTTTAAAGTAGGGAGATTGTATAACAGGATGCCATGATTCGATGAGAAATTCTTTTGTAATACTCACCCCGCTGCTTATTTAGATATGGCTGTGGATATTATATATTTTCAAATATACAATTGGATATTCAAGTCAACAATGTATCTAACTGCTTATGAGGAGGCTTTTATATGCCGCATGATATGAATTTTTTTCCTATGGGAAAGTATCCATTAACTCGCGACTCAATGGAGTCTTTTAGCCGAAAATTGCATGAAGAATTCAATGAGTTACATGACAAGGAAGTCTATGCTAGAATTAATCTCATAAAAAACGATGACTCCACAGCAGAGTATCAAGTTTCCTTAACAACAAAGAATATGATTCAACAGGATCATCGGTTTATTGAACTGACAAGTTCAGAAGTCAAGGATAGTATGGGGTTCTTACAAGGCTATCACCCGTTCTTTTTCGAATTCTATGGTGAAAAATGTGGTGACAAAGATATTTCGAAATTCACTCAAAAATGGAAAAAGGCAAAGCTGTATTTTACCTCTGGTAAAACAATTGATCATCAGGGGGATACCTTACAGGGAACGGTAATCTTTGGTGCCAGCCCATTGGTTAGGAAGAAAGCATGTTTGGTTTTTGTAGACTCTGATGTAGAAGTTAATTATAAGGCTGAATTCTCATCACTTCTAACATCATCAACACTGTGTCAAAATAACGTCGTACGAGATTGGTATGAACGTCAATGGAGCGCCATATCAAGTATAAAATGTGATGTTTGGAATGCTGGGCAAGCAAATTGTGTCTCTTTAATATCGGATCAGGTAGAAATCTTTTTTGATGTAGGATTACCTATACATTCTACTTCCTGTGAATCTGAATGTTTTGCACAAGAACACATGCGTAGGGCGACACCTCGTGGGATAGTTCTATCGCATTGGGATCTGGATCATGTACTTGGCGTAACAGTGATTGGCACCGAGTGCTGCAAGGTGCTAAATTATAATGTCTATACAAACTGTTTTTGGATTGCTCCTGATTTATCACTAATAAAGAGTAGATCTCTCAGCGCGGAACGTTTGTGCTATTATCTCCTTCGACAACGAATGATATGGCTTATTAATCATGTTGGACAGAATACTCCTGTCATACAGCAAGGCGGAGCAATGTTGTCTTTATGGCAAGGAAATGGCAGAGAAAGCAATGGTGGAATAAAAAATAATATCGGACTCATTATAAAAATTGATAATCAATCAATGCCTGTACCACAACATGTTTTGTTGACCGGTGATTGTGCTTACGAAGCATTACCGGAATTCTTGAAGGAGATACGATATTGTGTAGTGTTGTCCCCACATCATGGTTCTGAGCAGACGATATCTAATATCAGCGCAGAGGATCACAATGCACGCGCTATAATTTCTGTGGGAGAGAATATATATTATCATCCGAGAATTGAACATATTGCAGCGATTCTGAGACAAGGGGTTCGTATATATTTTACAGCAGGATGCAGAAAGATTAGTATATTTTGTGAGCCTAGGAAAAACGTTTACATCAGGCGGAACCATTGCACTGGTTAACAAAACCTAGATACAAAACTCGAAAGATTATTCAAAGTATATTGGCCAAACCTTTTGTCGTGTGATTTTTATAAAGATAATATGTCACTAGGGTGGTTGTTATGGAGAAGTCTTATGCAGCATTTATGGAAGAGATAGATGCCGTTGCTCTATATGAAGGGCTTTTACGATTTGGATTGTTTTCTGAAAAACTTCCTCCTATTTTTACATCTGATCAATTCTATCGATACTGTCAGCACTCGAATATGCAGGTTGATGTAAAGAACTGCGATTATATTCATTTTGAGGCGATGAGGAACACCAATATTCCTCGTGCCATGGGTATACCTAATCCTTTTGCTTATGAACAGTTATGCTGTGGTATCAGAGATAATTGGGACGAAATTAGACAACGTCTTTGTGATAATACAAGCGAGGACTCATATCGGATTAGTAGAGTGCACATACGAAAGCACTCTACAGGAAAAGTCCTTTTTGAAATGAACTATAAAAATAGATATGCGGACGAATCTCCGGAGGCTGATATTCGTATCGGCAAGCGGTATCTTGTAAAAACGGATATTTCAACATGCTTTCCTAGTATCTATACACATTCTCTGCCTTGGGCACTTGTAGGAAAAGAGACTGCTAAGAATAATAGAAGTCCTAAAGAATGGTATAATCGGCTGGATAAGGCCTGCCAGAAGATGCGTAGAGGCGAGACGCATGGCTTAATGATTGGACCGCATGCATCTAATTTACTTTCTGAGGTAATTTTAACTAGGGTAGACAAACACCTAAAACATCAATATACTTATATTAGACACATAGACGATTTTGTCTGTTATGTTCCTAGCATGGAAGATGCACAACGTTTTTTGACAGATTTGCGGGAGTGCCTTGAAGAATATGATCTGACGATCAATCATAAAAAGACAAAAATTGTTCAGCTTCCAGTCTCCTCTCAAGAAGATTGGGTGAGGGAGATTAATTTTTTGTCTACCTATATCTCTCGTAAATTTATAACATACAGTCAAGTTCAGCACTACTTGGATCGAATGATTGACTTAATGCATCGACATGATCACAATGCTGCCGTGCTGAATTATGGAATTAAAGTACTAGAAAAGAAGTCGTTCGAGAATGAAAGGGCAAAAAATTATTACATAAAGACGATATTACATTATGCCGAGATATACCCATATCTTGTTCCTTCGTTGGAGAAATATGTATTTTTCCCTCATAATGCTGGCAGAGCAGAGATAAAAATTTTTTCAGAAGCGCTGTTTTGTTCAGCATATAGAGTAAGAAATTATGAAGCTCTGTACTATATTTTGTACTTTGCAATAAAATATGATTTTCGTGTGGAATTTGTGGATGGTCTTTTTCAAGGAGACTATGAGAATAACAATAGCTGTTTATTTAAGTTGCTGGGATGGTGTTATTATAAACATCATGGAATGGATGATAAAGTAAAGATGATGAGAACCCTTGCAGAATCTATGCTGATAGACGATTATGAGTTTGATCGAAATTGGATCTTTGTCTACGAAGTGCTATCATGTGACTTGTTAAAAGCTGAGTGGAAGAAGATGAGACAGGGTGGGGTGAGCTTCTTAGAGGAGAGCATAACTAATCTTAGGCAGTGTATTCAAGATGATAATATCAGTATCTGCGTAGGTGGAACGAAGTGATGATTTTGCATCGTATCACTCCCTTCATGTATCATATCCTATTTGATAATGGAGTCGCTATGGAAAAGACTATACTGTTGTATCAGTGGAAGTTATTAAATATTTTTTTGGGGTACTGCCATTCGGGCATATCGGAAAATGGATAAAGACTTCCTGCGCCCGGATGGGCGAAAGGTTGATTTACAGGGATTATCCGTCGAAATTCACAACAATGGGATTGAATTCTTGTTTATGCCTTGCTCACGCCGAGTTCACGCATAAGGGCATTTTGCAGGATGTTCGAGAAGTTGATATTGTGTTGCACGGCGAGCGTATCGAGCCAGCGTGGAATGGACAAGTTCTTTCGCACTGCCTTTGTATCGTGCAGTTGGCGATAGGCTAGTGTATCCGCGCTGATAAGAGTCGCAAAACTGCTGTTATCGCCGTTCAATGAGGAAATGGGGGAAGATGCAGGGATTTCCATGTGCTCCTCTTCCATGTGCCACAGCATGAGGCTAAGTGCGTCGGCTGCCATGTCGAGCCCCTCCGGAATGGTGGATGCCTGTGTAAAGCAACCGTCAATGTCGGGGAACGAGATGAAGAAACCGCCCTCTTCGGGCTGAAAAAGAGCGGGGTATACGTATTTCATAGAGGGTCATCCTTTCTATACGTTATTTCAATCCTGCTTGCTTCATGATGGCGTTCGTGAGTCCCGTTCCTGCCTCTTGGCTGCTGTGGCGCGGGATAATGATAGCATTTGTGCCATCGTCAAAGATATCTTTTAAGGGAGAAGATATATATGCTATAGACTTGGCACCGTCTGAGGATCGCCTTGGCTTGCTAGGCAAACATATTAAATCAAAGTTTAAATTAGGAAAAACATAAACTGTCGCGCAATTACATTTCCCCCAAACAGCTTATTCCTCGTCACAGGCGGTGCGGGCTTCATCGGATCGAATCTGACCGAGGCTCTGCTCTCGATGGGACACAGAGTGCGCGTCCTGGATAATCTGCTGACGGGATACGAGAAGAATATCGCAGGATTTCGTGACAACCCGAAGTTTGAATTCATCAAGGGGGATATCCGCGATGCCACGACGTGCGATCGTGCGTGCGAGGGCGTTGACTATGTGTTGCATCAGGCGGCAGGGGTGAGCGTGCCGGAGTGCATCGAGCAGCCCGTCAGCTATACGATGACGAATACCATCGGCACGGTGAACGTGATGGAGGCGGCGGCAAAGCATGGCGTGAAGAAGATGACCTATGCCTCAAGCGCGGCCGTCTATGGCGACGATGAGACGATACCAAAGCGGGAGGAGATCGTCGGACGGCGGCTCTCGACGTATGCAGTGACGAAATTTGTCGATGAGGAGTATGCGTATCAGTATACGCTGAATTATGGGCTCGATTGCTATGGGATGCGGGATATGATACTGCTTTTTGATTGTTTTTGAAGGGGTTCTATTTCGTAGGGAGAATATATACAACAAAGTACGGGGGAGAGTGAATGAGCGTGCATGGTTTGACGAGCGAACACTGGAAGCAGATCTATCGCATT
>QWCT01001562.1_pt1 | contig 11283 bp, 7 predicted proteins | sample 1972681 | NCBI WGS metagenome assembly QWCT01 (sample SAMN09866701, study PRJNA288562) | Human oral metagenome isolate pre3_saliva, whole genome shotgun sequencing... | isolation source: mouth | host: Homo sapiens | place: USA: California | reverse complement strand
CCTACCAGAGGAATCGACGTAGGAGCCAAGGTCGAGGTATATCAGGTCATTAACCGTTTGGTAAAAGAGGGAAAATGTGTCATCATGGTGTCTTCCGAAATGCCGGAAATCCTGGGAATGAGTGATAGGGTACTGGTAATGCGCGAAGGAAGAATCACCGGAGAAATGTCAAGAAGTACAGATGCTTTCAATCAGGAATCCGTGATGAAAGCAGCTTGGGAGGTATAAGATGCAAAAATCAAAATTAGGAAATTTAAGTAATTATATTGGAACATTTGCGGCACTGATTATTCTGTGTATCGCATTGGCATTGGCTTCTCCCAACTTCTTGGATAAGGCAAACCTGATGTCCATCTTAAAGCAGACCTCTTTTAACGCTCTGCTTTCCACCGGAATGTTGCTTACCCTGATTACCGCAGGAATCGACCTTTCTGTAGGCGCTACGGCAACCTTCGGAGCCTGCGTGGCAGGAGCTATGGTAAGAATGGGAGTGACCAATCCGGTATTTTTATTCTTGGCAGTGCTTGTAGTAGGCGGTGTTGTGGGACTGATTAACGGTCTTCTTCTTACCCGTCTTCACCTGCCTCACCCCTTCGTATCAACCCTTGGTATGAAGAACGTGCTTTGGGGAGCAGCTTTAATTATCACTTCCTCTCAGATGATCAGCTTCTCCAACACTGGAGCAGAAGGCATCATGGTACTGGGAAGTGCCACCATCTTAGGGGGATTCCCTATCAGCTTCGTAGTGGTAATTTTGATTTACATTCTTATGCATATCCTTCTGACAAAAACTGCCTTAGGTCGTTCCATCTACTGTGCCGGAGGAAATATGGAGGCTACCCGTCTTTCCGGAATCAATGCGGACAATGTATTAACCTTCTGCTATGTGCTTTCCGGCTTTATGGCAGGCTTTGCAGGGATCGTATCCATCGGTCGTTCCGGAATCTCCAACGGTGCAAATGCAATTCAGCCCTATGATACCGATGCAATCGCAGCTTGTATCATCGGTGGAGCATCCTTCATGGGAGGAAAGGGAACCATGGTAGGAACCATGCTGGGCGCATTAATCATTGCGGTACTCAGAAACGGATTCACCCTGCTTTCCGTACCCTCCGCTTGGCAGAACCTGGTGCTTGGTTTAGTAATCATCGGAGCCGTACTTCTGGATGTAACAAGAGAGAGAATGCAGAAGAAAAAGAAATAAAGACGGAAAAAGAAATTAGGACAATTTTATAACAGGTCTATTGCATAAAAAGTTAATAGGCAAAAAATGAATCTAAAGCGGATTTGTTCCTAGAATATGTGGCAAGAATAACTCCACTGTTAGGGAACAAATCCGCAAATTTTATACGAAAACAAAATGGAAAACATATAATAATAGGAGAAGAACATGAGCGAGATTAAAGTGGGTATTGTAGGACTGGGACGCTTAGGAAAGGTACACGCAAGAAACATTGCCTTTAAAATTCCCGGAGCAAAGCTGGTGGCTGCCTGCTCCATTATGGAAGCGGAATTACAGTATGCAAAGGAAGAATTGAAGGTTTCAGAAACTTTTACTTCTTATGAAGAGATGCTGGACAAGGCAGATTTGGATGCGGTGGCTATCGTAAGCTCCAGCCCCTGTCACTGTGATCAGATTGAAAAGGCTCTGGCGAAAGGCCTCCATGTCTTTACAGAAAAGCCTCTTGGGGTGGATGTGGAAGAATGTAAAAAGGCAGAGAAGGCAGTGGAAGCCCATCCTGACCAGGTGTTCTTCTTAGGCTTTATGCGCCGTTTTGATCCCTCTTACAGCTACGCGAAGAAAAAGATTGAAGAGGGTGCTATCGGAACTCCCTATATGGTAAAGGCAACCGGAATCGATCCGGAGGCGGCTGTAGAAGGAGCCATCAAGTTTGCCCCCACCAGCGGAGGACTGTTTATCGATATGGCAAGCCATGATGTAGATCTGATTCGCTGGTTCTTGGGAAGTGAAGTGAAGGAAGTATATGCTCTGGGAGCAAATTTCAAGCATCCGGAATTTTTATCCTGCAACGATACAGAAACCGGCGCAGCATTGTTCCAGCTGGAAAATGGAGGAATTGCGGAACTTCATGTAGGAAGAACCGCAGCTCATGGGTATCATATTGAAACTGAGATTGTGGGAACGGAAGGCAGCATCAGAATCAGTCCCATACCGGAGAAGAATCTGGCCATTCTTTATGACCGTTACGGAGCCCGTCAAGAGTGCGTAGAAAGCTTCCCGGAAAGATTCGATGAGGCATACCTTTTAGAAATGCAGGAATTTATTCAGTGCATTATCGAAAAGAAGAAGCCGAAGCTTTCCGTATATGACGGAACGAAGGCAACGGAAATCTGCTTTGCCATGAAGAAATCCTTTGAAGAAAAGAGACTGGTTAAGCTGGGGGAGTAAGTCATTGTGAAGAGAGCTTTGATATTCTGAGATAAATTCATCCGGTAAAAGCTACGTTTCAATGACTTGAAAAGCCCCAAAACAAAAGAATTGATTAGGAAAGTATTAAGAATTAGCTTAAGAACTTCGTAAGCATTTGTTTTTCCTTTGTAATAGACAAGGAGGAAAACATAGTTTATAGTGGGACAGGTAACGGGGCGAGCCCTAAAAATAAAGAAAAATTAGAATTTCTTTAGAAAAACTCTTGAATGGAAGAGAATTAAGGGTTATAATCGTCACGCAACTTGGATTATTATTTCCATGAATGAAAAAGGAGAGTGCATTAATTATGAGAAAGCAAACAAAATTGGTTGCAGCTTTATCTGCAACAGCTTTACTTGCTATTGGAGCTTCTGCAGTAACTTTTGCTGCAGGCTGGAACAATTCCACAGGTGAGTGGCAGTACCTTGACAACGATGGCAATGCTGTTGCTGATGCTTGGAGAAAGTCCGGAGACTACTGGTTCTACCTTGGTTCCGATGGAAACATGGCTAAGAACGAAGTTGTAATGAACAACGATGATTACTATTTCGTAAACGGCGACGGTGCTATGGTTACTAACCAGTGGGTGTCCTTCGACGAGTCCACAGAGGACGGAAACGATAAGAGATGGATGTACTTTGGTGCAGATGGTAAGGCTTACAGAGACAAGAACGACAAGCTTACTATTTCTGATATCAAGGAGATCAACGGCAAGAAGTATGTTTTTGACCAGGAAGGTAAGATGCTTTATGGTTGGTTAGGTGAGGAGTCTGCTCTTGTAAGCGGAGATGACGCTTGGACAACTGCTAAGTACTACTACGGTGGATTCGATGACGGTTCTGCTCAGCACGGTTGGGTACAGTTAACTGTAAACGACAACGGTGAGGACAGCACTGCTTGGTTCTACTTCGATGACAACGGTAAGGTTTCCCGTGATAAGAAGAAGACCATCAACGGACAGACATACTACTTCGATGAGAAGGGACGTATGATTGAGGATTGGTCTACAGCTACTAAGGCTTCTGGAAGCTCTTTCAGTGCTAAGCCAACTGCATCTGACAGTATTGTTTATGTAAATGGCGATGGCGGTGCTAGAAAGAACCAGTGGATTTGGGCTGTTCCGGCTGAGTCTTATGCCCTGAAGGATTATGAGGACGAGAACTATTACTGGTGGTATGCAGATAACAGCGGTAAGGTAGTTAAGAATAAGCTTAAGAAGATTAAGGGTAAGGTTTATGCCTTCGATGAGGATGGTCGTATGCTTTCCGGTCTTGTAAGTACTACAACAGGACGTGATGGATTTACTAACGATTCCGGTGATGGGGATCATGATTATCAGGATCTTACTGCTGATCAGTACTTAGCAAATCCTCATGTTACAGCTTCCACAAAGATTTTCTACTTCTCCGATGATTACAGCAAGGACGGTTCCAGAAAGACCGGATACCAGAAGGTAGACTTTGAGGATGATACATATGAGATGTACTTTAACAACAATGGTGAAGCTGCAAACGATTATGTAACTAAGATTAAGAAGTATGCTAACAAGGGTATCATTCTTAAGGCTAACAACGATGACTCTAACTATGGAGCTATCGATGTAAATGTTTCTACTAAGAAGCTTAATGGCAATACTAGTGTTGTTTACTATGGACAGTCTGGATTTAATACTGGTTTAGTTTTAATCAACACTGCTGGTACTGTTCAGACTAAGAAGTTAAATCTTAAGGACAGCAATGATATTTATTATTTAACTGATAGCAATGGTGTTATCAAGTATGCTGGAGAGAAGAAGCTTTACAAGAGTGGTACTGGAGACCATAAGCATTCTATCGGTGTTATTGATGGAACAGAATACTTCACAGAGTAATTTCTGTTTATGAAAAAGAACCCTTCGGGGTTCTTTTTTTTATCTAAAAATTTGGATTTAAGGTAGTTTGTTTGATGCTTATAAGATAAAATAGGATTAAAGGACAAAATGTGTTTATAAAAATAGCTTTATACTCTTGTCAATCAATACTGTAGTGTGGTTCAATCTTTTTTAAACAACTTAAGGATGGATAAGAGTAAGGGGCACTGCATATATGCGGAGGTTCGGAGCACTAGCTACCCTCTAGCCACAAGGCGCGCTCCCGCTAACTTCACCCGGCTAGCGGTACTAAACGCAAGCTTCGCTTCGCTCGCTTTTGTTAAGTACCGTGGGGCTCAGATTACCTTGTGGCTAGGGGAGGGCTAGTGCTCCTTAATTCTCGATATAGGCGAAGATGTGGATATGCAGTATTTTTTCTTTAACTACATCATTATATTATCAATATACGGATATTATCCGAATGTGGAGTATAGGAGATTTATTAATCTGGTAGTAAGATAATAAGCGATAGAATACAAGTGCCTTCATACATTCTAAATTTTAATCTAAGCTTTATTCTCTATAATTTTTCATTTATTTATTTAAAAAATCTCAATTTACTTATTATTCATTTCTATTATTTCAATTTCCTACAGGTGACTTATGAAAAAAACAAATTCTACTAATGCTAAGGTTAAAAAATCCGATCGTTCAGAAAGCAAATCAAAGAGTACAAGAAAAAAGATGGATGCTCTAGAAAAGAAAAAAATCATTGCATCTCTAACCTTGATGGATGACCTCTTTATGCAGGTTGTTCTGGAAGAGCAGGCTTGTACGGAGTATATTCTACAAACCATATTGGACAATGCTTCCTTAAAATTAAAGGAACAAAGACTTCAAAAGAGGCTTCCTAATCTACATGGAAGAGCACTAGTCTTAGATTGTCTATGTACTGATGAAAAAGGCTTGCTTTATAACATCGAAGTACAGAATTCATCTGCCGGGGCAATTCCTAAAAGGGCGCGTTATCATGCCGCTCTTATGGACACGCATACCCTAAAGAAGGGAGAAAAGTTTTCCAAATTACCGGAAAGCTATGTTATATTTATTACAGATAAAGATGTATTGGGAGAGGGAGAACAGTTATATCAGATTGAACGTGTTATCAGGAAATCAGGCTATTTGTTTAAAGATGGTTCCCATATCCTATATTTCAATACAGCAAGGCAAGATGATAATGCGTTAGGAAAGCTGGCTAAAGATCTTAAAGAAGCCAATCCTAAGGAAATTCAATCTGAAGTTTTGTCTCATAGAGTAGCCTCATTAAAGGAAGGTAAACTAGATCGGGAAGGAGAAAAGAAGATGAATGTTTTATTAGAAAAGTATAGAAAAAAAGCAGTGGAGGAGGGTATAGAAAAAGGTTTAGCCCAGGGAATGCAACAGGGATTAGAAAAAGGCCTGCAACAAGGTCTTGAAAAGGGCTTGGAGAAGGGACAAAATCGTCTTGCTCTTTTAGTAGGTCATTTACTGAATGCAGGACGTATGGATGATCTTAAGAGAGTTTCTTATGATGAAGTTTATCGAGAAAAGCTTCTGAAGGAGTTCGGACTTTAAAAAGAGAGTAAAAAATATAGGTTTATAGAACAAAACGTGTTTATAAAAACCGCTCTATACTCTTGTAAATTAAGGCTGTAGGGCGGTTCAATTTTTTTCAAAAAAAATTGTGGGTGGAAGAATTATAAAGCTTTAGAGGACTAGCGGTTCCCTATCCCCAAAGCACGCTCCCGCTAACTTCGCCCGACTAGCGGTACTAAACGCAAGGGCACTGCATGTATAGGGAGCTTCGGAGTACTAGCTACCCCCTATCCTCAAGGCACGCTCTCGCTAACTTCGCCCAGCTAGCGGTACTAAACTCAAGCTTCGCTTCGCTCGCTTTTGTTAAGTACCGAGGGGCTCAGATTACCTTTGGGGAAGAGGATAGACAGTGCTCCTTAGTTCTTGAATAGGAGCAAGGGTGAGAATGTGCAGTGCTCATTCGTTAACTACACTCCTATATTATCCACATACGGATATTATCCGAATGTGGAGTATAGGAGAAGCCCTCTGCTTGTAGTAAAATATGAATCAGTGCAATACTAAATTGTTGAACAGTCTATATCTAAAATACAGATTCTACTTCTCTATTTTTATTTTTCATTCTACAAATTGTAGTTTTCCTCTTTATTCATTTCTATTATTTAAATTTTCCGTAGGTGACTTATGAAAAAAACAAATTCTACTAATGCTAAGGTTAAAAAATCCGCTCGTTCAGAAGGTAAATCAAAGAGTACAAGAAAAAAGATGGATGCTTATGAAAAGAAAAAGATTATCGAATCTCTTACTTTGATGGATGATCTCTTTATGCAAGTAGTTCTGGAAGAGCAGGCTTGCACGGAGTACATTCTGCAAACGATTTTGGATAAATCTTCCTTAAAGTTAAAGGAACAAAGACTTCAAAAAAGGCTGCCAAATCTGCATGGAAGAGCTTTGGTATTGGATTGCCTTTGCACCGATGAAAAAGGCTTACTTTATAACATTGAAGTACAGAATTCATCTGCCGGGGCGATTCCTAAAAGGGCTCGTTATCATGCCGCTCTTATGGACACACATACCCTTAAGAAGGGAGAAAAGTTTTCCAAATTACCGGAAAGCTATGTTATATTTATTACAGATAAAGATGTATTAGGAGAAGGAGAACAACTGTACCGGATTGTAAGAGTTATTAGAAAGTCCGGTAGCTTATTTCGGGATGGCTCTCATATCCTTTATTTCAATACGGCAAGGCAAGATGACAACGCATTAGGAAAACTGGCTAGAGACTTTAAAGAAGCCAATCCCAAAGAAATTCAGTCTAAAGTTTTGTCTCATAGAGTAGCCTCATTAAAGGAAGGTAAATTAGATAAGGAAGGTGAAAAGAAGATGAATGTTTTATTAGAAAAGTATAGAAAAAAAGCGGTGGAGGAAGGTATGGAGAAAGGTATCGAGAAAGGTATAGAACAAGGTATACAAAAAGGTCTTGAACAGGGAAAGAATCATTTAGCACTTTTGATTGGTCGACTTCTGGAAGCAGGACGAATGGATGATCTTAAGAGAGTTTCTTACGATGAAGTATATCGAGAAAAGCTTCTGAAGGAGTTCGGGCTTTAAGCTATTGGATATCATGATATAAGAATGGACTATAAGATAAAGGAGCAACTTTGGATACGAAAGAGAAATTAGCTGAATTAAAGGACTTAATTCAAAAAGCGAACTATATCGTGTTTTTTGGCGGTGCGGGCGTATCTACAGAAAGCGGTCTTCCGGATTTTCGTTCTGTGGACGGCTTATATCATCAAAAATATGCCTTTCCGCCGGAGGAAATCTTGTCTCATGATTTCTTTATGACGCGACCTAAGGAGTTTTACCAATTTTATAAGGAAAAGCTTTTGATTCCGGGAATTCTACCGAATCCTGCTCATTATGCTTTACAAAAATTGGAAGAGCAGGGGAAGCTAAAGGCAATCATCACCCAAAATATTGACGGATTGCATCAGATGGCAGGTTCCAAAGCGGTATATGAGCTTCATGGCAGTATTCATCGCTATTATTGTGTGAAGCATCATCATCAGATTCCGGAAGAAGAAATTGACTTTTCAACACCTATTCCTTTGTGTCCTCATTGTCGTAGCATGATACGTCCGGATGTGGTTTTGTATCAGGAAGGTTTGGATGAAGGCATTCTTTCAGAGAGTATCGCTCATATTCAAAATGCGGATTTACTGATTATCGGAGGGACATCCCTAACGGTGTATCCTGCAGCCGGCTTGATTCGGTATTTTCCTCATCATGGAAACCATAAGCTGGTTCTTATCAATAAAGAGGAGGGACGACTGGATACGGAGTGCGACTTGGTGCTCTATGGAAAGATTGGAGAGATTTTTTCGGAAGTGGTAAGTTAAGAAGAAGAGATAAAGTGTTCAGAGGCGGTTTAAACTGCCTCCTTTTTCCATAGGAACTCTATAATAGCGCCATAAAAAGCCGGAATAAAATAACGTATACGAAAAACTAAATATTTTTATACAAATAAGCAGAAAGTTTTGCTATAATCATTGGGACATTTTGTATACAGTTTTTATAAAGAATGTAATGGAGTTACCGGAAAGGACAGGATGGAAATGCTCCCCACTACTTTTAGCTCTTACGATAGGCAGAAGTATTGAAATGCATTGCTTTATAAGAGATTAGGAGAACGAGAATGAAGGCTTTTTTACAAAGGAAGAACATTGAGATTTCCCTGAAGCGCTATGGTATTGATGCCTTATCCGCTATGGCTCAGGGCTTGTTTTGTTCCCTCTTAATCGGAACAATATTAAACACCTTAGGGCAGAGGCTGGGGATATCCGCATTAACCAGGGTGGTTGCTACTATTGGCGGTGTGGATTATACCGTAGGGGCAATGGCTTCCGCTATGAGCGGGCCGGCAATGGCAACGGCTATTGCCTATGCTTTGCAGGCGCCTCCTCTGGTGCTTTTCTCTCTGATAACCGTGGGCTTTGCTTCCAATGCTCTAGGGGGTGCAGGAGGACCCTTGGCGGTACTTTTTGTGGCTATCCTTTCCACGGAAATCGGAAAAGCGGTTTCCAAGGAAACAAAGGTTGATATTTTGGTGACGCCTCTTGTGACCATTGGCTCAGGAATGCTTTTTTCGGCAGTCTTAGCGCCGGTAATCGGAAAGGCGGCGATTCAGGTGGGAAGCCTGATAATGTGGGCGACAGAGCTACAGCCTTTCTTTATGGGAATCTTGGTATCCGCCTTGGTTGGTATTGCTTTGACACTCCCCATTTCCTCCGCGGCGATTTGTGCGGCTCTTGGACTTACCGGCCTTGCAGGAGGTGCTGCGGTGGCAGGCTGTTGTGCCCAGATGGTGGGATTTGCGGTAATTTCCTTTAAGGAAAATGGTGTTTCCGGCCTGGTTTCTCAGGGGCTTGGTACTTCCATGCTGCAAATGGGAAACATTGTAAAAAATCCCCGGATTTGGATTCCGGCCACCGTTGCCTCCATGATTACAGGACCACTGGCAACCTGTCTCTTCCATTTTGAAAATAACGGTCCAGCAGTTGCCTCCGGTATGGGAACATGCGGATTGGTTGGCCCTATCGGCGTTTACACAGGATGGCTTAAGGGCATAGAAGAAGGGAGTAAGACAGCGGTAACTGCAAGTGATTGGCTTTCTCTTTTGCTTTTATGCTTTATTCTTCCGGCAATATTTTCTTTGCTTTGCTCTGCTTTTTGTCGGAAAATGAAGTGGATCAAAGAGGGAGATATGAAGCTTTCCTCCTAAAGCGAAGCTGTAATGTAAGAACTTGTAAGAAATTTTCTATGGCTTTTTTGTAAAGAACTGAGTATAGTTGGACAGGTCAAAGGCTTTAATTCTTAAAGAATAAGCCAGAAGATAGTCAAATATATTTGCAACTGTGCAATGCAATAAAGTAAAAGCAATGAAGCAGTAAAAGCGACGAAGCAGCAAAGCAAAGCAACAAAGCAACGAAGCAAAAAAGCAGCAACGCAAAAAGCAACAAAGCACAAAGCAAGTATGTCAGTTCAAGGAGAGGAAAATGGCTTTACAAGGAAAAACAAAGAATGTAGCCATGTTTATGTTAAGCATGGCATTTACGGCGCTTTTTTCCACGGGAGCTTTCGCTTATAATCTTTCGGCGAAGGTAAAGGACGTGGAGATTACGGACAATAGGCAGGAGATTCAGTTGCAAATGGATGCAACAGGAGATAGTAGCGGTACCGACGGATCGGTTTACATTTTCGAAATCAAGCCTTATCAGACAGACCTTGGCGGTCGTACCGATTTTATTGCCAAGGGAAGCCTTGGGGAAAACCAGAAGTTTAACTTCCCCTTATACGCAGGTCCCGGAGAGCTTCGTCTTTACAGTGCCTTTGTGCCGGCGGTAAAGGTGGGAAGCCGTTATGAAATGATTGCGGATAGAAGATATATTGAGAATCCCGAGGTGGTAGCGGAGAACCAAAGTCCTGCATTAAATCCGGGAAAGAAGGGACTTCGTGTAGACCCCAATATCTTAGACGATGCTTTGAGCCTGAACATTAAGCATGCGGGTGTGGATATTCCTACCCAGCGCTTCTTCGGGCAGGGAATTTCCTATTCCTACGAGGGAAAGACCTTCCAGATCAACAAAGAGCTGATTGATCAGTTGGATGGAGAGGTAAAGCGTCTTAGTGATTCCGGAGTAGCGGTTACCGCCATTTTGCTGAACGCATGGAATAATACCGTACCTGAGCTGAATCCTATCGGCGTTAAGGAGCTTCCCAAGGAGCAGGCGGTTTACTATGGCTTTAACGTAGAGTCCGAGCAGGGCTTTAGAGCGGTTAAGGCGATGGCTTCCTTCTTGGCAAAGCGTTATAACGGCCAGAACGGTCACGGTAAGATTACCAACTGGGTAGTGGGAAATGAGATTAACAACCAGTACTGGAACTATGAGGGAGACTATGATGTTTCCACTTATACCAAGAAATTCCAGCGTGCCTTCCGTGTATTTTATACCGCGATGAAGTCCGTTTCCGCAAACGACAACATTATGTTCTCTTTGGATCATTACTGGAACATGTTCCCTGAGGCGGCTCCTGTGGGAAAATATAAGGGAAAAGATGTAGTCTTGGCCTTCCACCATTTTGACAATCTGGAGGGACATATGGACTTCGGTTTAGCTTTACACCCCTATCCTTATCCCATTTCCTCCCCGGCATTCTGGGATGATGATAAGACCGGAAAGGTTAACGATACCATTGATTCTCCCATTATCAACTTTAAGAATCTTCATGTGATTACCGACTTTATGCAGTTAGACAGCATGAAGAATAAAAAGGGAGAGGTTCGAAAGATTTTCCTTACCGAGGAAGGTTTCACCAGTATTCAAAAGGGACAGGATAAGTCGGATGAGCAGGCTGCAGCAGTAGC
>QWCT01001870.1_pt1 | contig 11290 bp, 3 predicted proteins | sample 1972681 | NCBI WGS metagenome assembly QWCT01 (sample SAMN09866701, study PRJNA288562) | Human oral metagenome isolate pre3_saliva, whole genome shotgun sequencing... | isolation source: mouth | host: Homo sapiens | place: USA: California | reverse complement strand
TTCGCCATTCACAAAGGAACACAGACGCTCCAGGCGCTCGGGCAGCTCCGATGCGGACGGCGGAACATGGAGCAGTTGCTCCTCATTTTCTGTCCCGTAAATGCGAACCCTACCCTCCCCCTCCCGCTGGAGGCGGCCAGCATCGCCCGGATCATCGAGCGTCCCCTCGGTCACAATCCGATGCACCTCGCAGACAAACTCAGGAGTGAGCTTATCCGTGAGGCGCCCCCGCACAAATTCAAGGGCGAGAAAGTTGTTTCGGATCATCCGCTCCGACCGCGTCTGCGGACGTCTGCCCTCCCGGAGCATCTTTTTCGCATCGCGCCTCGACGTGGAGGCTCCCTCCATCTGGGAGGAGGTGATCGCCTCCTCATACAGGGAGTTGATGAGGTACCTGTCTCTCGCTGCCTCCGTTGTAACCTCCCCTGGGAGCTCGACCTGACCTCGCGCCTGAGCGGTAATGTCCTCATTCAGACTCAAAAGAACATCTGGAAGATTGAAGGTCAAGGGCGTTGTGTCCTTCATCGTGAAGGGCGTCGGTCTAGCAGTGGTCGCTCGGACACTGCGAACCGCACACCACCACGCCTCGCGGGTGAGCCCCTCGGGCACCGGCTCGGCCCGGCAGTAATACCCCCATGGCCGATACTCCGGATCATCAAGTCCGCCAGCGAGGGCACGAAGAACAGAGAAATGCCGCTCATCATCCGCGTTCGCCAAACTGGCAATAATACGTTCGCGCAGTTCACCAAACCGATAGGGCGGAGGGACAGGAGTCTTCATGACTACTCCGTTCACACAAACTTCAAATTACTTCTAATTTTATCTTAATTTGAAGTAACTAGAAACGGTGTCCCCCTCAGTCTCGGATCTCACCTAGGGGAAATAGCACGCCCCCACCTGCCTCGCTCCGGCACGAGGCAGCCGGAATTCGCATCAGTGGAGGCGGTTGTTGCCGTCCAGGTACACAGCCTGGACGCCGCTCACCGAGCGAATCGTTTCCAGCGACCCGTCAGGCACGCGCAGCGCATAGCCGCGCAGGGCGTTGCGGTACTCGCGTTCGACAGACACGGAGGCACCCGGGAATGCGGCGGCCACTGCCTCGTTGATCGAGGCGAGTGTCGCCTCACTGTCGGCACCCTCCTCGAGCGCAACGATGACGACGACCGAGGTGTCTCCATCCTGGGCACCGGACTGCGCGCTCGGTCCGCTCTGGCCGTTCTTCGAGGTCAGCGCCGTGTCGGGGTCGATCGTCGACGAGGCCGTGGCTCGCGGTACGGACTGGGCCGAGTCGTTGCTCGGGTTGGACTGCTGCGCGGGCGTCGTGGAGGCTGGAGAACAGCTCGCGACCGCGAGCGCGCACGTGCCCACTCCGGCCAGGAAAACGGCTGGTTTCTTCATGGACTGCACTCCCGTACGTTCGACGCGGATACGAGGCGACACAGAGTCATGTCGCTGCTTCCAACATACAGCAGCGGCCACCGACGTTGCTGCGTTCGTGTGCGCACGCGGACACCCGTGGGCGCATGCGACGGGGCCCGAGAGCGCTCGCAGTGAACGTTCCCGGGCCCCGGCCTCGTGAATCAGCGAATCAGTGATTCAGTGATTCAGAAGAGCCGCACGTCAGCCGACCCAGATGCCGTTGGCATCGAACACGTAGGTGCGTCCATTGATGACCTGGGTGCCCGTCAGCATGGCCCCGGAGGGTGACAGGTAGTACCAGGAGCCCCTGTCCTTCAGCCAGCCGGTCGCCATCTTGCCCGAGGCATTCAGGTAGTACCAGGTACCACCGTCGTTAACCCATCCGGTCGCCATCGCGCCGGAAGCGGTGAGGTAGTACCAGGAGCCTCCGTCGGCGACCCACCCGGTCTTCATGACCTTCGTGGCCGGATCCAGGTAGTACCACTGACCACCGTCGCGCACCCAGCCACCCACGAGGGCACCATCGGAGTCGGCGTACACCCAGTCACCGTTGGCGCGCTGGAGGAAGCCGGTCGCCATGTAACCCGACGGGCCGAACAGGTAGTCCGAACCGTTGATCGTGAACCAGCCGGCCTTCAGGTAGTCGGTCCCGTTCGCGCACACGTACCACCAGCCCACGGCATCCTTGGCCCAGTGGCCGCCCTCGGGGCTCGCGCACGCGTCGACGGTCCCGGTGTTATCGCTGGGCAGGTTAAGGGTCGCGGCCTCGGAGTGGTTGAGGCCGTAATCCCAGGCCAGCAGGTAGGGGTGGGCGATGACGGTGCCGGAGCCACCCTGGTACGCCCACGCGGCGTCGATGTCCTTGAAGGGAACCTCGACGTGGTACGTGTAGGTTCCGTCGGCCCCGACCGTCCCCTCGGCGTCCGTGAAGACGTGGCGGTAGAACCACAGGCCGTCGGCGGGATCGTGTAGATCGATCGCGGCCAGCGGCGAGGCGTCGGCGACGTCGAAGGACAGGACCGTGTCGGCACCCTCACCCTTGTACTCCAGGTTGGAGACGACGGGCGCGACGGTATCGATGCGGAAGTTGTAGGAGATCGACTGCTCGGCCTGCGACGGGCCGTCGTTGTGCGCAGACAGCGTCAGCTTGTACGCGCCGTCCGGCAGGTTCTTGAACGCGTCGGAGCGCAGGTCAAGGGCCGTGGACTCGTGGGCCTGTTCCACCCAGGTCATCTTGCCGGTGCTCGGGTTGATGCCCGACTTCCAGTTCTGGTAGCGCGTAAAGGAGGCAACCTTCTCGCCCGCAGCGTTCGTGTACACGGTGTTGAGCGTGTGGACGCTGCGCAGCGTACCCGTGCGCGGTTCGAGGATCGTCGGGGCACCCGAGGCCTCGGAACGGGAGAGGACGTAGCGGTCGGCGCGGGGAAGACCCACGAGGTCGGCCGTCTTGATGACCGGGTTGTAGCCCAGGATGTTGCCGCTCACGCCGTTGTAGATGCCCGAGGGCAGCGTGTGGCCCCACCCGTCGGAGGCGAGCTGATCGAAGATCGCGGGCTTGCCCCAGTTGCCATAGAAGCCCAGGTAGGGCACGGTCAGGTCGGGCTGGGACGCAGTCTTCGAGGCGAAGCGCACGAAGCCGTCGAGGAAGGTGCCCGAGGGGGTGTTGGTCGCAGCGAAGGCGGCAAACTCGCTGCCCGGCTTCACGTCGACGCCGACGGTGGCCTCGCCGTTCGCGGGGACCGTCACCGTCGCGCCCTCGCCGGCGGCCGACGCGGCACCCGTGTACGCGATCTCCACGCCCTTACCTCGCCAATCGGTAGAGCTGCCGGTGAAGTACCCGCCATCAACGTTCTCGGACAGGGCCTGGGAGCTGAGCTCGTACGTGGCCGGGGTGTCGGAGAGGTTGTGGAGGGTGACCTCGAAGTGCCATCCGGTGGTGCCGTCGCCCAGGTCGGCCTTGGGCCGGGACTGCTCGGCGGCGCCGACGACGGTCGGGTACACGGACGAGGTCGTGGCCGCGACCGCGTCAACGAGGCCCGAGCCCTGCTTGCGCGGGGAGTAGAAGGCACCGGTCGTCTGAGCCGCGTCCACGAGCGGGCGAGCGGTGCCCATGATGAGGTTCTGGACGACGTCGACCTTCTCGCGCGCGCTCATCGACGCGAACAGCGGATCGTTCTGGACACGCTGCAGCACGACGGTACTCACGCCCGCCATCTGCGGGGTCGCCATGGACGTGCCGGACAGGTGGTCGTACTTGCCATCGAGGACGGCCGAGTAGATGCTGCCGCCGGGGGCGGCGACCTCGGGCTTAAGGCGCAGGTCCGGGGTGACGCCCCACGAGGAGAAGTCCGACATCGAGTAGTTCGAGCTCGGGGTGATGGTCTTGCCATCCACTAGGGTCAGGTGATGATCCGCGGCCGCCAGCATGGCCTGTCCGTTCTCCTGGGAAATGAACGCGGCGGGCACGTCCAGCGTCGTGACGCTCATGAGCATGAGCGAGTCGCCGACGACGTTGTTGTAGACAAGGATGCCGGCGGGCTTGAGCGCCGCCAAGTTCTCGATCTTCTTCTGGAAGGTCAGCTTGCCGCGCGAGACCAGGGCAAACTTGCCAGCCAGGCCATCGGGGTACTTGGCGGCGAGGGCTGCGGCGTCTTCCTCCGTGGCGTATCCGGCGTCGATGTACTCGTAGGACCCGGCGGCCAGCTCGGAGATTTCGGCAACCTTCTCACCGTTCGCGCCGCGCGCACGCTGGTAGGCGATGTCCTTTCCGGCGGCGGAGAAGGCGTTGTAGGACAGAAGGTTATCGACCGAGGCGACGGCGAGGACCGACGAGTAGGTGGCGGGCTCGCACTGGGTCGAGGAGTCGGGATCCGAGGCGTAGGGCAGGTTACGACCGGAGGTGTTGCCATACCCGGCCGAATAGTGGTTGCCGGCCGCGGCGTTGACCGAAATACCCTCGTCCTGGAGCTTCTTAAAGACGGAGGCGAACACCGAGTCGGCCTCGTTATCCATGCCGCCGAGCTGTCCGAGGGACAGGTTCACGACGTCGGGGTGCAGGACCACCATGTCGTCGAGGGCGGCGAGCAGCGCCGAGTCGGGGATGTCGCCGTCTTCGCTGCGCGAGACCTTCGCGACGATGACCTGAGCCTCGGGGGCCACGCCGACGATCTGGTCGGCGTCGCCGGCAGTGATGCCGGCGACGTGCGTTCCGTGGGAGCCGTAGGGCCCCTTGGCCGGCATCGCGTCGTTGTCGCCGTCCGCGTAGTCGTAGGCGAAGGGGAACTTCTCAGAGACGTACACTCCCAGCTTTCCGTCGCCCAGCTTCGGGGTCAGGGCCGCAACCTTGTCCTTGGAAAGCCCGGGGGTCCCGTGCAGGGCACCCGCGAACGCGGGATGGGTCATCTCGACGCCGGTGTCGATGACGGCGACAACCTTGCCCTCGCCCTTTTGGGTGAGCTGGTCGGCGTGCATCATGATCTGGGCGCTGAGGTTGTCGGGGTTCTGGGTGGACAGTCGGGGCGCCTGCGTGCCGCCCTCGGCATCGACCTCGTCGACGTCGCTGAGGCGGGTATCGCGCTCAAGGAATGCGGCCTTGACGCCGCTCACCGCGCGGATCGCGTCGAGAGAGCCGGAGGGCGCGCTCAGCGCGAATCCTTCGAGGGCCTTGTCGTACTCGCGCTCCACCTGGGCAGATTCGCCCGGGAATGCCGCGGCCACGGCCTCGTTGATGGAAGCGAGGGTTGCCGCGCGGTCCGCACCCTCGTGCAGCTGCACGATGATGCCAACGATCGCGGAGGGGTCCTGCTCGGCGGCCGGCGCAACCTGGTCTGGCTGAGAGGTCTGTCCGCTCTTCGAGGTGAGAGCGGTGTCGATGTCGCCCACGGGCAGGGACGAGGCCGTGGCACCGGGAGCGGGGTGGGTGTCCGAGGGCGGCGCTGCGAGTGCCGCGGGCCCCGTCAGGGCGAGCGCGCAGGCGCCGGCGAACGCAAGGAACGCCGCTGGTTTCTTCGTTGTCATGTGCGTACTCCAATGTGTCGACGGGCGACCGTGTTGGCAGGCGGAGGGGACTCCGTCGTACCGGCCACCACTGTCAAAATACCGCAAAGAACGCATATGACAAACTTTGTTTCACATTGGGAAACGATTGGACATATTTTACTGTCAGAATCATTCCGGGTCCGAGAACGCTTACATAGCAACGTTCTCGGACCCGGAGAAGATCACCGTCAGGTGCGGATCAGCTCAACTCAGCCAACCCATACCCCACTTGTGTCAAAGACGTAGGTGCGTCCGTTGATGACCTGGGTGCCCGTCAGCATGGCACCGGAGGGTGACAGGTAGTACCAGGAGCCACCCACATTGAGCCATCCTGTGGCCATCTTGCCCGAGGCATTCAGGAAGTACCAGGTACCGCCGTCGTTGACCCAGCCAATAGCCATCGCGCCGCTGCCGGTGAGGTAGTACCACGAGCCGCCGTCGGCAACCCACCCGGTCTTCATGACCTTGGAGGAGGGATCGAGGTAGTACCACTGACCGCCATCCTTCACCCAGCCGCCCACGAAGGCTCCATCCTGGTCGGCGTACACCCAGTCACCGTTGGCGCGCTTGAGGAAGCCGGTCGCCATGTAGCCGGAGGGGCCAAACAGGTAGTCCGAACCGTTGATCGTGTACCAGCCGTTCTTCAGGTAGCTCGTACCGTCGGCGCAGGCGTACCACCAGCCGGCTCCGTCCTTCACCCAGTGGCCGCCGTCGGTGCTTGCGCAGGCGTCGGTCGTGCCCGTGTTATCGCTGGGCAGGTTGAGGGTCGCGGCCTCGGAGTGGTTGAGGCCGTAGTCCCACGCCAGCAGATACGGGTGGGCGATGACGGTGCCGGAGCCACCCTGGTCGGTCCACGCCTGGGCGATGTCCTTGAACGGAATCTCAACGTGGTAGGCACGCGTGCCGTCCGCCGCGGTGGTGGCCTCGTTGTCGGTGAAGACGTGGCGGTAGAACCACAGGCCGTCGGCGGGATCGTGCAGGTCGATCGCGGCCAGCAGCGACGCGTCCGTGACATCGAAGGACAGGACCGTGTCGGCACCCTCACCCTTGTACTCCAGGTTGGAGACGACGGGGGCGACCGTGTCGATACGGAAGTTGTAGGAGATCGACTGCTCGGCCTGCGACGGGCCGTCGTTGTGCGCGGACAGCGTCAGCTTGTACGCGCCGTCCGGCAGGTTCTTGAACGCGTCGGAGCGCGCATCCAGGGTCAGCGGATCATGCCCCTGCTCAACCCACGTCATCTTTCCGGTGGAGGAATCAAGCGCGGACTTCCAGTTCATGTATCGCGTGAAGGATGCGACTGTTTCTCCTGCGGCGTTCGTGTACGCGGCATTGAGCGTGTGGACGCTGCGCAGCGTGCCCGTGCGGGGCTGGAGAACCGTGGGAGCACCCGAGGCGTCCGAACGGGAAATGATGTTCTTGCTCGAGTTGGGCAGCCCAACACGATCAGCGTCCTTGACCAGGGGGTTGTATCCCAGCTGCTGGCCCGTGGTGCCGTTGTAGACCCAGGAAGCGAGCGTGTGGGCCCCATCCTGCGAGGCAAGAGTGTCGAAGATGGGAGCCTTGCCCCAGTCGCCGTAGAAGCCCAGGTAGGGCACGGTCAGGTCGGGCTGTCCGTCAGTCTTCGAGGCGAAGCGCACGAAGCCGTCGAGGAACGTGCCATTGGGCGCATTCTGCGCGACGGAGGCATCGAAGGCGGCGCCGGGCGTGACATACACACCCACGGTGGCCTCACCGTTCGCGGGGACGGTGATGGTCGCGCCCTCATCGGTGCCGCTCACGGCCGCTCCGGAGTAGGCGATGTCCACGCCCTTACCTCGCCAATCGGCGGAGTGGCCGGTGAAGAACCCGCCGTCAACGATCTCGGAGAGCGCCTGCGAGCTCAGCTCGTAGGTAGCTGGAACACCGGATAGGTTGTGCAGCGTGACGTCGAAGTGCCAGCCCTTCGTTCCATCCCCCAGGTCCGCCTTGGGCCGGGACTGCTCGGGCGCGCCGACGACCGTCGGGTACACGGACGAGGTCGTGGCCGCCAGGACGTTCACCAAACCAGAGCCCTGCTTGCGCGGGGAGTAGGGGGCGCCAGTGTCCTGGAGCGGGTCGACGATGGGAGCCGCAGTGCCCATGATGAGGTTCTGGACGACGTCGACCTTCTCGCGCGCGCTCATGGACGCGAACAGCGGATCGTTCTGGACACGCTGCAGCACGACCGCGCTCACGCCCGCCATCTGCGGGGTCGCCATCGACGTGCCGGACATGAACTCGTAGTTGCCGCCGGGCACGGAGGAGTAAATGTTGCCGCCGGGGGCGGCGACCTCGGGCTTGAGGCGCAGGTCCGGGGTGACGCCCCACGAGGAGAAGCTCGACATGGAGTACTTCGAGCTGGGGGGCACGACCTTGCCGGGGGCGACGCTCAGGTGATGGTCGGCGGCGGCCAGCATGGCCTCGCCGTCGGCCTGCGAGATGAACGCGGCGGGCACGCCGTCGGTCGCCAGGCTCATGACCACGAGCGAGTCACCGGGCACGTTGTTGTAGACGATAAAGCCGGCGGGCTTGGAGCCGGCAATGTTGTTGAACTTGTCCTGGAAGGTGAGAGAACCGCGCTTGACCAGCACGATCTTGCCCGCGAGGCCCTCGGGGTACTTGGCCTTGAGCGCCGCGCCATCCTCGGGGGAACCGATGCCGCCGTCGACGTACTCGAAGGGGCCGCCGGTCAGGTCGGACAGGTCGGGCATCTTCTGGCCGTCGGCACCGCCTGCGCGCTGGTAGGCGATGGTGCGGTCGCCGACTGTGAAGGCGCTGTGCGCCAGCGAGTTGTCGACCGAGGCCACGGACACGACGGAGGAGTAGGACGCGGGCTCGCACAGGACCGAAGAGTCGGGGTCGGAGGCGTAGGGCAGGTTCTTACCGGACAGGTTGCCGTATCCAGCCGTGTACTCGTTGCCGGCGGCCGCGTTCACGGTGACGCCCGCGTTCTGGAGGCTCTTGAACACGGTCGCGTACATGGAGTCGGCCTCGTTATCCATGCCACCGGTCTGTCCGAGGGACAGGTTCACGACGTCAGGGTGCAGGATGACCATGTCGTCGAGGGCGGCGAGCAGCGCCGAGTCCGGGATGCCGCCGTTACTACTGCGGGCGACCTTGGCGACGATGATCTGCGCGTCGGGGGCGATGCCCACGATTTCACCCGCGTTGCCCGCGGTGATGCCGGCGACATGCGTGCCGTGCGATCCGGCTTCGCCGGTCGGCGAGGCGTCCGGGTCGTTATCCGCGTAGTCGTAGGCGAAGGGGAACTTTTCCGACACGTAGGTGCCGGTCTTTCCGTCACCCAGCTGGGGGGTCAGAGATGCGACCTTGTCCGCTGAGAGCGCGGGGGTTCCGTGCAGGGCGCCCGTGAACGCCGGGTGCGTCATGTCCACGCCGGTGTCGATGACGGCGACGACCTTGCCCTCGCCCTTTTGGGTGATCTGGTCGGCGTGCATCATCAGCTGGGCGCTGAGGTTGGCGGGGTCCTGGGTGGAGGTGCGGGCGGAGTTCGTCGCACCCTCGCCAGCGACCTGGTCGTCGGCGTCTTCGACGTGGGTCTCACGGTCGAGGAACGCGGCCTTGACGCCGCTCACCGCGCGGATCGCGTCGAGGGAGCCGGCTGGGGCGCTGAGCGCGAAGCCCTGGAGGGCGTTGTCGTACTCGCGCTCCACCTGGGCGGAAGATCCGGGGAACGCACCGGCCACGGCCTCGTTGATCGAGGCGAGGGAGGCCGCGCGATCTGCGCTGTCGTCGAGCTGGACGACGATCGTGACGAGCGCGGCGGGGTCAACCTCGTCGGTCGTCGGTGCCGATGCATCCTGGGTGGTTTGTCCGCTCTTCGAGGTGAGCGCGGTATCGACGTCACCGACGGGCAGGGACGAGGCCGCGGGGCCCGCATCGGGTCGGGTGTCCGCCGGTGTTGGCGGGGATGCGAGGGCCGCGGGGCCAGCAACCACGAGCGCCGCGGTTCCGGCCAGCGCGAGGAGCGTCGCTGGTTTCTTCGTTGTCATATGCGTAACTCCAATGTGTTGACGGGCGGTCGTGTTCGAACGGGGAGGGGACCACGTCTATTGGCCGCCAGTATCAACATACCGCAGACAAGTCTTGTGACAAACTTTGTTCCACAAAGAGAAACAGATGACGGTTATTTTACCCAGCAATACACTCCGGGCCCGAGAACGCTTACATAGCAACGTTCTCGGGCCCGGGTTATGGTCTTGACAAAATATGAGACGAGGAGCTTATCGCACCCAGGCTCCCGAATCGTCAAAGACGTAGGTACGACCGTTGATAACTTGCGTGCCCGTCAGCATCGCGCCGGAGGGTGACAGGTAGTACCAGGAGTCGCCCACCTTCACCCAGCCGGCACCCAGCCGGTGGCCATCGCCCCGGAGGCCTTCAGGTAGTACCAGGAACCATCCACCTGCACCCAGCCGATCGCCATGACGCCGTTGGCGTGCAGGTAGTACCAGGACCCGCCGTCGGACAGCCAGCCGGTACGCATGACCTTCGTCGCGGGGTCCATGTAGTACCAGTAGGGGCCGCCGTAGGCGCCGTCGCGCACCCAGCCGCCCACGAGGGCACCCTCGGAGTCGGCATACACCCACTCGCCGTTGGCGCGCTGGAGGAACCCGGTCACCATGTAGCCGGTGGGGCCGAACTGGTAGTCCACGCCGTTGATCGTGAACCAGCCGCCCTTGAGGTAGTCGGTGCCGCCCGCGCACTGGTACCACCAGCCGATGGAGTCACGCACCCAGTGGCCGCCCTCGGGGTTGGTGCAGGGGGCGACGACGCCCGGGTTGTCGGTGTGCAGGTCAACAGTGACGGCCTGGGAGTGGTTGAGGCCGTAGTCCCACGCGAGGATGTACGGGTGAGAGATGAGTTCCTCGGTGGAACCCTGCTCCTGCCAGCCCAGGGCGATGTCACCCAGGGACACGGACATGTACACGTGGTACCTGCCGTCGGCTCCCAACTGGTCGCTATCGTTGTCGGCGACGTAGCGGTAGAACCACAGGCCGGAGCCAGGGTCGTGCATGGTGACGCCGGCGATGGGCGAATCGTCGCTCACGTCAATGCTGAGGTCAGAGCCGCCGAAGTCGCCCTCGTGGTACGCGACGCGGTCCACAACCGGGGGCGTCGTATCGACGCGGAAGTCGTAGGAGATGGACTGCTCGGTGGGCGAGGGCCCGTCGTTGTGCGCGGCGATCGTCAGCTTGTAGTTGCCGTCGGGCAAGTCCTTGAACTCGTCGGACGTCAGGTCCAGGAACCTCGGCGCATGCTCCTGCTCCACCGGGCTGATCGCTCCGGTGGAGGGGTTCAGCGTCGACTTCCAGTTCTGATGGGACTCGTAGGAGGCGACGACCTCGCCGGCCTCGTTGGTGTAGGTGGTCGTCATCGTGTGGACGCTGCGCAGCGTTCCCGTCTTGGGGTAGATGGCGTTGGGAGCGTAGAGCGCGTCGGAGCGGGAGATGACGTACTTGGAGGCGTTGGGGCGCCCGCTGCGCTCGCCATCCTTCGCCAGGGGGTTGTAGCCGAGGGGGTTTCCAACGTCGGTGGCACTGATCGACGAGGCCAGGATGTGTCCGTCGCCATCGGAGGCCAGCGAGTCGAAGATCGCAGGCTTGCCCCAGTCACCGTAGAAGCCCAGGTAGGGAACGGTCAGGTCGGCCTGCCCCTGGGTACGCGAGGTGAAGCGCACGAAGCCGTCCAGGAAGGTGCCGGAGGGGGCGTTGTCGCTCACGTAGCGAGCGAACTCGCTGCCGGGCGTCACGTCGACGCCGACGGTGGCCTCGCCGGAGGCGGGGACGGT
>QWCT01001560.1_pt1 | contig 11292 bp, 7 predicted proteins | sample 1972681 | NCBI WGS metagenome assembly QWCT01 (sample SAMN09866701, study PRJNA288562) | Human oral metagenome isolate pre3_saliva, whole genome shotgun sequencing... | isolation source: mouth | host: Homo sapiens | place: USA: California | reverse complement strand
CATGTCGAACCTGTGCTCGGAGATCCTGCAGGTGTCCGAGGCCTCGACCTACAACGATGACCTGTCGTACTCGCACGTCGGCAAGGACATCTCCTGCAATCTGGGGTCGCTTAACATTGCGAAGACCATGGATTCTCCGGACTTTTCCAAGACGATTGAGATGGCGATTCGCGGCCTGACGGCTGTGTCCGACCTGTCGGACATCGGTTCGGTGCCGTCAATCGCGCGCGGCAACGCGATGAGCCACGCGATTGGCCTGGGCCAGATGAACCTGCACGGGTACCTGGCGCGCGAGCACGTGCACTACGGGTCCGAGGAGGCGCTGGACTTCACGAACATGTACTTCATGACGGTCCTGTTCGAGGCCATCAAGGCCTCGTGCATGATCGCGCGCGAGCGCGGGGAGCGCTTCGAGGGCTTCGAGGACTCTGCGTACGCGTCGGGCGAGTTCTTCCGCAAGTACATCGACGAGGAGTGGGCACCCGCTACGGACAAGTGCCGCGAGCTGCTTGCCGCCTCGTCCATCAAGGTCCCGACCCAGGCGGACTGGGAGGCTCTGGCTGCCGACGTTGCCACGTACGGCATGTACAACCAGAACCTGCAGGCGGTTCCGCCGACGGGTTCTATCTCGTACATCAACAATTCGACGTCGTCGATTCACCCGATCGTGTCCCGCGTGGAGATCCGCAAGGAAGGCAAGATCGGCCGCGTCTACTACCCGGCACCGTACATGACGAACGAGAACCTGGAGTACTACCGGGACGCGTACGAGATCGGCCCGGAGAAGATCATCGACACCTACGCGGTGGCCACCCAGCACGTGGATCAGGGCCTGTCGCTCACGTTGTTCTACCCGGACACGGTGACGACGCGTGATCTGAACAAGTCCTACATTTACGCGTGGAGGAAGGGCATCAAGACTCTGTACTACATGCGCCTGCGCCAGATGGCCTTGGAGGGCACGGCGGTTGAGGGCTGCGTGTCCTGCATGCTGTGATGCTTCGTTGAGTGGCGCGCGGGTCGGGAAACCGGTCCCCGCGCCGTTTTTTGAGCGCGGACGAGGCGGGGGCGGGGCTTCGTGGGCGCGGCAAGCTGGGTGCGCTGTGGGTGTGGGACGAGGCCGGGTAGCGTGCGTGGGACGAGGCCGTGGCGGGGCCGCGCATGAGGGCTGAGCCAGCCCAGGCCTCGCCGCTGTGCATCTGGCGCGTTAGGATCGGTCGAGCATCTGCCGGACAACGATTGTGGAGTGACGCATGAGCGATCCCATCAACCCCTACGTGCAGCAGGCACCTTACGGCCAGGGGGATACAGGCTACGGGCCGGGCTACGGGCCGCAGGGTTTCCCCGGCTACCAGGCTTGCCTTTCGCGGTGCAGCGCGCCCAGTCGAACGCGTCGACGGTCCGCACCTTGTCCTTCCTGAGTTTTCTGTTCGGCGGCCTCATGCTGTCGGGCGCGATGTGGATCTGGTCCGACAAACTGATCGAGGAAGCCCGACTCGCGGGCGTGCCGATGCCCATTATGAACGAACTTGCGAGCGCCCGATCAGCCGCCAAGATGTGCTCGATCATTCATCTTGTGGTCCTCGGCGTTGCCCTGGTGATCCTCATCGCCATCGTGGCGGTGTGGGGATTCTTGTTGGTGTCGATCTCGCGCTGATGAGCGTTGCGCCACGCGGCTCCCGAGGTCTGTCCCCGGAACAAGAGGCACCTATAGCAGCGGTGGCGGAGCGATCAGTGATTCCCAGTGGGTATCTGGGTCCGCCTACAGTGTCGACAGCGGTCTGCGATACCATGAGTCGCAGATTCATGAGAGACAGTCACTGGGAGTAATGGATGAGCGATCCCGAGAATATCTTTGCGCAGCAGGTGTCCGACGACTACATGGCCCTCGAACGGCAAGGGAAGAGCGGTCAGCAGGATCCCTATAGCCAGCAGGAAGCGTACAGTCAGGCGGGATACGGTCAGCAGGTCGCGTATGGTCAGCAGAGTCCTTACGGTCAGGCGGGATACAGCCAGGCACCTTACGGTCAGCAGGGCGCGTATGGTCAGGCGGGATACGGTCAGCAGGGTCTCTACGGCCAGGCGGGATACAGCCAGGCACCTTACGGCCAGCAGGGTCCCTACGGCCAGGCGGGATACGGCCAGCCCGTGTATGGTCAGCCCCTGTATGCGTCGCCAGCCAACTACGAGTACGAATCGATTCGCTCCAGCGCAATGATCGTCATGTGCATGGCCGGCATGAGTTTCTTCATTGCCCCGCTTATTCTGTCTGTTCCCGCCTGGGTGTGGGGGCACTCGCTTGTCTCAAAGGCACGGTCGATTGGGGCCCCACAGGACGTTGTGGACCGTGCGCGAGCGGGCTGGCTCGCCGCGATGATCATTTCGATCCTGCAAATTAGCAGCTTCGTCTTGTTCATTGTGATCTTTTGGATGGCCCTTGCGTCACAATCATGACCTCGTGCGGGCGGGCCCAGGAATCTTCCTGGACCCGCCCGTTTTGTTCCTCAGGTGTCTGCGATAGGATGCAGCAGCGATCTGAAGGCAACCACAACTGGAGCAGCGCATGAGTAACCTCAACAACGTCTTCGCGCGCCAGCCCAAAGTCGCGCAGACACCCGCTTCGGCGCACGCCTGGGATCACACGGCTGTTCCAGTACAGTCCCCGGGGAATTCCCCGTTTTCGCGGCCCCCACACCTCCCGGCGCATGCCTCACGCCACGGATGCCCGGTCACCTACGGCCAGATACTGGTGGAACAAGTCAGGGGCTCCTACGATGCCCAGGTCCGAACCTCCTCCGTCATCCTGATCACCATCTCGCTGCTGAGCGTCTTTTTCTGCTTCATCATCCTGTCCGGCGCATGCCTGCCAGCCGCGCGGGCGCAGGTACGCGCCGCAGTCGACTACCGCGTCCCCGAGTCCGCCATCAAGCTCGCCCGGACCACCTTCTATGTTGTGCTCGCGTGCTTCGTCGTTGACCTAGCTGCCCTCATCGCCTTCATTGTCTGGCTGGTCGGCTGACCGCGCATACCTGCTCCGGCCTCGTCCCCGAAGAACCCGCACCCCGGCCTCGTTCCCGAACCTCACGACCCGGCCACCGCGCGCGAACCCCGACGCGCGGGACTGCGCCTGTAAACTTGACGTATGACTCCCCGATACGAAGCCCCCTCGCGCTCGATTTCCGGAACCGACGCTGACCTGCTCGATCAGCTCCGATACGCGGACGGGAGACCCTACGGGTTCTACAAGAACGCCCTCGGTGCCTGGGATTACGGCGACTTCACCCTCGCCATCGACCACGTGCAGGCCGACCCCTACGCCCCGCCCTCATCCCTGCGCGCCTGGACCCGACCCGAGGCCATGGGCCTGCCCGAGGCCGCCCTGGCCTCGCCCGACGCGCGCCTCGCCGCCGGGGACTTCATCGCCCGTGCCTTCGACGAGGCCATCCGTGCCCGCGGAGCGCGCGACGTGTCCATCGCCCGCGCCGGTGCCCTCATCCTCCAACGCTCCTACGCGACCGTCCTGCCCGACCGCGTCGAAGTCCGATTCCAGGTCAAACTCCCCGCGCGCGGACGCACGATCCTCGGCAAGAGCGCCGCACGCCTCTTCGACGTGGACGTGCCCAACATCGTCATGGACTGCTTCGACTTCGTGTCCGAAGACCCAGCCACCACCCGCAAGCGCTCCCGCCTCCTCGGCCACGTCGCCGCCTACGAGGACTACCGCGCCCTCCAGGGCATCCTCGAAGACCGCGGCTGGGTGTCCTTCGTCGCCGACGAGGCCATGCTCGCGCGACGCTCCGGCGTCTCCGAAGCACCCCTGGCCGGGGACGGCGTCGTCGCCTTCGCCGCCCCCGAGTCCTTGCGCGCCACCGTCACCCTGCCGCACGCCGGCGAGGTGTCCGGCATGGCGATCCCCCCGGGCCTCACTCTCATCGTGGGCGGCGGCTACCACGGCAAATCCACGCTCCTTGAGGCCATCGCCCAAGGCGTGTACGCGCACGTACCCGGCGACGGACGCGAACTCGTCGCTACCGACCCCACCGCCACGAAGGTGCGCGCCGCCGACGGCCGAGCCGTCACCGGCGTCGACATCTCACCCTTCATCACCCACCTGCCCGGCGGTGCCGACACCACGTCCTTCTCCACCGAAAACGCATCCGGGTCCACCTCGCAGGCCGCCTCCATCATCGAATCCCTCGAGCTGGGCGCACGCACACTCCTCATCGACGAAGACACCTCCGCCACCAACCTCCTCATCCGCGACACCCGCATGCGCGACCTCGTCGCCGCCGACAAAGAACCCATCACGCCCCTCGTCGACCGCGTCACCTCCCTCACCGAGGCCGGGATCTCCCTCATCATGGTCGTCGGCGGCTCCGGCGCGTTCCTCGACGCCGCCGACCGGGTCCTCATGATGGACAACTACCACTGCCTCGACGTCACCTCCCGCGCACGCTCGGTCGTCGCCGACCTGCCGCGCCCCCGCACCGACACCCCCACCAGCTGGGAGGCGGCACCCCGCGTACCCGCCGCGAAAGCCCGCGTGGACCGCCCGCGCACCAAGGCCTCGGGCACGTCCGTGCTGACCATCGACCGATCAACCATCGACATCTCCGACGTCGCCGCCGTCGTCGACCCCGGGCAGGCCGAGGCTATCGCCTGGTGCGTGCGCGGCGTCCTCGAAGAAATGGCCGGCAAACAGTCGATGCCCGACCTCATGGCCAAGCTCGGCCGACGCCTCGCCTCCGAGGGCCTGGACGCCGTCTGCAAGTTCGGCGCCCGCCCCTACCCGGCGTTCCTGGCGCGCCCGCGCCTCATCGACGTGGGTGCGGCCATCAACCGCTACCGCGGCCTGGCCCTGCGCGAAGCGCGCGGCGAGGGCGTTGCGGGCGAGGCGAGCACTGAGGGTTCCGAGTCGTAGTCGCTTCAGGCCCCACGGGTGTTCCGAGCACCGGAGGGACCGGCCGCCCGCGAGGCTAGGCGACCTCGCTTCGCTCGGTGCCGCGCCTCGAAGCCCGCCCGTGCCCTCCGGTCCCTCCGGTGCCCTCCACACCTGTGGGGTCGTGGTGATTGATGTGGATCGGCCCGCCCGCTTGCTGAGCCGGGCTGCTTGGTGTGCCTGTGCCCGTGGGCGGCGGCCCGTCCGCGAGCCGTCCGCGCTGCGAGCTTCGCTCGGCGTGTCGTCTCGAAGCCCGGCCAGGCCCTGCCGCCGCCCACGGGCACCGCAGCCTTGCCTCGCTGGTATTCCAGGTGCCGTCGGGCCCGGCCACCCGTGCCCTCCGGACCCTCCGGCGCTCCCCACACCTGTGGGGTCTGTGTGCTGATGGGTGGTCGGTGTTGGTTCGTTGTCTTGCAGGCCTTGCCACCGCCCACCGGCACCGCGGTCTGGCCTTCCGGGTCCTTCGGTGTTCTCCATGCCGGTGGAGCAGGTTGTTGACGTGTGGTTCGGTGCGTCGTTTCCGATGTCTGGCCAGGCCCTGTCGCCGCCCGCGGGCACTGTGGCAATCCCGTAGGCCTTGCTGATGTCTCCATATTGGCGGTGTTGGGGATGGGTGCGCCCAAAGTGCAGACCACTTCGGTGAAATTGAGCGAATTTGGGGTGTTTTGGGCGAGGTGGTCTGCGATTTGGGCGCACTGTGGTCCAGACTGCGACGAACGGGGCAACGGTGGACACCTGTGGGGACCTACAAGTCGGGGGAGAACGGACGATGTGCAGGTGTGGCCGGATTCCGTCCCCGGTTACGTTCGGTAACCTCGCCCGAAGCCCCAAAGCCCCGAAGCCCCGAAGCCAGTATGAGACGTAGCCTTGCGCGACTCGAACTAGCTGTGTTCGAGCAGCGCCCGGATCTGCGCGACGACCTCCTCGGGGTGGGCCAGTGCCTCCCATCGGAAACGGCGGATCCGCCAGCCCTGCGCTTCGAGCAGTCGCTGACGGCGCTCCTCGGCCTCGATGGAGCGGTGGACGGAGTCAATGTCGGAGCCGTACTTGCCTCGACCGTCGAATTCGATGCCGATCCGGTGCTCCGGAATGGCTACGTCGATGAAGTACCACTTGTTCGAGGCGAAAACCGGGTATTGAGTTTCCAAACCCTGCAGGCCGCTTTGCGCCAGCAGGTAGAGCAGACGCGATTCCCCAGCACTGTCGCACCCCGCGTCCGCGTGAGTGAGCACCCAGCGCGCGGAAGTCACATGCTTCGTCCCCTGACCCGAGGGGGCGATCATGTGCAGCAGGCGCATGCGGTTGTGCTCCTCGCGTTGCCGAGAATCGTCCCGGTAGAAGCGCCTGTATCGCGCCAGTTCGCGCAAGCCCGCGCATGCGACGACAAATGCCTCCTCCCGGTCGAGTGCTAGCGCGCAGTCAATGATCGTATCCTCGAGCGTCGCGCCCATGATGTCCCCGTCGTAGCGATTCATCGCCGGTGAGCGTCCTCCTCGCGGCCGGTGTGGGCGCACCGTGACCGCCGGGATATGGAGTGGACCCCAGTGAATCTCCGGAAGTGGGATTGGACGCGGGTGCTGGTCCGAGACCGTGGTGACGTGGAGCGGGTGCTGGCGCAGAAGTGGCAGGCCCCGGAGCCATGCGGCGGTCGGGCCAGACACGATGAGGTGGGGATGCTTGTGCTGCAGGGCGAGCAGCCGTGCAAGTGCGACGATGACGGGTGGTTCGGAATGCGCGGTGATAGCCTCGGCGTCGAGGTAGTAGCCGGGAGCGATCCTCACCAGCTCACCCAGCTGAGCACGCCGAGCGAGTCGACGGCGCTCAGTGTTGTTCGCACCTGTGGTGGAGTGTGCGTGCGCCGCAATGGTGTAGATCGTATGCGCATCCATTGTGTCTCCTTCGACGTGCTTCCAATTGTACGGTGTGCGCCCAAAGTGCAGACCACTTCGGTGAAATTGAGTGAATTTGGAGTGTTTTGGGTGAGGTGGTCTGCGTTTTGAGCGCATGAGTGATGCGGATGCGAGGTCGGGGCGTCTGGTGTGGGCCGGGCAGCATGGTGTACGTGGGGTAGGTGTGGATGTGGCTGGGCCAGTTGGGTTCGTTTGGCTGGTATGTGCCTCGGTGGGTTTTGGTGATTTGGGTAGATCGGATGGGGGACGAGGCTGAGGTGTCTGGTGGGGGCCGGGCAGCGTGATGTACCCGTAGGTTGCGTGCAGATTGGTGAATGTGGGCAGAACAGACGGGGACGAGGCCGGGGTGCCTGTTGGGCGTGAGGGGTGTGGCTGGTCGTGGGGTGGGTGTGAATGTGACAGGGCGTTGGTTTCGTCCCTGTCCCTGAGTCCCCTGACCCTGACATGGTTTCCCACAAATGTCGCATGTAATTCTCACGTAAACCTTTTGAATATTGAGGTGGAATCGTTGGAATGACAACGTTTGTGGAGGTTGATGAAAACTGGCCACGGGAAGTTACGCGCGACTTTTCTGGGGGAGTGTCGTATGTGTAGACCGATCCTGAGTCTCGTTCCGTCGCGCTGAACGGCACTCGAATAACGCGGGACTCACACCGTGCCTGGAGGACACGTTGGCCCCGGATCCCGGAATGCCCCGAAGGTACCCCGGGTGGTCTCGGGGATCAATCAGGGGAATCCTCCGTAGCGAAGACATAAGCTGACCATGCAGTATGTATACATGAACACGAACACGACAATCGCGCAGGCCCCCGCGGCCACCCAAGAGGCCCCGGCCTCGTCCATCGTCCGACTCCAGGGCGTCTCCAAGATTTACGGAAGCGGCGACGCCCAGGTGCGCGCCCTCGACGACGTGAGCGTCGGCTTCGGTGCCGGCGAATTCACCGCCATCATGGGCCCCTCCGGCTCCGGCAAGTCCACGATGATGCACATCCTCGCTGGCCTCGACGCCCCCACCTCCGGGCACGTCTTCGTCGAAGACACCGACATCACCGCCCTGAAAGACACCGCGCTGACCAAGCTGCGCCGCGACCGCATCGGCTTCGTGTTCCAGTCCTTCAACCTGGTGCCGACACTGGATGCCCGATCCAACATCCTTCTGCCCATGCGCCTCGCAGGAAAGACCCCCGACAAGGACTGGTTCGACCTGATCGTCAACTCCCTGGGCATCGCAGACCGTCTGAATCACCGCCCCTCTGAAATGTCCGGCGGCCAGCAGCAGCGCGTCGCCGTCGCCCGAGCCCTCATGAGCCGACCCGCCGTCATCGTCGCGGACGAACCCACCGGCAACCTCGACTCGCACTCCACCACAGAGGTCATGGACCTGCTGCGCCGCGCCGTCGACGACCTCGGCCAGAGCGTCATCATGGTCACCCACGACACTGGCACCGCCGCCTACGCGGACCGCGTCCTCGTGTGTCGCGACGGCCGCATCGTCTCCGACCTGCGCGACGTCACCGCCGATACTCTGACCGCGGCGCTGCGCTGAACGCGTCCCCACACTGTTCCCAAGGCTCACCTCATGTCTGCAACAAACTCACTTCTGAGCGCCAACCTGCGCTCCCACGGCCGCCGTTACATCTCGACGGGCCTGGCCGTCGCTATTTCCACAGCCTTCATCGTCATCACCCTTATCGTCATGGCGGCGATGACGTCGAGCCTGACCTCCGGCGTCTACAGCCAGTATCAAGGCGGCACGATCGTCGTCTCCCAAGACAACGATGCGCCTGAGGGTGCCATCGAGAGCGCCGAAAAAGCGCTGAAGGACACCAACGGCGTCACTGCCATCAAGCACATGGCCCAGTGGCCCGTCGTCGCTCAGACCGACACGACGCGCGGGGGCCTCTACGTCTCGCCGCTCGCCCCCAAACCCTTCGCCGAGCCGGTTCTGAGCGCCGGAACGGCCCCGACCGCCGACGACCAGATCATCATCCCCGAGTCCACGGCCTCGTCCCTCTCGCTGAAGGTCGGCGACACTCTGAAAGTGCGCTCTGGATTCACCGAGGGCGATTACCGCACCCTCACCATTGTCGGCACCACGCGCTCGAACACGATCAGCATGGGCATTCCCGCCAGCTACGTGACCGACGGCGGTTTCTCCGCGATCTTTGGGAGCACCGCGTCTGGGCAGTTCATTGTCGCGACCAGTGGAGCGGATGCGGACAGCAACGAAAACCCTCCGGAGGCCACCCAGGACGAGTGGGTGGCGAAGGCGAACTCCGCGCTCAGCGACATTTCGGGCGTGAGCGTGACCAGCGTGCGCGCGGCGATCACGAAGGACCTGGATCAGGCGCGCCTGGGGGCATCGGTGACGACGGGGATCATGCTGATCTTCCCGGCGATCGCGGCGCTCGTGGCCTCTATCGTCGTCTCCTCGACCTTCCGCGTCGTGCTCACGCAGCGCACCCGCGAGCTGGCGCTGCTGCGCACGCTTGGGGCGACCAGGCGTCAGGTCCGCTCGCTCGTGACCCGCGAGGCCTTCGCGATCGGAGCGATCTCGTCGGCGATTGGCGTCGTGGTCGGCTGGCTGATTGGCGCGCTCGCGGTGGTGGAAAGCGGCCTGGGCACTAGCCTCTCCGAGGTCTTGGTCGGGGTCTCCGTCTGGCAGCTCGCCCTCACGTGGCTGGGTGCGACCCTGTTCACGACTCTGGTTGGTGTCTTCCCGGCGCGTGCGGCCTCCCGCGTTGCCCCTATCGCGGCCCTCGCGCCCGTGAACGAGGCCGGGGCTGGGTCCCGGAAGAAGCACACCCTGCGCTTCATCCTCGGAGTCCTTGTCGCTGCGTCGGGTAGCGCGCTCGTTGCGTACGCGTGGCGCTTGGATAGTGCCAGCCAGAAGTTCATGCTGTCCTTCGGCGGAGCGCTCGTGGCCCTTCTCGGTGCGGTGGTTGCGGTCTCCGTCCTGCTGCCCGCTCTCACTCGGGCGTTCGGCGTGGTCTTCCCTGGCATGCTGTCCGCCATGGCCCGTGAGAACACGATGCGCAACCCCGGTCGCACCTCCGCGACTGGCTCGGCGATCCTCATCGGTGTGACCCTCGTCGTCACCATCATGGTGGGTGCGGCCTCCGTGCGCACTACCCTGACGAACGCCGTGAATGACGCCCGTCCCTTCGATCTCATTGCTGTGTCCACGACCGGGGAACTCACTGACGACCAGCAGGCCGCCATCGCGTCCACCGACGGCGTCGCCGCCACCGTTGCCCAGTACGCCGCCCCCGGCGTCCTGACCCTGACGCCGAGCGCCTCCGCCTTCGAACCCGCAGAGGGTAGCGGTGCGGTGGACCCTGGCATGACGTTGCCCGTCATGATCACCGGTGAACCCGACTACACGGGCGTCACTCACTCGACCGTCACTCAGATGGGCGATGATGAGGTGCGCGTCGGCGACAAGGCCCTGGCCGGGCAGATGCTGCGCCTGTGTGCTGACACATGCACGGACCTGAGCGCCGCGTACGACAAGGACCTCAGCGCCGGGGACACCCGGGTCTCCGAGAAGACCCTGCGGTCCATCGTGACTTCACCCGAGCGGCAGGCGCTCATTATTAAGCTGGCCGATGAGGCCGACGTCGAGGCTGTCCAGAGCGCGCTGCTCAAGGACTCGCAGCTCAGCATCAACGGCTCCGCCCTGGAGCGCCAGATGTACACGAAGGTCATTGACCAGATGATGATGGTCCTCGTCGGACTGCTCGGCGTGTCCGTCGTCGTGTCCCTGGTCGGCGTCGCCAACACCCTGTCCCTGTCGGTGGCCGAACGCACCCGCGAGAACGGTCTGCTGCGCGCGCTGGGCCTGACGCGACGCCAGATGAAGAGCCTCCTCGCCCTTGAGGCGCTGTTCCTGTCCCTGACCGGTGCGTTGATCGGTGTTGGCCTGGGCATCGCCTTCGGGTGGGTCGGCATCATGAGCCTGCCCATCGTCGGGGCGACGCCCGTGATGAGTGTGCCGTGGCTGCAGCTGGTCGGCGTGTGCGCCGTAGCGATTGTCTCCGCTCTGGTCGCCTCGTGGCTGCCGGGACGTCGGGCTGCGAAGGTCAGTCCCTCCGAGGCACTGGCGACCGAGTGAATACCAATTGAATGACGGGCGGGGCGCTGTGGGTGTGATCCACAGCGCCCCGCCCCGCGTTAGCGTGCGCTTCGCGTTAGCGTGCGATCCTCCTGCGGGCCGCGCGGGTCGCCAGCGAGGAGGCGATCAGGGCTGCGGAGGCCGCCAGGTACGGGTACAGTCCCGGCCCGCCCGAATTAGGCAGGGTTGGGGCCTCCCTGTCGGCGACCATGATCGTGGCCGTGAACTTGCCGTCGATGATCATGCCCTGCACGTCCAACGTCAGGTCGTTGTAGCCGGAGTTGTAGACCTGGACGGAGGCCTTCGTCCACTTGTTCTGGTCGAAGATC
>QWCT01001559.1_pt1 | contig 11316 bp, 8 predicted proteins | sample 1972681 | NCBI WGS metagenome assembly QWCT01 (sample SAMN09866701, study PRJNA288562) | Human oral metagenome isolate pre3_saliva, whole genome shotgun sequencing... | isolation source: mouth | host: Homo sapiens | place: USA: California | reverse complement strand
ATAAGGCGGTAAGATATGTTGACCCGTCTGTATTTGGATATGAGGGGATTGAGGAATATAATTTTACACGTAGAATAAATGTTAGGATAGTGAAGAATAGATTTGTGATAAGTCATGATGGCAAGCGATGGGAGTTAGAGTTATTGTTGTCTAGTACATTGAATATTAGATTGAATCAGGTAAGTATATTGAGTGAGTATGACCGACTACCTATAGTGAAGCGATGGGTGAAGTTACTTGATACAGTACCTGAGTTGAAGTTATTATTTAATGAGTTGCTTGGGCGTATGAATGAATATTATGGATTAGATATAGGTAGGCTAGTTGATGAGAGTAGTGATATATTTAGGTTTACGGAAGTAGATTATTATGTATCATTTATAGAAAAGTCTAGAGATAATAATTTATTGAGGAATCGTTTGTTAGCTGTGCGTAATGTGCTATATATGATTCGGGTATTTGATTATAGTCGGGATGTTGGGAATACGCGTAGGGTGGTTGAAAGTAAGATTAAGTGGTATGACAAGAGGTTAGCTGAAAGAAATGTGGAGGAATTTAGTTTATAGGGTTTACGGTGAATTGATTTTATGGTATAATAAGATATGAGTTGAATAATGAATGCAATTGTGTATTCATTTTTTTATAATTTAATGACGAAGATAGCAGATATGAGTCTGTTATTTTTTTATAGTTATGATTGCATTAGGTACTCAAGTGGGGATATAGCTGACGCTATTTATGAATTGAGTTGTTAATGCATTGGTATTGAGAGGTTTTGATTATAGCATACTTTTAGTATGAGATGATGAGATTAAGGGGATAAGAAGGTTTACGGTTGGAAAGTAATGTGATATAATAGTGGATGAAAGAAGTAAGATAGAAGAGGAACTGAATGTAGACATAATGGACCTCCGTGGAAGAATAACAGATGTAAGTCTGTTATTTTTTTTTTTTATTTGATTAGATTGCAATGAGTACTCAAGCGGGGATATAGCTGACGCTATTTATGATTTGAGGTTAGATTGCACTGGAACTGAGATATTTTGGTTATAGCATACTTTTAGTATGTGATGATGGATAAAGAAAAAAGATAACGGTGAAGTTATCTTTTAATTTGCAGGTAGATTAGTTTTATTGAGCAGGTAGGAACCTACTTCGTCTGAGAATTCGGTGGTGATGTCACCGACTGGTGGTATTGAGTATTTGTCGATTGTACTGGTGAATTTTTTGGCGAAGTCATAATCGAGGTCTTTATTATTAAGTTCAATGGTTACAGATTTAATACCTTTAGTGTCACGTTTAAGTACGTTTAAATATTTTTGACCTTGGACTAATTGAAACCAAGGCATACGTAGTTTAAAGTAAGTTTTATACCCTTTTTGTTTTGAGGTAATAAATGCTTCGCCGTTGAAGATTTTTTTACATTGTTCGATAGCATTGGGTGATAATTTATTTGGGCATTTTAATAATCTTTCGGTAAGTAATTTTGAATTATATTTTATATAAGATAAATCTGAATCTTTTCGTGTTTCACAGATGTTAGCGTATTCATATAAAAGTACACTAGCTAAAGTTCGTATTAAGTGGCTAAACACTTTAAGATTTATGTCTGAATAACTTGAGATAAAGGTTAATCCATCATGATTATAGCCTTCGAGTACTGAACATAACTGCTGTTCAATCTCATTTTTTAAATCCTCATCACCATCGGAAATATGTTCAATAAATTCCTTGTATAATTCAACAATTTGAGGATTTTTTGATTCCGTTAAGTAATTGAATGACGCATTATCAATGAAATGATATTCACTGGTTAATTTATTATATTCTGTTGAGTTTTCGGGATAAAATTCTTTAGTTTTACGGTTGAAAATTCCATTAAGAGTTAAAACATAATATGATGGAGCGGGATTAAACTTTGGAAATTCGTTTGAGCTGGCGAGTACAGTTAAGTGATGCATAACTGAAGTTGCTTTTCGCCAAATACTAGAGTTTTCGGCACTGAGAACGTATTGAATATCGTCGAGATTGCTTTGAAGGGTTTCACTTGTTAACATATAATAAATTGGTTTATCATAACCTTGTTCATATAATCTGTATTCGACTGTACCATTTATTTCGAAAGGTTCTGCGATAATATTGGTGAATGATTTAACAATATTAACTAGTGCCGTTGTTGATAAAATTTTAGTTCTAATATTATTTTGTCTAGCATAATGATTAACACTTCTTGAGAATTGCATATACTGTTCTGAACGTGATTCAAATACAATATGTTTGAATTCATCTGGTGATAATATGTTACTAGGTAATACTGGTAGTGAATTATTTCTATCACTAGTTAGTGGTAAATCAAATGCGAATAAGATGTCACCATCTAAATAGTCCATGATTTCTGAAAGAAGTTTGTTATCGATTAATTCAGATATATTAGTTATGAATAAATCGTATGGAATATTTAAGTCTTTGCACATTTGTTCAATAGTAATTGCTTTATAATAACATAAAACATAAATATAATCTTGTATGGTTTTAACTTTATTAAATAGATTCATAATTAATTTTTCCTTTTTTCTTTTTAATACTATATTAATTATATCATGCTTATTTCAAAAGTAAACCCTATCTGATTAAATTAATTTATACTGACATTTATTTTTATAGCATACTTTTAGTATGTAATATTGAATTTGTGAGTAAAATTGGATTAAGTTTGGAGTTAACAGCGAATAGGATAAAACTTGTCCGATTAAGTCAAATTTTAGCAAAAAACATTCACAATGTATTGGTATACAAGTAATCAATAGCTATGCTATCTAAAGCTTGTACGTCAATGCATTGAGTTTGTTTTTGATTTAAAATAAAAAAGTAAAGTGGAAATGGTTGGGTAAAATTATAGTAAAAAGCATTAAGATGCTACAGTATCAATAAGCTATGCTTAAATGCAAAGTAGCGACTAATTGCTTTTTACTGGTACTGAATGATTTTATTTATAGCATACTTTTAGTATGTAGCTGCGATTAAATAAGAAAGCATTGAACAGCTACGTTTGCGTTAAGCTACGCTTAAGTTGACAGTAGCAAATAAATGCTTTTTGATTTAATTTAGTTTACAGGAATAATACTGTCAATTACAGAGATAATATTGTTAGTTACAGGAATGATACTGTTACGATTACAGAGATAATATTATTAGTTACAGATATAATATTGTTGATTACAGTAATGATATTGTCAATTACAGGAATGATACATGTAAATTACAGATATGATACTGTCAATTACAGATATGATACTGTCAATTACAGGAATGATACAGGTAAATTACAGATATGATACTGTCAATTACAGTAATGATACGGGTAAGATTGCTGATAAATTAAGGATATTATAGTAATATATAAGTAAAATTATTGGTAAATCAAGGTAAATGATAGTTTACGTTATTAAAATGTTATTAAAAACGTTATTGAAAAATTTTTAATAACGTTAGTCAAGATGTATTCAGTATCAGGTAATTTACAAGTATAATGTTATTAAAATGTTATTGAAGAAAATACTAATAACGTTGTTAATAACGTTGTTCAGGTATTGATATTACAAGAAAGTAATTTTAAAATGTTATTAAAATATGTAATTTTCTTGGGTTGACCCTTATATATTTTTATTAATAAAATAAAATTCTACTTCTTTTTTAATAATTAATATTTTAATAACATTTTAAAATTACTTTCTTGTAATATCAATACCTGAACAACGTTATTAAAAATGTTATTGAAAAAAGGTTTACTAACATTTTAAAATTACTTTCTTGTAATATCAATACTTGGTGAACGTTATTAAAAAAGGGGTCTAATAACGTTTTTAATAACGTTTTAATAACGTGAACTACCATAAATCTTACTGTATCAGTATATTTTCTTACCTTTATTAAAAGCAAAAGAAATTCTTACTTTAAGACCAAAAGTAAAAAAAAAAATTGCTTTTTGGGTAAAAAAAGTTTTAGCCTAGTAATATATTTATTTAGGTAAATAATAAATATTTTCGCCCGAAAAGCAAAAGTTTTTTTAACCCAAAGAATTGAATAGAAATTTTAATGTCGTTTTAATAATGTTTTAATAATGTTTTAATAATGTTTCTTACTTTTTCTTACCTTTTTGTATTATGTTTATTAGTGAAGGCATGTAATTTAGGGTTTACACTATATTTATTTTGCGATATAATAATATTAAAATAATGAAGTAGAGAAGGATTTACTATGAGACAAACAAATTTTAATATAGATTCGATTGATTTTAGTAATATGAGTTTGAAGGAATATATTTATATTCTTTGTAAAAATAAAGGAATTACTGCTAAAGATATGTGTGATGACCTTGGTATTTCGTATACGTCATTTAAAGCTCAAATATCTAAGTCTATAAGTGCTAAGCGTTTGAAGCTTATTGTTAATTATCTGGGTGGTAATTTTGCAACAGCTTTTGACCTTCCATTAACTAAGTAGAAAGAAATAGGTAATTTATAGATGAAACAAGTTAATCAATTAAATTTTAATAATAATCATAATCTTACTGTAAGTGATTATATTTCAATTTTATGTATAATGAAAGGAGTCACATTGAAACAACTCTGTGACGACCTTAATCTTAAATATTCATCAGTGACAATTGGTATTAAAAAATCTATTAGTTTAAAACGACTTAGACTAATTATTGATTATCTTGACGGTGATTATAATGTTGTCATGAATTTACCATTTTCAAATGAAGAAATTAATAAATAAAAAAAAAGAAAGAAAGAAAGGACTTTCGTCCAATCTATGATAAAGTTCATTTCATTAATGATTATTATATCATAGATTTGGCTAATTGTACACAGATAAAATGAAAAAAAATGATTTTATTAAGCAGGCTAAACTTGCTGTACCTTTACTAACCACCGGTAATGACAAATTAGCATTAGCTGAAGGTGTTCTTTTTAAAGTTATTGATAAGGAATTAGATTTAGCGTATCAAAGAGAACATGTTGGCCAAGGTAAATTTCAATACATTTGGTATATTAAAAATCCAGATAATAATTTATATGATTTATTTGATATGGATACACTTAGGGTATATATTAAATGGATTGCCGAATTATTTGACAGACATTGTAGGGATTTAACTAAATTGGCACTTAAAGTTATGGTTGAATTATGTACGGCTGCGACAGCCCAAGAAAAAGATAAAAGCAATGACCTAGGAGCAAAAAAGTTTGCTCCTCATCCGGGTAACTATATTCTTGCCTATAATGGAATTTTCGATAATAAAACGAAACAATTTCATTCTGTTGGGTCAAAAAAATATATTGAATTAACTGACAAGTATACTTTTCTGAATAATCCAACATTTAATTATAATCAGTCACCAGTTGATAAAACTAAGCGCGATTTATACAACGCTTTTATAAATAATTTGTCAGGCGGTAATCCCGAAATACGATTATTGCTTGAACAAGGTTTGTATTCAATCATTGAAGGTAATGGCCGTCATAAATACTTTATGATTTCGGGCGATGCTGGTATTGGTAAGTCGACTCTTGGTCATATTATGTCAGCTTTAGCAAATGAAGTAAATGTTAAAATATTAAATATTGACAAATTAGGTAGAGATAATGCGATTAATACAATCTCTCCTGAAACCCGACTTGTAATAGGCGATGACTTAAAAAACAATGCTTATTTATCGGATGATGCCATTACTAATTATAAAACATTAGTGGATGGCAATGCGTTGTCAGTTGAGGTTAAGTATGAGTTGAATCGTGTTATTAAAACGAATGCCACTTGGGTTCAAATGATGAATGAACCGCCTAGGATTTATGAAGCGGGTGAGGCGATTACGGACCGTACGATTTTTATTCATTTAAGAGGTACTAATCATAGAAATGAAACTGACAAAGCTGCCAAAGAAATGGCTAAAAGATTAGATGAATACCTTGGCAAAGAAAATAACGGTGTTGTCGACCAAGAATTTATTGATGAGATTGCGTCTTATCTTTTAGATACGATTGAGCCTTTTGACAAGTTTGATATTCCTGAGGAAATTAAGCAGTCGACAGCAAATATGGTTAACGAAAACAATTGGGTGCAACAATTCATTAACCATGCTACTACCGTTGGCCTGTTTGATTTTAATGAGCTTAAACAAACTACAATTATTTCATGTGCCACTTTATATCTGAAGGAAAATCATCCAGGAATGACAATTCCTAATTCAAGGACAATCATTAAGGAATGGAAAAAAGCAATGGAAGATGTAGGTTATAAGCTTACAACTAAAACAGTGCGTAAGTTGAACTTAATGGACTTTAATCCGCAACTTGTATCTGATTTAATGTTTGAACATTATAAAGACACTCAAACGCCTTCGCCTGTATATGCGCGAACACATAAATTGGTCACTGAGGATAAACTTAAGAAATTTAGAAAGCTTATTCGTTCAGGCATTTATGTAAGTTCAGACAATTTCAATGTCCAGCAATTAACAATGCTTTATGCGTTAATTCATACAGGTGATACGGTTGCTGCAAGTTTGAAACCTGCGACTACATAAATGAGATTAGGAAAAGGAAAATTAATTATGGCCACATTTAATAAAGATAAAATTGAAACGTTAAAAGATTATATTTACTGTTTATGTTACTATAGGGGAGTAACTATAAAACAAATGTGCTTTGACCTGGATATTTCTTATAATACGTTTAAATCCCATATAACGAAATCGATTGGTAAGGAACGCCTTTTAAAAATTATAAAATATTTAGATGGCAATGTACAATTAGCTTTGGATTTGCCATTGGCTGTTGATAATACGGATTCAACCAAAGCTAATTCAAATAAAACTAATTCAGATAGTGTCAATGCACCTGCAAATACTGGTGTTTCAAACCTGTCATTTGAAAGTTTTAAAGATATGGTATTTGATTCATATGAGGATTATCTGCAACAATTTGAAAAACTTGCTAAGTATTACGATGAGCAAAATGATATTAGAAGTAAAGTGAAAGTACCTGGTAAAGCAAGTGGACTTTTAACTACATTAAACAATATTGTAGTAGAACCAATGGATATTGATGATAAGACTGACTTTCATTATCGGTTTTATGTAAGGCGGTGGGATAAGCCTGTATATGAGGTTTTAACAAGAGATTATGTTCAGGATTATCTTTATCTTATTATAAGATTTTTAGGTTTAGAGTCTGAAAAACTTAGTAGCTGGCCAAAACCGAGGATTGTTATAGAGGATTTAGAGTGTTCTGCTTATTTTAAGCAACTTCCACTATATAATCCAGCACCGGCATATTATGTTTTAACACTTAATGGGATTTTTAATCGTAAAACGAAAGAATTTTATCCTGAGAACTCGGTGGAATACAATAAATTGACTCGTAAATATCATTTCATCAACAATGCGTCATTCAATTACTTAACTGAATCAAAAAATCCTAGGATTGTCAACTTATATAAATATTTTATTAATCATATTTCAGATTGTGATGAAGATTTAAAAAATGAGATTGAGCAACAGATATGTTCAGTATTGAATGGATTTAGCTATAATGGTTTAATCATTGTTAAGAGTACGTCAACAGTTAATATTGACTTGCTTAGTGAGTTATTGGAACAATTAGCTGGTAATTATCGCTATGCGCTTATGAATGTTCGCAATATTCGAGGTAATCGTAGTCTTAATTTTCTGCCATACAATTTAAAACTTATTTATGGCAGTTTTGACGAGGGTAAAGTTAAATTATCAGATAACGTTATCGACAATTGTAAGCGAGTTTTTGGTAATAAATATTTTTATCGTGAGGCATTTCTTACAAGAAAAAATAATGGATATAATAATTATTTTAAATTACGAGCACCATGGTTTCAATTTGTTTATAATGAAAATGATTTAAAATCACTTGAGCAAGATACAAGAAATGTTATGACAAAGACCATTAAGATTAGTAACAAAAGCATAAACAAGCAATTTGTGGATAAATTTTTAGATGCAATTGATGATAAAACGATATATAATTTTAATGAGGGAATTACAATTTTTTCAGATGAGATTGCATCATATTTACTTAATAACGTGGATTATCCTGCTGATTAAGTTTATAAAATACAGCGAATATTGATTTATGATAAATCAGTATTTTTTATTTGTTTATAAATAGCTCTGTATCGCGTTTTAATTCACAGGCTTAAGATTATACTCTGTACAGTTTAAGACACGATATGGCTGAGATGTGGACTAAATAATGTTGAATTAAGTAAGGCTTAAGTTTGCAGCAATCAGTGAATGTTTTTACTGTTCATAATATGAAAATTTGTGATTAAAACAGACTAAACCTTGTAACTTACAATAAATAACCTAAAACCTGTCCAATTAGGTCAAATTTTAGTATAAAACAAGTCTAGTGCATTGGTATACAAGTAAATAATAGCTATGCTATATAAAGCTTGTGCGTCAATGCTCCAAGCTTGTTTTCAAATTAAAATAAAAAAGTAAAGTGAGAACAGTTGGGTAAAATTATATTAAAAAGCATTTAATCGCTACTGTATCAATAAGCATAGCTTAAGTCAAATGTAGCAATTAAATGCTTTTTACTGGTACTGAGTGATTTTATTTATAGCATACTTTTAGTATGTATTAATGATTTTTCAGGCGAATAATTTTTATGAGATTTTCACCTGTACATTTATCTGTAAATTATTTTTTTCACTTATCAAGTTGACTCGTTGAACAATTCCTGTCATTCGGTTCAGATAAAATTTCATACAAATAAACGACTTGATTTTTTGTGAGTAACTTTATCTGGAAATTATTTGTCTTACTCATCAGGTAAATTTCCTGAATAATTATTGTTGATTCGTTCTGATAAAATTTTGCTTGAATAATTTTCAGTATTTTCACAATTGAATTTATTTGAAAATTATTTTTGTTACTCATCAAGCGAATTATCTGAATTATTCCTGTTAAGTCTTTCAAATAATTTTTTGTGCGAATAATTTTTTGATTTTTCGTCAATAAATTTATCTGAAAATTATTTTTGTTATCAGTCAAATGAATTTACTGAATAATTTTTGTGAATTTCTTCAGACAAAATTTAGTACAAATAAAATATAAATTTTATGAATAAAAATACAACTTAATTATAACTGATTCAGACAACAAGTTAATTATCTGGATTTTATCTGTTAAATTATTCAGTGCAAGAATCGTCTGAATAAATCAAAATAATTTCAGTCATAAATTTGCCTGAATATTTATTTGTTAGTACGTCCTGTTACTTATTTGAATCTTTACTGTTAAATTATTCAGTGCAAAAGTCGTTCAGATAAATTAAACTAATTTCAGTTGTAAATTTATCTGAATATTTATTTGTCAGTACATTCAGTTAAATATCTGAATCCTTCACCTTAAAACATTCAGTGCTAAAGGCATCTGAATAAAATAAAATAATTTCGCTCATAAATTCACCCAAATATTTATCTGCTAGTATGTTCAGTTAATTGTTTGAATCTTACCTGTTAAAACATTCAGTGCGAAAATTGTCTGAATAAAATAAAATAACTTTAATCAAAAAGTTACCTTAATATTTATTTGTCAGTACATTCAGTTAAATATCTGAATCTTTACTATTAAATTATTCAGTGCGGAAATCGTCTGAATAAAATAAAATAACTTTAATCATAAATTTATCTGAATATTTATTTGTCAGTATATTCAGTTAATTATCTGAATCTTTATCATTAAATTGTTCAGTGCAAGAATCGTCCGAATAAAATAAAATAATTTTAGTCATAAAATTATCTGAATATTTATTTGTCAGTACATTCGGTTAATTATTTGAATTTTATTCATTAAATTATTCAGTGCGGAAATCGTCTGAACAAATCAAAATAATTTTAATCATAAATTCATCTGAATATTTATTTGTCAGTACATTCAGTTAAATATTTGAATTTTTACCTTTAATTTATTCAGTGCGGAAATCGTCTGAATAAATAAAAATAATTTCAGTGCGAAATCTGTCTGAATAATAATTTAATGAATTTATATACAGTAAACATTGAATTTATGAATTTATATGTTAATCATTTCAGTCAATTAAATTTCATTATCTTGATTTTCAGATAAATTTTTAGTTGAATAAATTCACTTAAACAGGCCTTTCAGGAGACTATACCATGTCTTATTTTTTAATGCCCAAAATAATGAACAATATGCTCAATATAGTTTTAAGTATGTCTTCACTTTTCGACTACTGTAAAAAATGAATAATACGTTCACTAAAAGTAAACTTTTTGGTTAAGTATTTCTTTATTTTTTCGAGTATAATTCGTAAAAATAGGTTTACTTTCAGTGAGTGTATTATTTATTTTTTGAATGGCTTAAAAACTAAAGGTATTTATCAAACTACGTTTGAAGTATGTCTTTATTTTACAGCCAATCAAAAAATGAAGAATACATTGGCTTATAAATTGAACATATTTATACAGAATTCTTGCATAAATAAAAAGTGAGTATATTATTAGCGTCTGGAAGAGCTACTTTTGAAACTTCCGAAAAAATGAATAAAAAATACGTGAAGCATGGTATAGCGTCTGTGAGCACAAAATCACAAAAAATCAAAGTTAACGTATTATTAGCGTTTGGAAGGGTACTTTTCAGGGAAATTTTTGAAACTCTCGAAAAAATGAATAAAAATAACGCTAAGCATGGTATAGCGTCTGTGAGCGCAAAATCAAAGTTAACATATTACTTGCGTTTGGAAGGGTATTTTTCAGGTGAATTTTTGAAACTCTCGAAAAAATGAATAAAAAATACGTGAAGCATGGTATAGCCTCTGTGAGCACAAAATTACAAAAAACTAAAGTTAACGTATTACTCACGTTTAAAAATCATTCATCAGAGATTTTCCTGAAAAAATGAGAAAAAATAACGTTAAGCATGGTATAGCGTATGGAAGAGCCTATTCCGTCAGGATAAAATTAGTAAACTTTAATGATACGTTTATTTACTGGTATATAGCTGAAAACTTCAGGGTATTATTAGCGTTATTTTCAGAAAAAATTAAGTAAATATAAGGGATTTTTCCTGTGTCCCAACTGTAAATTTCAGGGAGGAGCACCTCCAAACGCTAAGTATGGTATAGCGTATATTTTGCCAAATTTTCAGGCAAAAATTGTGTCGACGAGGCTGGTCGCTGGCGAGCCCGCGAGCCTCCCCGACCCCTCGTACTGAATAATTATGCGCCAGTCAGAGCCCCTGAGTCTTAT
>QWCT01001555.1_pt1 | contig 11334 bp, 21 predicted proteins | sample 1972681 | NCBI WGS metagenome assembly QWCT01 (sample SAMN09866701, study PRJNA288562) | Human oral metagenome isolate pre3_saliva, whole genome shotgun sequencing... | isolation source: mouth | host: Homo sapiens | place: USA: California | reverse complement strand
CATTTTCTCCTGTAGTTTCTACTTCTGTCCATGAATCACCTTCTAAAATATCTTCACTTTCATTTATTATATACTTATACTTCTTAACTCCTGTTGTTATTGTTGCACTCTTTGTTTCACTTGTAAACTCTCTATCACCATCTAATCCTTTTACATAGTATTCATATGTACTTCCGATTATCTTCTGGTTTTTTAAAACTAATATTTGTAGTATTATCTACATTTACTGCTGTTGTAATATTTACAGGTTTATTTGGATTTTCTAAGTCTCTTGCTGAATTATCTAGTATTTCTGTCTTATGTGTTAATTGTTTAAGGTAGAATAATGTATTTGCAAGTACTTTTCTTTCATCTTCTGTAGATTGGCCCATACTATGCCCTGTTTGTATCATTGCTGTATTATTCCATGTTGTTAAATAATAATTATAGTTTGCCCCTTTAGGTAATACCGTTTCATCTTTCCTTATACCATTTTCAAATATATCAATAGGACTTGGGTTTTCAAATTCCATCCACACATTTCCTTTTGCTGCATTAGATGCAGTATGTGTATACGGAATATTTAATATTGTTCCGTACCGGTCCTAAATTCCATGGGAATTGTGTTAGAAATCCTTTCTTTGATATTTTAATTTTATCTGATCCAAGAAGCCATTGAATATTATAGTCATATCCATTTGATTGACTGTTCCCCCATACTCCTATTGCAATATTAAATTTAGATGCAATCTTTGACATACCATTCCAACCAATTCCTGCTCCTATTGTATCATGTCCTGTAATAACACCTTTACCTTTTGAAATATAATCAGATATTGTATTAATAGCATTATCTGATAATAAGTTAAATGCATTACTATCCCAAGTTCCATACATCATTACATCATAATCCCATATCATATTAGGATTAGCTTCAAAATCTTTTTGTTTAACACTTGTAACTTTTATTATTTGCCTACCTGTCATTGGATTTTTACCATATGCTTGAAAGTTTGTTATATTACCTCCTTCATTTGCTGTTCCGGCCTTCCATCCATACTTTTAATAATGCAGATTTTTCTATTGTTTCTGTATGTCCATCTAGATATGTTACATTTACCATAGGTAATGTTTGAAATGCTGATGAACCTTCCCATAATTTCCCTATATTATTAGAATGTGGATACACATTAAGTACCTTTACCTCTTCATCTGTTGCATTATTACTAAAATCTGTAAGACCAATTGTTTCAAATTGTGTGGCACCTGGCTTTTTTTGATACACCTTATATGAACTATTTTGTGGTCCTGTCCATTTTAAATGTATATTATTTGTTTCTGGTTTTGGAGTAAGTGTAAGTTCTGACTCTGTCGCAAATACTATGTTTTGTATATATGTAATTATTAATATTACTAACATAATAGTTATTAAAATTTTTCTTAATTTATACATTTTTTTCTCTTCCCTCTATTATTTTCTATATATTTTTAATATATAATAAAATAATTTTTAATAGTATATTTATTACAACATACTAATATTTTTTTACAATATATAACTTAAATAAAAGAGAGAGTAATCTCTTACTCTCTTATATTTTTATTTTAATAATTCTATGTTAAGTGGTTGTAATTTTATCTTTTGGTCTTCATGTATAAATTGATGCCATGTATTTTGAAGACTTGGTTCCATTTGTAATAGATCATATGTAAAATATGCTTTCCCTTCAAATTCTAACTTATTCATTACCATAACCTTATATACTTCTGCCATATGTTTTTTATCTTCACATACAAATAATATATATGGTTTTTCATTTAAACCATTTTCACCTTCTTTAAAATTTTCATAAAATTCTTTATATAGGTTTAGACGTGCAAGTAACTTTTCTTCCCAATTTTGTTCACGTCTTACTGCTTCTACTGCAACATCTATTTTTGTTATACCTTGTGCAAGTGTTATAAATCCGTTAGCTTTTAATTTATTTTCTTTTCCTTCCATTAAAACTTTTTTAATTTCATCAGACTTATAACTTGAACATTTTGATTTTATTGCAAGTATTAATTGGTTTGTTGCAAGTGTTCTTTTCATTACTGCTACAGGTTTTGTATTATCTGTAGGTTTCCAGTGTACATTTACTTCTCTTGCTTCTAATAAGTATTTTGCATTTTTTTCTAAGCAATATACCTTGTATGCCGCTTTTTCTTCTAATGTACCAAAATAATATCTTGATAATAATTTTGTTTTTAACATTTGGTCTAATTTCTTAACCATTTTTCTACTATTATCTATATGTATACCATCCATTTCAAGTAACATATTTATTTGTCTTGATGTTATAAACTCATATTTATCAACATATTCTAATATCTTATATTCTAATTCTGTTATATGATTTCTATCTATCTTGTTTGTTATTTGAACTATTGAAACATATCCTTCAAATCCATCAAATTGTTTTATTTCTCCCTCTTTTATTGCAAAAGGTGATATTTTAGCTTTTATTTCATTATCTTTTACCATTTTTACTCCTTCATATACAAATAATTTATTATATATCTGTTTAATCTTGTTATAACATATTTAATTCTTTTTTTTAAGCTTATTTACAATATTTTTATCTAATTTTACATATTTTCCTTGTTTTATATTTTTTACATCTAAAAATCCTATTCTATTTCTATGTAATGCAAGTAATTTTAGTTTTACTGCTGCAACCATTTTTCTTACTTGTCTATTTTTCCCCTCTTTTATAATTATACTAAATCTTGTTTCATTTTTTTCAAAAGAATATCCGAAGTATTTTTATAATACTTTTTCCTGTATCATATTTTTTATCATCTACAAGTATTGTAACTCCATTTTTTAAAGCATCTAATTTTTCATCACTTACTTTTCCTCTTACTGTAACATAATATTCTTTTTCTATATCATGTTTTGGATGTGTAAGTTCTTGTACTAAGCTCCCATCATTTGTAAGTATTATTGCTCCTGTTGTGTACATATCAAGTCTTCCTGCTGTTACAATTCTTGTTTTAGTTTTTATAATATCTACTGCTTTAGGTCTTCCGAAATTGTTCATCATTTGTGCAAATATATCCGAAGTGGCTTATTTAACAAGTAATATTCTAATTCTTCTTTTTTTAATACTTTTCCATTATATTTTATAACATCATTTTCTTCTACATTTTGTCCTATAACTGCAATTTTTCCATTTACTGTTATCTTTCCATCTCTTACATATTCTTCAGCTTTTCTTCTTGAACATAATCCTGTTTCTGCTATATATTTTTGTATTCTCATATTATTTTAAGTTCTCTTTCTATTTTCTTTATTTCATCATAGTCTTCTTTTTCAAACACCATCTTTTCTCTTGTTATAGGATGGTTAAATTCTAAGTATTTACTTTGAAGCACTTGACCTTTTATACCAAAATCATTTTTTCCGATTTGAATATATCTTATCACCTATTATCGGATAACCTAAATATGCCATATGTACCCTTATTTGATGTGTTCTTCCTGTTAATAGCTCAACTTCCAATTTTGTTATTCCATTTTTAACCCATATTTTTTTGACCTTTGTTATAGCTTCTTTTCCATCTTTGCATATACACATTTTATGCCTATTTTTTAAATCTCTTGCAATCGGAAGTTTTATTGTAAAACTTTCTTCTTTTATCTCTCCTCTTACTATACATACATATTTTTTTATAATATTTCTTTCTTTAAAATCTAATATCAAATTATTCATTGCTTTTTCTGTTTTCGCTACAACCATAAGTCCTGTTGTATCTTTATCAAGTCTATGTACTATTCCTTTTCTTCCTTCTTCTCCTGGAAGATTATTATAATTAAATTCTAAAACATCTGATAATGTAATTTCTTTAAAATTTCCATTACCCTTATGTACAATCATTCCTTTTGGTTTATCTATAACTAAAATATCTTCATCTTCATATACTCTTATTTTTTCTAATATATTATTTCCATTTTTCATTTCATTTTTTAATATATTATTTTTTATCTCTATATTCTCTGCCCTTATTTCTTCAACATCTCTTACTATATCTTTTAATATATATATCTTATCATTATTTTTTAATATATTACTATTTTTTGTCTTTTTTAAATTTAAAAGGATACTTTCTGATAGTATCCCTTTTTTTATTTTTTCTCTTGAAATATTTAAATTTTCTAATCCTACTATATATTTATCAATTCTAATATTTTCTTTTTCAATTCCTATAGGAACATCTATAATCAAATAATTTTCTAATTTCAACTTTTCCTTTTTTTCCATATATTACTTTCTCATTTTATTTCTTCTATTTTTTGTTTTTAATGCCTTTTCTTTTTCCTTATTATTTTTAGCATTTATAATTAATATTAAAACTATAACAATTGTTGGAATACTTATACCTATAATAATCATATATGTATTAGTATTTCCCTCTATTTTCTTTCTTCGTTCTTCTGCCTCTTTTTTTAATTCTTCTTCTTTTTGTTCTTCTTCCCTTATATCTGTATCACTTGATGTTATATTAGTGTTTTTAGTATCTATAACAGGAGTTGAAAGTATTTCTACCTTTTTTTGATATATAACATTATTGTTTGTCCCTGTTGCAAAAACTACATTTCCTATTATTGCTAATATATTAAATAATGTTATCAAAATTATAATTCCATATATCATTTTATTTTTTATCTTTTCCATAACTTCTTTTCTCCTTTTTATACATTAAAAATTATAATTGTTAAAAATATCCCTGTTAAAAATCCTATAAATACTTCAAATTTTGTATGTCCTAATAACTCTTTAAGCTTCTTATATTCCTTGCTATTATAATATTCTTTTTCTTCTAACATCTCATTTAATATTTTTGCATGTTCTCCTGCCGCTTTTCTTATACCTGATGCATCATACATTACAATCATTGCAAGTATAACTGTTATAGCAAATTCTGTTGATGTAATCCCATTAACTTTTGCAACAACAGTAGAAAGTGATGATACAAGTGCAGAATGTGAGCTTGGAAGCCCTCCTGTTGTTATAAGTGTGAATAAGTCTATCTTTTTATTTTTTATAGAAAAATAAATTGTTTTAGATACTTGTGTTATAAGAAGTACCATAAGTGGTATCATTAAGACTTTATTTTCAAAAATTTTCATTAAGATATTCATTATTCTTCAATTTCCTTTTGTTCTTTTTCATCTATAAACTTAGCTATTTTTTCTTCTGCTTTCTTTAATTTTTCATTCCCTACAGACACTAGCTTCATTGCTTCTGTATATATTTCAATTGATTTATCAAGTTCTATATCTGTCTTATTAAGTTCATTATTAGCTATTTCTAATTTTTCTAATATTTCTTCTAATTTTATATCTTCTTTACCCAATTTCTATTCTTCCTTTACTGCTATATTTTTTTCTAAATCCGAATAATAATATCCGAATAACTTCTCTTGTGTTATTATCTAAAACTACTACCATATATGTATTATCATTTATCTTATCCATAAGATTATATGAGTATTCATTATTTCCTAAATGATTTCTTACAATATCTAATGCTTTTTCACCTTTTTCTTTTTCTGTATTACTCCATTTTTCACTACTTTTTTCTATTACTTTTTGTATATTATTTGAAAGTTCTTTTTGAGTTATATTTTCTTTATTTCCATTATTCTTAAATTCTTTTATTTCATTTTTAAATTTTTGAACATTTTTTTCATTTTCTTCTGAAATATTTTTTTCTATTTCTTCTTTTTTCTTTAATTCTTCATCATATAATTTTTTTTGTTCTTGTTCTTCTTTTTCTCTTTGTTTTTTTAACTCTTCTTCCTCATTCTTTTCTTTATCTTTTTTTAAATTTTCTATTTCTTGTTCTAATTTTTCTTTTTCAAGTTTATTTTTTTCAAATTTGTCTTTATCTGTAAACATACTTGTAATTACTATTATTGCAATAACTACAACCATTGCTAAAATCCAAATACTATTCTTATTCTGTTTAATAATTTCTCTTTTTCTACTTTTTTGATATTTTTCTTTATCCATATATATTTTTCTTTCCTATCATTGTATTACAGCATTTCTACTACCATCTGAAAAAATAATTTCAATATTATCACCTTTTTTCAAATCTTTTTTGCTTTTAACCATCTTATCATCTTTTTTAGTAACAGAATATCCTCTTGATAATATTTTAAGTGGATTTAATAATTCTAATCTTGTAACATTTTTTTCAAACATATTTTTCTTATTTTCTAAAACTCTTAATATATTCATATTTAATGTATTTACAATATTATCAAACCTAATTCTCTTATTTACAACAATACTCATAGGACTATTATTTTGGATCTTTAATTCTAAATTATGTAGTTTAATTCTCTTTGTAGCTAAAATACTTTCTAAATGTCTTTCAAAACTCCTTTTTAATAATATAATTCTTTCACTTATATCTGAAAGTTTTGGTACTGCTATTTCTGCTGCAGCAGATGGTGTTGGTGCAACTCTATCTGCAACAAAGTTTGTAAGTGTTATATCTGTATCATGTCCTACAGCTGCAATAATAGGGATATTTGAATTAAATATTGCTCTTACAACTATTTCTTCATTAAATGCCCAAAGATCTTCTAAAGATCCTCCACCTCTTCCTACAATTATTACATCAACATTATTTCTCTTGTTAAATTCTTCTATAGCTTCTGCAATTTTAGGTGCTGCATCATCTCCTTGTACTGGTACTGGAAAAAGTCTTACATCAATACTACTATTTCTTCTTCTTGTTACATTTAATATATCATGTATTACTGCTCCTGTCCTTGATGTTACAACTCCAATTGTTGAAGGGAAAAATGGTATTTTTTTCTTATATTTTTCATCAAAAAGTCCTTCTTCTCTAAGCTGTGCTTTTAATTTTTCAAATCTTTCATGTAACTCTCCGAACACCATCTTTTTTTATAGCTACTGCTTGAATTTGATAATATCCGTCCGTCCACCATATACTGTTGTTTTTCCGAAGAACAAATATCTTATCACCATCTTTTATGTCTATATTATTTTTAATTGCATAATTTTTAAACATTATACATTTAACTGTAGCACTTTCATCTTTAAGTGTAAAATATAGGTGTCCTGAAGTATTTAATTTAAAATTAGAAACTTCTCCTTTTACACAAATAGTTTCAAGTTCTTTTCTTTCCTCAATAGTTACTTTAACTAAATTACTAAATTCTGTTACTGTAAATACTTTAACTTCCATCTACTTTATTCCTTTAATCTTAATATAATTAGCTAATATACCGTTTATAAACTTGGTATTTTTTTCTTCACTATATTTTTTACAAATATTTATACATTCATTTATAACTATCTTATATGGTATATTTAAATATTCTATTTCTATTATCGCAAGCTTTATAAGAGCTATTGAAGATTTATCTATTCTTCCATATTCCCAAGTTTCTTTCTTATTATCTTTAATTATATTTTCCAAATATTTATTATTGTTATTATATATATCTACAATATTTTTTAAATAATCTATATCTTCATGATTCCCTATTCCATTAATATTACAATATATATCAACTTTATTATCATCCACTTCTAAAAATTCCATACTAAATATAATTTTAAAAGCTTCTTCTCTTAATTTTCTTCTAGATAATGGTTTAGCTTTTTCTTCACTTGTCATATTTTCAACTTTTTTAGCATTATCTGTAAATACACTATTTCTTATATAAATACTTTTTACATCTTCAAAATCTATTTCTTCAACCTTTTCTCCAAAAAGTTCAAGTATTTGATCATATTCCTCTATTTTTTCTTCTTTTTCCACTTTATCTGTCATTATTTTTATACTATCCTTTTAAAATATTTTGTACCTCTATATTATCATTTTATTTTAATTTTATTTAATTATCTTCTTCAACCTCTTGTTTTTCATCAACATCTTTTTTTATATCAATATCATCACTTTTTACATTTTTATTTATATTTTTAATATTAACATTTACTTCTGCCACATTTAAATCTGAAGCTTTTTTAATGCTCATTTTTACTTCTTCTTGTAACTTTTTAGTTATATCTTTTATAGATCCTTCTTTTACAACAATATCTATTAATATTGCAAGGTCTGTATCTTTTTCTACCATAACTTTAGCTATAGCATTTTCTACTCCATTTACATTATTTGCAATATCCTTAACTAAATTTTCTAATGTTTTTCTAGATATTATTAATTTCCCACTTGAATTTTCAAGTATTATAGCATCTCTTTTTTCTTCCTTACCTGATTGAAAAAACATTCCTTTTATTGCCATAATTTCAATTATTACACTTATAATCAAAATAGTTCCCATATTCATTGCTGAAAAATCTCTTAAATAACCTACTAAATTTATTATAATATTTTTAGCAAATTCTTCATCATATAATCCCATTATTGCTAATGCAATAATTATAAATATTATACTTGAAAATATAAAATATATTATTCTATCTATTAATTTCATTATACTAACTTCCTCACTTTAATTAATTATTTTTATCATTTTCATTTGTTTTTTCTTCTTCTATTTTTACACCTTGAACATGTACATTTACTTCACGTACATTTAAACCTGTCATTGCCTCTACAGATTTTTTAACTTGTGATTGGATATTAAATGCTATATCTGGTATACGTATTCCATAATATACCATAATATTTATATCTATCATAACATCTTTGCCTGTTATATCAACTTTTATACCTTTTGTTGCACTCTGTCTTTGTCCGAAAAGCTTCTGATATATCTGTAAATAAATTTCCTTGTCTATCAATTCCTTTTATTTTATTAAGTTCTACAGATACAATTGATGCAACTGCATCTGCAGATATCTCAATACCAATTGATGCAGATTCTACAAGTTCTTCTTTTTTTGCATGATCTTTTTTTACTTTATCTTCTTTTTTCATAACACACCTCTTAAATAATATATAATTATTACATATATAATATCATAAAAAAATATATTATTACAATTTTTTTGCAAATTTAATTACTTAAACAAATAATTAGTTTACATAATCGTTGATAAGTTCAATATATTTTGTTATAATAATAATAGAATATTTAAATAAAATACATAAAATTATTATTTTAGAAGGAGATGATGTTAAAATGCTAACATTATATGAAGTAGACAAAAGTTCAACAAAAACAATTAGAATTTCAAATGGAATGGGAGATTTATTTGAATTCAACATAGAATTTTATCACAATGATAATATGTTGTTTCCAGATTATGATTTGGAGTACCCATACAAGTTTGAAGCACGTAGTGCAATATTAAATTCAAATGAAACACCCATGAGCACTACTAATCAAATAATGCTGTATTCATACAACAGTTTAATACTTCTTGATGAATACAATCATAACTATAGAGGTTATGAGAAAACATTAAAAATAAAACATAAGCCCAAGAAAGTAAAAAGGGGGGAATTATTATTATATTTTAATAATAATAAATTGTACTTATTAGAGACAAATAATATAAAGCCTCAACTTGGGGTTATTGTCGATGAAGGAGATAATGATTTAATTGTATCCTATATAGACACACATTATAAAAGGACTGTTAAAACATCAAAGGAAGATTACAAAATCATAAAAGAGTTTAATTTAAATAAGATATTCAACTTAACTATACTAATTAAAGTAGGATCTTTCAATCAAATCGATACTATTTATTACACAACTGATTGTGTAATAAAGAATGAAATGCTATTGTAAATTAAGAACATGTAGCTCTAAACTTTTCAAATTTATTTGTTCAGTTTTTTGATACATGTTCTATTTTAAATTTACTTTACAATTTTTTTTTAATATAATTCTTGATTTTTATAATCAAAACTTGTATAATTTTTATGTAATGAGAAATTTTGGGTGATTAGCTCAGCCGGTAGAGCAACTGACTCTTAATCAGGAGGTCCAGGGTTCGAACCCCTGATTGCCCACCAAATAGTAAAAAGAAATAAGTAACATTCTACTTATTTCTTTTTTTAATTTAATGCACACATTTTTTACAAGGTGTTCTTCCTTTGACAGCATTTATTCCAACCTTATAAGAATTCTTTCCTCCACATTGTGGATCATAATGATACCTCTTACCACTTGGTGTTATGTATACCTCTTTTACATTTGGATCCACTTGTGGCTCTTTACTTTGAACAGCTCTTGATGCTACTTTTGCTTGACCTGCTTCTTGTCTTTTTTCTTCTGCTGGTTTTTGTTTTCTAACTTCTTCTTTATTATTATTTCTACTACCTATAGCTGCAGCTGCTGTTGCTCCTCCTATTGTTGCACTAGTTCTATTCTTTTCTTCTAATTCCTTTTGTTCTAATTTTCTTTTTTCTTCAAGCTTTTCTTCTTCTTTCTTTTTTTGCTCTTCTTCACTTTTTAATTGTTCTTCTGTTTTTTCTGCTTTTTGTTCTACCTTTGGAAGCTCATTTCCTTGATTTTTATGAATATCGTTATTTTTACTACCATCATCTAACATATTTCCTATTATTCCTACACCAATTAATCCACTAATAATTATAATTGCAAGTTTCCCCTTTTTCATAATATTCTCTCCCCTAATCACTTACTAATTTAAATACTATCATAAAAAATAATTCTATTCAAATTTAAGATTATAAAAAGATACTTATATAATATAAGTATCTTCATTAATTTTATCTATTTCAATTTAAGCCTTATTGCTAGACATAAATACATTTCTCATCTTATCTTTAACTATTTTTTTTATTTTTTGTTTACCTGCACCCATATATGCTCTTAAATCAATTACTTCTGGATGTTCTACAAAGTATTTTCTTATTTCAGATGTCATAGCAAGTCTTAAATCTGTATCAACATTTATCTTAGATACACCTTCTTTTGCTGCACGGTTAAGCATATCATTTGGCATTCCTTTTGCTCCTGGAATTTTTGCTCCAAATTCATTTGCTGTATTTACAAGTTCTGGTATTACACTACTTGCTCCATGTAGTACAATTGGTGTTTCTGGTAAAACTTTAGTTATTTCATTTAATATATCATATCTTAATTTTGCTTCACCTTTAAATTTGTATGCTCCATGGCTTGTTCCTATTGCTATTGCTAAACTATCTACACCTGTTTCTGTTGCAAATTTTAATGCTTCTTCTGGTTTTGTATATATTGCATGTTCTTCAGATACATTAACTTCATCTTCAACACCTGCTAGTGTTCCTATTTCTGCTTCTACTGTAACATTTCTTAAATGTGCATATTCAACAACTTTTCTTGTTTCTGCAACATTTTCTTCATATGGCTT
>QWCT01003950.1_pt1 | contig 11355 bp, 11 predicted proteins | sample 1972681 | NCBI WGS metagenome assembly QWCT01 (sample SAMN09866701, study PRJNA288562) | Human oral metagenome isolate pre3_saliva, whole genome shotgun sequencing... | isolation source: mouth | host: Homo sapiens | place: USA: California | reverse complement strand
CCCATTGCGAGCCCGACTCCGGAAGAGAAAAAGCGCCACTTCCTCTGGCGCTTCTATGCCCGCCTCCCGAAGAGCGGCCACATTGCCATCTTTGACCGGACCTGGTACGGGCGCGTTCTCGTCGAGCGGATTGAGGGCTTTTGCAGCGAGGCGGATTGGAAGCGCGCCTACGGGGAAATCAATGACTTTGAATCCTACCTCGCAGCGAGCGGCACCCTCGTGGTCAAATTCTGGATCCACATCAGCAAGGACGAACAGCTGAAGCGCTTCCGCGCCAGAGAGCGCACGCCCGAAAAGCAGTGGAAAATCACCGCCGAGGACTGGAGAAACCGCGAAAAGTGGGCGCTCTATGAGACCGCGGTCAACGATATGCTCCGCTACACCTCGACCGAAACCGCGCCCTGGCACATACTCGCCGGAAACGACAAGTACTTCGCGCGGATTCAGGCGCTCCGCATAGTGAATGAGGCGATAGAGGCGAGACTTAAGGAAAAGGGGTGAGATTCACTTTTTACAAAAAATAGGTTGTATATATCCTATTTTCTATGCTATCCTTTCTGCAACACGAGAAATTACATTCTTCAGGAAAGGAGCTATCTTATGAATATCAATACTGACAACCTTGTATCTATCACAGAGGCCAATCAGAACTTTTCTCGCATTGCACGTCTGGTAGACGAAAAAGGTGCTGTCGTCATTCTAAAAAACAATGCCCCCCGCTATCTGCTCGTTGAATTCCGTCAGGCAGAACAGGCACAAACCGCTTCCGATGAGGATGTCCTTGCAGTTTCGAGTCGCCTCATCTCACAAAACCTCTCTGCCTACCAAGAGCTGGCAAAATGATTTATTTAACCAAAAAGCAGCTTATCTTACTTCACGAACAACTGCTTACGGAAACAGGGGGCGCATCCGGCATTCGAGATGAAAGCCTCCTGGAATCCGCTCTCTATGCACCTTTCCAGACGTTCAATCAACAGGATGTTTATCCTTCCGTCCAGCAAAAAGCAGCGCGGCTAGGTATCGGTCTCACACAAAATCATGCCTTTATCGATGGAAATAAACGTATTGGCGCACATGTCATGCTCGTATTCCTCGCTATGAATCAGATTACCATCACGTATACGCAGAAGGAGCTTTCGGATACCTTTCTCTCCGTTGCTGCCGGACAATTATCCTTCGAAGATTTACTGGAATGGATTCTCGCGCATCAGACCTGACACCATCTTTCATCGGCAGCAGTTTACTTCGCGCAGGTTGGCAAACGACCTCATCACAACGGGAACCGGCGCATCGTTATGAGGCGCAGTAGCACAAAAAAGGCAGCGACCTTACGGCCGCTGCCTTTTCTCTATCTTACGAATTCTGCTTCTGCTTAATCATAGAACGCTTACGGAGCGTCGGATCCAGAATCTTCTTTCGGATGCGGAGGTTCTCCGGCGTGACCTCGAGGAGCTCATCCGTATCGATGAATTCGAGGCACTGCTCAAGGCTCATGACCTTCGGCGTGACAAGCTTCAGTGCATCGTCCGAGCCGGAAGCACGGGTGTTGGTGAGCTTCTTCGTCTTGCAGACATTGACCTCAACGTCCTCGGACTTGCCGCTCTGGCCGATAATCATACCCGCGTAGACCTTGACGCCCGCGCCGATAAAGAGCTGACCTCTCTCCTGCGCCTGGAAAAGTCCGTAGGCAACCGCCTCACCGCTCTCGTACGCAATGATGGAGCCCGCCTTGCGGTAGAACATATCGCCCTTGTAGGGACCGTAGCCCTCAAACTCTGTGTTCAGGATACCGTTACCCTTGGTGTCCGTCATGAACTCGCCGCGGTAACCGATTAAACCGCGCGACGGAATATTGAACTCAAGGCGGGTATAGTTACCGTGAATCGGCGTCATGCCGATCAGCTCACCCTTTCTGGAGGTCAGCTTCTGGATGACCGCGCCGGTAAACTCATCCGGGACATCGACAAAGGCAATCTCCATCGGCTCCAGTCTCTTGTCGCGCTCATCGAAGTGATAGATGACCTCTGCCTTCGAAACCGCGAACTCAAAACCCTCGCGGCGCATGTTCTCAATGAGGACAGAGAGGTGCAACTCACCGCGACCGCTCACCTTGAAGCAGTCCGGCGTGAGCTCCTCGACGCGAAGCGAGACATCGGTGTTCAGCTCGCGGAACAGACGCTCGCGCAGGTGACGGGAGGTGATGTACTGTCCCTCCTGGCCCGCAAGCGGGCTGTCGTTGACCATGAAGTTCATCGAGATGGTCGGCTCGGAAATCTTCTGGAACGGAATGGACTCCGGGGACTCTGGACTCGTAATCGTGTCGCCGATGTGCAGGTCGGAGATGCCGGAGATTGCGACGATCGAACCGAACTCCGCTTCTTTCACTTCGACGCGGTTTAAGCCCTCGTACTCGTAGAGCTTACCGATCTTCACGCGGCGCAGCTTATCCGGCTCATGGTGGTTCACCAGCGCAACTTCCTGGTTCACGCGAATCGAACCGTTGTCCACCTTGCCCACGCCGATGCGGCCCACATACTCGTTGTAGTCGATCGTGCTGATCAGAATCTGGGTCGGTGCTTCCGGATCGCCCTCCGGTGCCGGGATGTGGTTGATGATGGCCTCAAACAACGGCTTCATATCCGCATTGTCGCTGTCCAACGAATTCTTTGCCCAACCGCTGCGTGCGGAAGCAAAGATAAACGGACACTCGAGCTGCTGCTCGCTCGCATCGAGATCCATGAGGAGCTCAAGCACCTCATCCACAACCTCGTCCGGGCGCGCCTCTGCGCGGTCGCACTTGTTCACGCAGACCACGACATCCAGCGAAAGCTCTAACGCCTTCTTCAACACAAAACGCGTCTGCGGCATGGTGCCCTCGAAGGCATCGACCACAAGGACCACGCCGTTCACCATCTTTAAGACACGCTCCACCTCGCCGCCGAAATCCGCGTGTCCCGGGGTATCGATGATGTTGATCTTGACGCCGTCATAGTTTACCGCTGTATTCTTGGAGAGAATCGTGATGCCGCGCTCTCTCTCAATATCGTTGGAATCCATGACGCGATCCACAACCTCCTGATTGGCGCGGAACACGCCGCTCTGCCGCAGCAGCTGGTCCACGAGCGTGGTCTTGCCGTGGTCAACGTGGGCGATGATTGCGACGTTTCTCACATCCGTTCTCGTACTTCTCATTGAAAAATTCCTCTCTCTTTCTGACTGAGCATTTCAAAACGCAATGTACTATTTTACTATGCTTTGCGATGTATGGCAAGCGGGGAAGGAAAAGCGCGCGGATGATATCGCTCACCGCTCTTCCGTGATGCGCAAACTGAAATCGCACAGCGCATCCCCGTGTCCCAGAGTCTTGGTTCTGCCCCAAAAGAGTCTTCGGTGCATGTTCCCGTAGCAGATGTCATCCGTGTCGCAAAATCCCTTCACAAGTTCCGGACAGCCGTAGCGAACACAACTGTCTTGATACGGGCATTTCACCATGTCAAAGTGCATCTCGGTCTTCGATAAAAATCGGTTTTCGCTTAAAAACCCCGCTTCGGGGACACAGTGTTTCAGCGCCGTGTCAAAGAACAGTTTCGGAACCAGTCTGTATAGGCCCGGGATTTTCAATACCGCTCGGATTACGGGCGCTGCGCGCTCGGCAAGCCTGCGGTAGTACCCCGTCACAAACGCTGCGGCTTCCTCGCGCTCCATCCCCGCATCCGCTAAGGCGTGGAACAAGGCGATGGACGGATAAATGCGCTCCCGCTTCTGCCCGGAATATGCCCGGGGCTCGTCCGTGTTTTCTTCGAGGAGCGCAGCATAGCGCCTCTCCGCATTCGCGAGGATTTTCCGCGCCTTTTCCTCACCGTATTTCTCTTTTAATTCCGGAACCATATTACGCATATACTTGGGTTGCTTTGTCATATCGATCCCTTCTTTCGCTTATTTCCCGGCTCGGTGTTTTTCGGGAGACGATTGCCGCATACACCATTCTCTCCCTTCTCCACCGGCGAATCCGCTTCCACGATTCGTCCTGTTTTTTTGCCGAAACGGACTCTCAGAAGAACTTCCCCCAAAATCCCTCATCGACGAAGTAACTCTTTCCTTAGCTCAAATTGGCAAGCGACCTCATGACGAGGTCAATATCCTGATTTGCTTGAACGGAGTCCCCAGGAAGCTTTTGCTTCCTGGGAGGCACGAAGAGAAAGCCAGCGCCTTTAGACGCTGGCTAGTAACGCGGGCTTATAGCCCGCATCCTAAACCACCCGTTTTACGGGTGGAGGCGATTATACATTATTTCTAAAAATTTGCATTAGAAACTTATTATAAATTTTATTTTTTATAAAACCGAAAAAACAATAACACTTAAATTTCCTCAATACTCCATGCCTTCGACTATTCGTTGAATAAATTGCTTTCTATCTTCCATCGGCTCTTTATCCATCCGTTTTACAATCCTGCCGTCCTTCATAAATAAAACCGTTTTACTATAGCCTGATATCGTCGGATCATGCGTCACCATCAAAATGGTTCTATTCTCCTCGGTATTGAGTTTTTCAAAATGTTTGATGACAATCGTCGAATTTATACTGTCTAAATTTCCGGTAGGTTCATCCGCTAATATAATTTTCGGCTCATTGATTATCGCTCTGCATATTGCAGCTCTTTGCCTTTCTCCACCGGATACTTCTGGAGGATATTTACTCAAAATTCCTTCGATGTCAAAGTTCTTTGCTTTCTCAGCCAGCATTGATTCCGCGACATCATATTTCACCTTGCCTATCTGCAGCGGCAAAAGAATATTTTCTTTGATTGTAAGACTATCGACCAAATAGAATTCTTGAAATACAAAACCGATTGTTTTCTGACGCGCATCAGACAAAGTATCATCGCTGCAAGAAGTCAAATCGACCCCATCCACCGTCACCTCTCCCTCAGTCGCCTCGTCAATCCCTCCAAGTATTCTAAGCAGTGTAGACTTTCCGCATCCGGATTTTCCCATGATGCTGATAAAATCTCCGGCACACACGCTGATATCCACCCCGTTGAGCGCTGTGGTCCTATTGAAATGTAATTCTCGTTTACTTTTTTTACTCTTTGGATGCTTTTCATCGTATATTTTCAATAAATTCGTAGCCTTTATCAATTCCATCATGTCACTTCTCCAATCCATCTAAAATTACAGAGATTAACTTCTTCTTTATGGTTTCATAATATATCAGTTCAATCAATAAATACACAAATAACAAAGTTGAGAAAAAACAAAATATATCCCATTGTTGCTGTTCTAAACCGTCCAAAGTTAAAATGTATATATACAATCCCGTCAAAATATAGGATAGCACGATTGGAATGAAAAATGGCAATCGGTACTCTTTTTTTGCAATATGACAAATTTGTTTTTTACCCATTCCTATAATATAGTAGGCTTTGTATTTTTCCACCAAATAATCCAAGTCGTTAAAATTTGCATACTCTTCAAGCTCGGTATAGTCCTGCTCATTCATCAGCAACAAATACTCATTCCCATAGTTTTCAAATATGCCGAAAGTATTTTCCCAATACGCCTGTTTGATTTTATACCCAAACCTTTTTTCTTTTCGAGCAATACTTATGTGAGAATCTCCCTCAAACGGCTCAAATGTTTCAGGCAGCCTCAATTCGATGCCAATAACCTCTCCGTCTTTCACCTTAAATTTTTTCCCTTGGAAATTATTATAGTCATCGATAAGCATGCATTTTATATCCCCGATATTCTTACTGTTTTCGATAAATAAGATTTTCGTTGCCATCATGTGCAGAGGCATATCGCTTTTCCGGAGTATATCCACCAGATTGTCCAATTTGGCATAACCCTGAATCACAAAATCGTTGGGATACATTTGATTGCGAGATTCCACACTGTTTGCATTTATCCCATTATAAATGGCAGATCCTAAAAAAACAAACAGGATCAATCCGCTTAGAAAAGAAATATATATTATCTTTTTTAGCTTATTGAATCTAAAAACAAAATTATTGATATACAAGTAATTCTTATAGTACAATTCATTTTTACTCTTCAGTAATTGCAATATAGGAAACGCCATGGATGAAAAAAGCAGACACACTCCTATCGAGATCAGTAAAATTGATACGAGCGTTCTCAAAATTAGATCCCCTCGTTGTATCAATACCAGATACATGGAAATCAATGATATTCCTGCTCCAAGAATAAATTTGAACCATCCCGACTTATCAAGTTCATCTCTCATGCGTTCTTCTGTCAACAAATCGACCAATTTTGTATTTTGCAATCTTATGTAACTCCATACTATTGACAAAAAATATAGTATGAAGTACAAAGAATATATGCATAAATATTTTTTAATCGGATATATAATGATATCATAAGAATATAAATGGAATGATTTTAAAAGAAATAAGCTTCCATAGTAAAAAGTCACTCCGACAACTGTGCCTAAAATTATAGAAGCAAAATATGTAATAACAATTTCAACAACAAAGTACGAAAAAATATTTCTTTTCTTCTCTCCTAAAATAATTAGAATCGCATAATCTCTACTTTGTTTTTTGGAATAATACAAAAAGGTGTATAGGATAAAAAAGAAGGAGAGCAGCAAATAGAAATAGGAAACATTTCTAAGAAGGCCTATATCTTTACTCAGAATTTTTATATTTTCCAGTTCTATAATTGAATTTAGCGCGTGTAAATAACAGGACAAAATGATATAGCCGGACACTCCGAATATGGAGCTTACTAAATAAAAGAGATAATCTTTGTATTTGGATTTTATATGTTTTAATACAAGAGTCATAATACACACTCACTTTCTTGATTAAAATTTTTTTTAGATTTAGAGAAATAATCCTGTGAACTTATGAAATTCAAAATACTTTTTAAAGACTTTTTGCCAAACTTTGATAAATATATCAACATCATAGGTATCGTTAAGATTTATGCGCAAATTAGTTTGCATCCTCTGATTAAATGAAGTCAGCCTGCAACGGAGGTATCTTCTTCATTCACCTCTAGGTGCATCATATTCATATATTTCTTATTCCCCAACTGGGTTCCTGCGACATAACGAAGCCGAGCACAAACCAGCATTAACGCTGAGTTTCCATCTGGAAATGTGCCTACAACACGGGTTCTGCGCCGAATCTCGCGATTCAGATGCTCAATCGTATTATTTGTACGAATCTTCATCCAATGCTTGCTGAGAAAATCGTAGTAGGTCAGAGTCTCGTTGATGCTCTCTGAGACCTTCTTGGCGGCTTCTTTCCGTTTCATCCCCTGAAGCTCGGTGACTATGGCTGTAGCCTTTTCTCGTGCAGCCTTTTTACTCTCTTGTGCATGAATTGCTTTCAGCATCTTTGCCACAAGTTTTACCTTGGATCTCGGGACGATTGAGAAAACGTTGCGATAAAAATGGACTGTACAGCGCTGATGCTTGGCCTCAGGAAACACTTCTCCTACGGCTTCCAGCATTCCAAGACATTTGTCTCCTACAATGAGTTTTACGCCACTTAAACCGCTTTCACGCAGCCACTGAAAGAAGTTGACCCAGCTGGATTTATCTTCCTTTATTGACTGCAATCGCAACTAGAATTGCCACGTTTTCGTATTCACCTCCCCAGTTGCGTAGAAGATAGATCCCATCGACGTAGACGTAAGAGTATTCTTTCCCTGTCAACGGACGGCTTCTCCATACTTCAATGCGAGCATAGGCCTTCTTATTTAATTCGTGAATTGTTCCCGGAGAGACCTTAGTTCCCCAGAAAGCCTCAGTGATATCCTCAAACCGTCAGACAGACACACCTGCCAGATACATCTCGATAAGAGCCTCCTCAACGCTACTTTCACGACGCCGATAGCGTTCAATGATAGCAGTCTCAAAAGAGATCCCTTTTAAGCGCGGCATATGCAGCGTAACATCGCCGGAAGTCGTTGTAAGGCTTCATTGCGCTCATAACGGGCAGCTTGCGTAAGTGTCACGGCTTCTTTTTCCAGGAGTTCATTCAAAGTCTCCTCGACACTACCACGGATCAGTTCTTTCAGCTGCCACTTGATCACTTCCTCGTTGAACTGTACAATCTTATCAGACATGGTTTGTAGTCTCCTTTCTGAGTGTTGTCTCGCAACTTCATTCTACTAGAGGACTGCAAACCATGTCTTCTTTATGTGATTCTCAATTTGCGCAACTTAGCATACTTTATCATCATTATACACACGAAAATATAAGGACGCTACTGTATTTCGGTTACAGCGTAAGACAAAACTGCAATAAATGAGATACAAAAAGCAGCTGTTGTACTACAGCTGCTTTTTATCGACACATCTTATGCTATGCGCAAACTGCTCATGCATCCACACTCATTTTGAGTGCCTTTTACTTAACCGCAGCCGGAAATCGCATACCTCATTGCCGCGACTTATGGTCTTGGTACTGTCCCAGGAGATTCTCGGATGCATGAATGTTCCTGCGTAAAATTCATATTCCTTCCCAAAATGAACCTCACGCATTCTTACTTTCCCTTATTTGTGGTTTACGCGTTATTTGCTCTATCTCAGGCTTTCGTGACCGGAATCGTTTTCTCAGCTCAAATCGGCCAAATCCTCTTACTGCCACTTTCTGAGATCCTTTTTCTCCATTGCAACCAGCAATATCTCATCTTCTTTCAGCTGCTCTTCGGGATTACCGAACCTCCAGTTTTTCCCTTTTCCTTTCAGTGCAACCACATTCATCATGTGTTTTTTCCGGAGTTGAAGTTCTATCAGCGTTTTGCCAATCCACTCTTCCCTCACATTTAGTTCTACCACATACAAGTTGTCATCAATTTCCCAAAAATCCTTGAAAGAGGATGAAAGCAAAATTCTTGCCGACCGCATACCTCCCTCTCCCTCCGGATCAAGAATCTTATCCACACCGATTTTACGAAGAATCGAAGCTGTTCTGTCGGTTGATGCCTTTGCAACGATGAGAGGAACCCCCTGCTCCTTTGCAACCGCAACCGACATAATGGCTGCAGCGATATTTGTTCCCGTACATGAAACGACAATGTCCATATTCTTCAAGCCAAGTGCCGCAACTTCTTCTTCGTTCTCCATGTTTGCCTGTACAACAGACGTGCATTTCCCCGAAAAATCATTCACTACCTTTTCATCGCTATCCACGGCCAGAACATCCGCCCCCATAAGATAGAGATTCTCGGCAAGACTTCTGCCATACTTGCCCAAACCCAGTACTGCAATCGACTTTTTCATAATCTAAATCCCCCTTATCCCACGTAAAACGATCCTTTGGAATGTCTGATTTTGTTCTGAGATGTTACATCGCCTGCAAAGAAACATGCCATCGAAATCGGTCCGATTCTACCGAGATACATCGATACAATGACCACAATTCTTCCGAGCGCGTCAAGCTTCGGTGTAAGCGCTCTTGACAATCCAACTGTACCAAGTGCACTTGTAATCTCGTAGCAGGCATCCGTCAATTCGATATTCTCAACTGCCATCAGAAGCACGGTCATCGTGAGTAAGACCGAAGCGCTGACCGCTACAATGGCCGCGGCTTTTCTCATCATCTCTGCCGATACGCTTCTATGAAAAATCACTGTCTCTTTTCTTCCGTTAATATAGGAGTACGCATTCATGAAAACCAGAAAAGCAGTAACCGTCTTGACGCCGCCTGCGGTTCCTATCGGAGAACCTCCGATAAACATTAAAATGTATCCTATCAAACAAGAAATCTCTGTCAGTTTTTCCTGCGGTACCGACGCAAATCCCGCAGTTCTGAAACTTACAGATTGAAACAAGCTGTTGCAGAATTTGTCCCACAAATTCATATCTCCGATGGTTCCCGGATTGTTAAATTCTGCCGCCATGATTCCGACAGCACCGGTAATAATCAGTATTGCGGTGACAAGAAGTACCAATTTCGTATGCTCCGGAAACCGTCTCACCGTTGTGACCGGTCCCAAACGATGACGGAAGCCCTGCTTGATGGCATCGACTACATCAAACCACACAACGAAGCCGATTCCACCCAGAATAATGAGTAGCATGGTGGTAAACATGAGGAAAGGCGAATCCCTGAACTCCATCATACTGTTTGGGCCTGTGACATCCATCCCCGCATTACAAAATGCAGAAACAGACTGAAAACAAGCTGCCCACAAACCTTTCAAAATACCGTACCTCGGTATAAACCTGCTTGCATAGAATAAAGCACCCAGACCTTCAAGCAAAAAAGTTCCTTTAAATATTCGCAACAGGAATGCCAAATGTCCCCTATTTCGCTCAATATTCAGCGCACCACCCAGCAGTTTCCGATCTCCGAGCGTAAATTTCTTTTTCCCCATCAACATAAACAAAGCCCCGACCGCAACGACACCGAGTCCTCCGATTTGTATCAGCAACAGAATGACCATCTGCCCGAAAAGGCTCCAGTGCGCATATGTGTCCACAACCACAAGCCCCGTCACACACACAGATGTCGTTGCCGTAAAAAGCGCTGTCAAAATCCCTGTGCTCTCTCCCTCCGCTGTCGCAAACGGAAGCATCAAAAGGAGGGTTCCTAAGAAGATAGCGATCAAAAAGCTCAAGGGAATCAAACGTTCCGGCGCAATTCTCATTTGCCTGCGTTTTATCAATTTTTTTATCATAGACTCTCCCTTTTTAACATTCATCTTATAAAACAACTACTGACAACTCATCCTTATTATACGCACACAATTCTTCCCTGTCACCGTCCTCTCCCCACAGTCCCCCTTCCCGCCTTCTCCCATTCTCCCTGTTCTCCCGAATAGAACTCCCCCGAATAAAAAAGAGAGGCCCCCGCCTCTCTCTTTTGTCTCACTCAGCGCACGGTCTTCACAAGCTGCAGCATCGCTTCTTCCGTCAGCGGATGTGCCTCTGCCGCAACGGAATACGAGTAGCCGTCTCTTGTCCAAGTCGCGAGCGACCAACGCCCGGTCTTCCATGCGTCTTCCTTAGTTCTTCTGCTCTTCGGGGGCAGTCGGAAGCTCCGTGCCGAGCGCCAGGGGCTCTGTGTCCAGCACCTCGGCACTGCCGTCCGCCTTCTTCTGTACGGTCAAAAGGCAAAAGCTTCTATCCGCATTCGGGACGGCCCGATTGCCGCAGAGAAGGGTATAGCATTCATCCGGCTCGCCCGCGCCGCCGATGTATGCAATGGGCTCATAGACGCTACCCACTTTTCCGGCGAGCGCCGCCTCAAAGACTTCCGTCACTGCGGGATTTGCCTGCGGATCGCTGTCGCCGCTGTTGTACTTCCACTCCGCCGTCATCTTTGCGGCCGCAACGGGCAGCAGTTCCTTGGTGCTGAGGAGTTCTGCCTT
>QWCT01001550.1_pt1 | contig 11364 bp, 8 predicted proteins | sample 1972681 | NCBI WGS metagenome assembly QWCT01 (sample SAMN09866701, study PRJNA288562) | Human oral metagenome isolate pre3_saliva, whole genome shotgun sequencing... | isolation source: mouth | host: Homo sapiens | place: USA: California | reverse complement strand
TCCATATTGTCAACATTATAACACACCAACCTCTATAAAAAATCAAACATAATCACTATTGATTTGCATAAGTATTATTATTATAATTAAACAAAAAATAAGCGAGGAAAAATGGAAAGAAATTTAACGAACCAGCGCGTTCAGAGTCGTGCCACTCATATTACTGTCAGAAACTCTGGCACTCTTAATCGTCACTTCGTTAAAGCTCCTCGCAAAATTGTCTTTTCTGATGACATGTCTGCCGTCTCAGACATCCGCACCCCAGCCGCCACTATGACATCAGCCCCCTCTATAACATCAGCTCAGTCAGCTTCAACCATAACCTCATATGCCGCGTCAGCCCATGTTTCTACTCCGAAGAAGGTAACAATTTCTTTTGATTCACTTCGTGAATCACTTAAAAATAATAGGGCGCAACGTTCTGCTTCTAATATGCAGGCCGCTTCTATGCCGAAACCTCGCTCCGCCTCCCATATTCAAATTTCTGCACCGCTCGATTTTTCCGCACCAGCCCCAATTTCTGCACCGCTCGATTTTTCCGCCCCTGCTCCAGTCACCACTTCTACCCCTGTTTCCGCTCCACGTATTTTTAATACACCAGAACCAAAATCTGCTCCACTAAATTTTGCAGCACCAATCGCTCCTGCCACGCCAACCATTCCGGTAGCTATGCCAACCCCAGCTCGCCCAATGCGTACTGCTTCTACCACAGCAAGGACCACTTCTACCCTAGCCAAACAAACCAACGCATCTACCTCTGCTTCAAAATCTGCCGCAAGTTCTTTCATCAGCACCACACCAAAGACTCGTTCCACAGTTGCACCTCTGCAATCTCTTGCCGAACGTCGCCGTGAAGCTGACACTATCTCACACTTCTCCGCCAAAAAACTCACGAACCGTGCTCGTCAAAATTCCAAAGCCCTAATGTCCGCCATGAAAGAGGAGACTAAACCAAAATCCGCTCCAGTCATGATTAAAAAACCGAAAGTTTCCAAAAAACATCTCATCTTTGCTGTTGCCAGCTCGATTTGCTGCATGGGCGTACTCTATGCCACACTCAAATTCAGCATGCCAGATATTAGTGCCAAAGTTGCCGCCGCTCAAAATGGCGCTTCCTACCCATCTTTTGTGCCACGCGACTTTACCGCCCGCAGCGCCTCTTTCCAGAAAAATACTTTTTCTCTTGAATTTGTCGGGCCAGACAAGACCCGCTTTACCCTTGATCAAGAAAAACTTCCTTGGGATAGCAATGCTCTCTTAAATAATTATGTCAAACCAACCTGGGGTGAGCAATACGATACTATCCGCGAGCAGGGCCTCACTATTTACATGTATCAATCCAACGCGGCCTGGGTAAATGGCGGAACTGTTTATAAGCTCAATACCACCTCAGGTAGTCTCAGTAAAAAACAGCTTAAAAACATCATCACCTCACTATAAACCACATCGCTCTTTCGGAACTTCAAAAAACTCAACTCCCCAGAATCTCAGCTAACCAAGCTGGGATTTTTCTTCTCTTGATGGTAGTGGTATAATTAAGCCATTATGAATAAGGAAATTAGAACTCGTTTTGCACCCAGCCCTACCGGCTACATTCACATCGGCAATGTTCGCAGTGCCATTTATCCATATCTGATCGCCAGACAAAATCACGGTCAGTTTATTTTGCGCATTGAAGACACCGACCAAAGTCGTTTCGTAGAAGGTGCCGCCGAACTTGTTTTCGATACTCTTAAATGGCTCGGGCTAAACTGGGATGAAGGTCCAATAGTGGGCGGTCCAGACGAACCTTATTATCAAACCGAGCGCAAAGATATTTATCTGGCTTGGGCCAAAAAACTTCTCGAAAAAGGTCTCGCTTATGCTGATGACACACCTTCCGAAAAAATCGAAGAATACAAAAAACTCGACAACGAGCAAAAAATTCCTTATCTTTACCGCAATCATCGCCCAGCCAATCCACCAGAATGGCGTGAAGGTCTGCCAATTCGTTTCAAAACCACTCCAAAGCATTACGAGTGGCACGACGAAGTCATGGGTGACATGCAAACCGGTCCAGAAGTCCTCGATGATATTATTTTGATTAAAAAAGACGGTCTTCCTACTTATAATTTCGCCCACATCGTCGATGACACTTTGATGAGAATCACCTACATTACCCGCGGTGTTGAATATCTTTCCAGCACGCCAAATTATCTTGCGCTCTACGACGCGTTAGATTTGCCTCGTCATCTTTTTGTCTCGATGCCACACATTCTGGCTCCTACCGGTAATAAAAAACTTGGCAAACGTGATGGCGCCAAATCCGTCACCGAATATCGTGATGATGGTTTTCTCCCAGAAGCTATGCTTAATTACCTCGCCTGTCTCGGTTGGAATGACGGCACTGAACAAGAAATTTATTCAATCGATGAAATGATTGAAAAATTTGAAATTTCTCGCATTCAAAACTCCGGCGCCCGTTTCGACGAAACTAAAATTCTTTGGATGAATGGTCAATGGATTCGCAAAATTGCCGATGAACAGGGAATTGATGCGCTCTACGCCAAAACCTGTCTCACTTCTGGTTCCGAAGATTTTTCTCGCTACCAAGTTTTCAAACCGCTCAATTTCTGGCCAGAATCTGCCAGCCAAGAAACCGATGAATACAAAAAATCTGTGCTCAGTATTATCTACGATCGCCTGAAAACTCTTTCCGATCTACGCACTGTGACTACTTACTTCTTCGAAGAGCCAACCATCGACCTCGACCTAATTTATAACAATAAATTTCTCAAAAAACTTTCTGAGACCGAATATCGCGACCTACTTAAACTCACTATTGAGAAGCTAAACGAAGTTGAAGAAGAGGCTTGGATCGACGATAATCTGCAAGCGAAACTTAATGAGTTACTTGCTGCCACCGGCAAAAAACCTGCTGAATATTTCAGCTTGATTCGTATTGCGGTTAGCTTTGCGCCATTTAGTCCAGCACTGCATCAAACCTTGCGTGTGCTTGGTAAAAACCGCACCCTGGCCCGTCTAAACCGCGTCCATACCGCAATCTCTCACGACTAAAGACAAGTTACAGAATAAGCCCTACACCCAAGACTTCAGTTTGCAAAGAACCCGTTCATTCTTAAAAATTCAATGAGCGGGTTTTTGTTTATGTTTTTTTCAAGCTTAAAACCTCAACCCCCATAACACGTCTTTACAAGCCTCAAAAGCTTTGCCATAATAGTAGAAAAGGAGTCGCTTATGGCAAAATTTTATCAAAATGCGGGGGAACCAAACAGTAAAATGAACTGGGTTTCCGAAAGAGATAATCCCGACACCACGAACGATTCCTGGGACTCTGGTGCCTTCCAAAAAGATTTACCAGACCACTATCAAAATTACGAAGAAAATGATCCATCCGACGACGACCATCTCGAAGACGAAGGCGACGAGAATGATCTCGGCGACATGTCCGACGAAGAATTTCGCCTACGTAATCGTACTACCAACTCTGACACCGACCCACATCTTTTCGACCCCATCGACGACTGCGAATGGAACGACGCCAGCTTCGACTGCGACTAGAACTATCCGCTCTACGACCTCAAACCGTAGTGGTTATTTTACGCCATATTAATCCATAACTAATTCATAACCTCGCTTTAAACTCTTGCGACTGTGACCAAAAAATGTTATTATTATTTCACGGTTCCGTCGTCTAGTGGTCCAGGACGTCTGGTTCTCATCCAGAAAATCGCGGGTTCGAACCCCGCCGGAATCACCATTTTAAGAAAAGGCATTTATGTCTTTTTTTGTTTTATAATAAAATTATGCAAACACCGATACTACATGGCGAATTCATCTATAAAAATGTCAAATATCACACAGATTTTTATAGTTTAATCGGACAAGAAATCCCCAATTTTCCTTGGTCGCAAGTCTATATTATCGGCAATTTTAAAAATCAGATTCCTATCGCAAAATACATCCACGCTTCAGACAATCTTCCAGGCGGAGGAGTAAAACCCAACGAATCCATATTTCAAACTATTAATCGCGAAGCGAAAGAAGAATTAAATATGACCGTCAAATCCTGGTTTCCACTCGGCTATCAAAAAGTTTATGACGACCAGGGAAATGAGGGTTTTCAACTTCGCGTCTACGCCGAATTAGAAAAGCTCGGTGAATTCACAAATGACCCAGACGGCTCCGTGATTGGTTATGAATTAATCAATATCGAAGAATTAAATAACCATATTCATTACGGTGAAATTGGTGATTTCTTTATAAAACAGACTAAACATCTGTATAAATAATTTATTCAGGCACTAAGATTTACGCGTAAAGTAACCCTGCACACCCGGTCGATCCACACGAAGCCAGGATTTATCTGCCGAGGATGGATTTGTGAGGAAGGAACCGTTGCCACCACGGAGCTTCTCGCGGTTTTTAAACAAATCTGAAGAAAAATCTATAAGTTTAGTAGTATCAAAATCATTATTTACATAAATTTTTTCTAGTTTGTCCTTAAATGCATCTTCATTTAGGAGAGAGAACATAGAACCCAGAAACATTACATTGGAGGTATCAAAATTAGAGAGATCAAGAGTGATAAGACTAGACATGCCATAAAACATAGAGTACATATCAGTCACCTTAGAAGTATTAAAGTTAGAGAGATCAAGAGTTTTAAGACTAGACACGTAGGAAAACATACCCTTCATACTCATCACATTAGCAGTATCGAAATTAGAGAGGTTAAGAGTGGTGATATTTAACATTTGTTCAAACATATAGTCCATGTTCGTCACTTTAGAAGTATTGAAGCTAGAAAGATTAAGCGCCATGAGATTAGACATGTGAGCAAACATAGAGTTCATATTTGTCACCTGGGAAGTATCGAAGTTAGAGAGGTCAAGGGCTGTAAGGTTAAGCATGTAAGCAAACATATAACTCATGTCCATCACCTTAGAGGTATTGAAGTTGGAAAGATTAAGAGTGGTGAGGTTAGACATGCCATAAAACATATAGCTCATATTTGTCACTTGGGAAGTATCAAAGCTTGAGAGATCTATCTCTAAGATATTTTTTATTTTTCGTTCATCATCAGCCCATGGATAAAACATCTTACTGCTATCCATATTTAAATAAACTTTCTCCGGTTTAGTATAATAATAAGCCGTTTTATTTGTCGGGTCTAACCAAAGCTTAATTTCGTAATCAGATTTTTCATCAGCTATATTCACCGCATTCATAGAAGCAGCTGGCGCTACAGTGCTCTTTTTAAAACGTTCAATTTTATTCGTACTGGTCTCCAAGGCCTTTAGTTTCGTATTAAAATCTGACCCCTCTGTCATCACTGCCTTCCCCACATACGGGTTCGTTACCACCGAAAAAATCAGCTTATTATCATAGCTTCCACTTTCAATATTCTGACCTAACTTCATGCCAATATTTAACCCACGCACGTCATTGCCATTGGTCTTTTCGGTGGTCTGAAAAATATTCGTTGGCGTCGCTAGTGACGGAATTGGATTATAATTAGTTTCATTTGAAGTTTTGAAGCCCCAGGTATTTACTGGCAAACTCAAAATGCTACTAGCTCCAGTAATCGAATCAATCTTCGCGCCACTCGCCGATCCCGAATTCACCAGAGCCGTCTCATTAGTTTCCGTATTTAAAGTAGCGGTATAGCCAGTTTTATTTGTCGTATTTATCGTTAAATTTAGCGGCAATTCCGTAGTGCCATTCACGGAATTAATCACCTGATTACCATTCACATTCACCGCCGCATTGTCCACTGATACCGATAAAGTAGGCGTCTGTACAGCAAAAACCGCAGCAGTATTAAAATTAAAAATAAAAATTGACAAACAAAGTCCTAATAGAAAAGTAAAATTCCTTCGAAAATTTACCCACAAAAAATTATGAGAGAAAGTGATTTTTGGCATAAATTTATTTTAACATAAGCACAATCAAAAATCAGCAAAATTTCGCCAAAAAATTTCCCAAAAACTTATTTCACCAAGCAGCGCACCAGGGCCCCATCTACCTGCCAGCTACTGCCCTGATCGGAATTATTCCCCCACATACTCATGCGGTGAGCCCAGTTCGCCTGTCCTGCCGTCGAACTCCAATATAGACCATTTGAATTAACACCAATTAGATTTCGCTCATGCACATAACCTGGCGTTATAAAATTCAATGGCGCACTACGTAAATTTGCCACATTACCGTCATAACTATTTAATAGAGTCAAATATTCGCTTCTATTGCCACCTTGTGACAATCGCCAACCGCTTGGACAAACCGAACTTGGCGCATCCGACCCTTCCGAAATATTTCTACCACCCGTACCTGCCGTTGCCGTAAACCAGTTATAGTAAGCTCCATCTTGTGGTTTACTTTGGTCAAAATAGACCATCGGCAAAACTGTAGGCGAATCGTAAGTATTAGCCACATTCAGATTTGATGCCGGCATCGTAAAGTTCGCGGAAACATCTGAATCTACCGGCGTCAAAATTTTATTCACTAGTCGTAAATTCTGCGTCATCCAACATTTATTATCTTTTAGCTTAGCAACCGTATAAGAATTCCCGTCACGTACATCCACTAATGTCGCGACTTCATGAAGATTCGAATTAGCACAAACTGTCGCATCTACATTTTGCATTATCGAAAGGCTAGAAATCGTCCTTCTATTCACATTAGTAAAATACCCCTTCACGCCAGGTCTATCAATTTTCAACCATTCGATCCCAGCCTGCGATGGATTGGTCTCAAACGAACCCTCGCTACCCCTGAGTTTAGTTCTCCCAGCGAACATATTGAAAGATTCCGTCACCTTCGAAATATCAAAATCATCCGACACATAAATACGCTCCAACTTATCTCCGCCCGGACAAGTATAACTATTGCCTCGAAAATCCACTAAGCCGAAAAATTCAATAATTTTTGTCACTTTGGATGTATTAAATCCCGACAAATCCAACTCTTTTAAGCTACAAGTCGCAGCGAACATACTTCCCATATTCGTCACATTATTGGTCTTAAAATTCTTACCGAATTTTATCGCCTTTAACGCATGCATATTTCTAAACATGTGATTCATATCCGTCACATTTTGTGTATTGAATTTCGATAAATCTATATATTCTAGACCCATGACATCCAAGAAAATATGACTCATACTTACCACATTACTTGTATCAAAATGATTCCCAAAATTAAGCGTCTTTAATCCACTTGCCCCATAAAACATACCTGTCATATTTTTTAATTTCGGCGTACTAAAGCTTGAAAGATCGAGACTTTTCATCGAGTCGATACCTCTAAACATGTATGTCATATTTTCCACCCGACTTGCATCAAAGCCCGAAAGTTCCAGTTCTGTAAGTTTAGTAAAATACATAAACATTCGAGAAGAATTCTGATTTAAATAAATTTTCTCAATTGGCGCCCAATAATACATCACGCCTTCCGCTGCGTTAAACCAAACCTTAATTTCATAGTCGGAGAATTCATTATCTTCAACATTTACCGCATTAGCTGGAACCGCGGCCGGAGCCACGTGACTTCTCCTGAAGGCACGAATATTTTCTTTTCTCCCCATATTTTCCGTCCACACATCATAGGTTTGATTGGAATCAAGCGCCGTAACTTTTTGAATAAGATCCGGACCAGCCGTTAATACCGCTTCCTTTTCATATGGATTTGTCACCACCGAAAACACTAACTTATTTACGTAACGGCCACTTTCCAAATTCTGATTCAAGTTCATCCCCACGTTAATTACTCGCGAATCTAAACCATCAGTTTTTCCACTAGTATTAATTAAATTAGCCGGATTACCCACTCCCGGAATCGGACTATAGGTAGTTTCTGTACTTAATTTATATCCCCAAGAATTTGTCGGAAAATTCGCTAAACCTAATGGGCTCGTAATCGAATTAATTTTAGCATTATTGGCCGAACTCGCATTAACTAAAGCAGTTTCATTGGTTTCGGCACTCATAGTTGCCGTATAGCCAGTACGATGATTCGTCTGCACCGTCAAATTAATCGGAATTTCCGTGGTTTTATTCGTCGAATTTAAAACTGCATTACCGTTCACCGAATTTAAAGCATTAGTGGATACGGAAATACTCGGAACATAAAGCGCAGAGGCATTTTCAACTAAAAATAAGCACCCCCCGAGACCTAAAATACAAAGAAAAATTGCAGTCAAAAAACTAGTAAAACCATAATTATTGAAAGCAATTTTCCTGTTCATACTCCAACCATTTTACCATAAAGGGAATCAAAAACCGTTTCAAAAATTTCTTTTAATCGCCATATGCTCGAATATTTAATTCGACTTCCTACCCTAACCGCTCAAGTGCAATACCTTGAGATGCTAACTCAGGTTTTTTCTTTACTTATCCCGTTTTCGATGTTATAATATAACACATGAAAAAGCTTCCAATTGTCGCCCTCATCGGCCAAACCAATGCTGGTAAATCCAGTCTATTAAATCGCATGGCACACAAAAATATTGCCATTGTTGCGCGTGAGGCCGGCACTACCCGTGACAGCGTAGTAGCGACTATTGATCAAGCTTTTACTCTTATTGATACTGCTGGTTTGAAAAATCCTGAAGATGATTTCGAAGCTTCCATCCAGGATCAAATCGAGGATGCCATTGACTCGGCAGATTTAATTTTACTTACCGTCGATTCTACCAAATACCCAGATTTCCGCGACAAAGATATTGCCCGCATGGCCCTTAAATCTCGCAAGCCGGTCCTTCTCGTCTTAAATAAATCCGATCTAAAGGAATCCTTGCCTTTTGCCGAATATATCAAATTTGGTATAAAAGCAGACGAAACCTATCAAACTTCTGCCACTACTGGACAGGGAATTAAAGACCTCAAATCCCGTATTTATCGCGAATTAAATTCTTACCCAAATACCAACGAGGCTGATTCGGATGAAAAAACCGAAACCGCCATTAAGGTCGCTTTGATTGGCCGCCCAAACGTTGGTAAATCCAGCCTCTTCAATCGCCTCGGCCAAAAACAGCAAGCCATCACCAGCTCCAAGCAGGGAACCACGCGCGATATTAATCGCCTTGAGCTTAAATTTAAAGGCCAAACCATTGAATTCCTCGACACTGCCGGTTTGCGTAAACCAGGCAAGCGCGAAGTTGGTATTGAAAAATTTTCTGCCATTCGCACTCTTTCCGCCATTGAAGAATCCGACATCTGTTTACTACTTGTCGATTCCACTGAACCACATTCTAAGCTCGATCAATCCCTCGCTGGCCAAATCATCGAAGCCGGTAAAAGTGTCATCTTAGTCATCACCAAATCTGATCTTCTGGATAATTCTACCCCTGTAGTTTCTACAATTTCCGATAAGTCTAAACCAACTGAACTTTCACAGATCGACAATATCCTCGATAATCTTGAACGCGATTTTAATTTCTTGTCTTTTGCCCCAGTGATTATTACCAGCTCTGAAACTGGCAAAAATGTCACCAAATTATTTGAACTTATTACCGAAGTCGACCTGGCTCGCCACACTGAACTTAAGACTTCCGAATTAAACAAAGTTCTAAACGAAGCGGTAATTTCTCACCCGCCAGCTGGTTTGAAAAATACCCATCCAAAACTCCAATACATTACCCAAACCGACACTTGCCCACCATGGTTCGTCATTCATGGTCGTGAAATGGAACTACTGCACTGGTCTTACAAACGTTATCTCGAGCGTTGTATTCGTGAAAAATTCCCATTCCTCGGCACCCCACTTAAATTCTCCTTCCATAATGACCGCAAGAATGGACCACGCAAATCCATCAATCGCACCAAAGATTTACTTTAAATAAATATCTCATATATGAGATAAAATATCACAAAAACATGTCAAACCCTCACTCTCAAAACCTCGAAAATCTCAAAAATTCCGAACCTACCAAATCGGAGCCTACCCAATTGAATCCCATTCAATCCGAACCCACCAAATCACTTCGTATCGCAATTTTTACCGATGTTTTTCTAGGCATTCCTGGCGGCATTCCATCTTCCATTCGCGCACAAAAAGCCAGTCTAGAAGCACTTGGCCACCAAGTTACGATTTTTTGCCCTGGCACTCAGAAAGATTATTCTAATTCCCTAAATAAATTTGGCGCCGATCGCGACCCGAACATTATTCTCGTCCCGACTGCCAAATTTCTGGTCAATGGCGCACCTTTTTCCAAATGGACAAAATACGTCACGCGTTTTATTGAACAGAAATACCCAAATCTCGCTGAAGCTTTTGACCTTTTTCACATCCATTATGAAGCTACCACTAGCATGGCCGGCCTTTTACTTGCCAAAAAATATAGCATCAAAGTCGTTCAAACTATGCACGGTCGGGAAGATATGGCTATCGCAATCAATGTACCACATCCCTTTAAGACTCTCGCTGCTACTGGAATTAATCTAATTCATCGCACTACTCTAAAACCTATCGCGAAAAAATCTCTTAAGCCGGATTATCAGAACACTGAAATCAAAAATCTCGCCCCCACCATCGCTCGCCGTGAGATGTGGCAAATGATGACTCGCCAAGCCAATCTAGCCGACCAGGTAATTACCCCATCCGCACATTTTGCCAAAAAACTTCAGCTCTTCGGCGTCACTCGTCCAATTTCTGTTGTCTCGAACAGTATTAATGATCAGGAAATTGCAAATTTCACACCCAAAATCCGCACCTACCAAAATAACGAACCACTTCGTATTCTCTGGTTTTCTCGTCTTTCGAAAGAGAAGCGTATTTTACCATTTTTAGAATCACTCAAACTCGCCCAGGAACTTGAACCAAATTTTCGTTTTATTTTTACCGTTATCGGTGATGGCAACCAAATGTCTAAGGTACAAAAATTTTGCAAAAAACACTTCGACGAAGCATCTATTAAAATTCTCGGCACCATTCCACACCAAGAAATCCTCCAAAAATATACCAAAGATCAGCATCTTTCCATTATTAATTCTTACCAATTTGACACCCAAGGTCTCACTATACTAGAAGCCGCCGCCTGCAATCTGCCGGTCATTTATGCCGACCCTGACATGTCCGAAATCGTGCCAAATCACGGTGGCCTCTGCGCCAAATCTCCAACTCCTCGTGCCATGGCAGAGCTACTTCTTGAGATTTATCGCCAACCAGAAATTATTCAAAAACTCAGCCAAAACCTCGCGACTAGCGAAAAAACTTATCTTCAATCTCACCAGATCAAAAAACTCCTCGACCTCTATTTTTCACTCCTTAGAGGGGTCAGCAGCTTTGCAACATTTGAATAGGAGTCATTCTTAAGGTTGTATGTATTCTAGCACAATTGTAATAAATAAGATATTCTCTTAT
>QWCT01003814.1_pt1 | contig 11372 bp, 10 predicted proteins | sample 1972681 | NCBI WGS metagenome assembly QWCT01 (sample SAMN09866701, study PRJNA288562) | Human oral metagenome isolate pre3_saliva, whole genome shotgun sequencing... | isolation source: mouth | host: Homo sapiens | place: USA: California | reverse complement strand
GGGCGTGCGCTTCATGGGCGAGAGCGCGAAAATCCTCTGCCCTGAAAAAACGGTGCTGATGCCTGATTTGGAAGCGGAATGTTCTTTGGATTTGGGTTGTCCCGAAGATGCATTTGCGGCGTTTTGCGACCAACACCCCGACCGCACGGTGGTGGTGTACGCCAACACTTCCGCCGCCGTGAAAGCGCGTGCCGACTGGGTGGTAACCTCTTCGGTGGCGTTGGAAATCGTGTCGTATCTGAAATCGCGCGGCGAGAAACTGATTTGGGGGCCCGACCGCCACCTCGGCGACTACATCCGCCGCGAAACGGGCGCGGATATGCTGCTGTGGCAGGGTTCGTGCATCGTCCATAACGAATTTAAAGGGCAGGAACTGGCGGCGTTGAAGGCGGAGCATCCCGATGCGGTGGTGCTGGTTCATCCCGAATCGCCGCAAAGCGTCATCGAACTGGGCGATGTGGTCGGCTCGACCAGTAAACTGCTGAAGGCCGCCGTATCGCGTCCTGAAAAAAAATTCATCGTGGCAACCGATTTGGGCATCCTGCACGAAATGCAAAAGCAGGCGCCCGATAAAGAATTCATCGCCGCACCGACGGCGGGCAACGGCGGAAGCTGCAAAAGCTGCGCGTTCTGCCCGTGGATGGCGATGAATTCGCTGGGCGGCATCAAATACGCCCTGACAAACGGACACAACGAAATCCTGTTGGACAGAAAGCTGGGCGAAGCGGCCAAACTGCCTTTGCAGCGTATGCTCGACTTCGCGGCAGGACTCAAGCGCGGGGATGTGTTCAACGGCATGGGCCCCGCCTGATTTGCCGTCAATATTGCTGTTTCAGACGACCTCTCAAACAAGGACAACACCATGCAAACCAATTGCGACGTATTGATTGCCGGAAACGGGCTGGCGGCACTGACGCTCGCCCTGTCGCTGCCTGAGTCGTTCCGCATCGTTATTTTGTGCAAAAACTGGCTGGACGACACTGCCAGCCGTCATGCCCAAGGTGGGATTGCGGCGGCGTGGTCGGGAGAGGACGATATCGAAAAACATGTTGCCGATACTTTGGAAGCGGGAGCAGGTTTGTGCAACGAAGCCGCCGTCCGCACCATCCTGTCGCAGGGCAAACCGGCAATCGAATGGCTGCTGGCGCAAGGCGTGGCGTTCGACCGGAATCATAACGACCTGCACCTGACGCGCGAAGGCGGGCATACCTGCCGCCGAATCGCCCACGTCGCCGACTACACGGGCAAGGCCGTCATGCAGAGCCTGATTGCCCAAATACGCCGCCGCCCGAACATCCGCGTTTGCGAGCGGCAGATGGCGTTGGACATCCAAACCGAATCAGGCGCGGCGTGCGGACTGACCGTCCTCAACCGCCAAACGCAAGAAATCTACCGCATCCGCGCCCGTCATACCGTACTCGCAGGCGGCGGCCTCGGGCAGATTTACGCCACCACCACTACACCGCCCGAATGCACGGGCGACGCCATCGCCATGGCGATACGCGCAGGCTGCGCAGTTGAAAACCTCGAATTTATCCAATTCCACCCCACAGGTTTGGCAAGGTCGTCTGAAAACGGACGCACCTTCCTGATTTCCGAAGCCGTGCGCGGCGAAGGCGGCATTCTGACCAACCAATCGGGCGAACGGTTTATGCCGCATTACGACCGCCGCGCTGAACTCGCGCCGCGCGACATCGTTGCCCGCGCCATCGCTGCCGAAATCGTCAAACAAACGCAAGACTTCGTCTCACTCGATATCAGCCATCAACCCGCAGAGTTCGTCCGTCAGCATTTCCCGTCCATCCATCGGCACTGCCTGTCCCAATGCGGTTTGGACATCACGCGCCAAGCCATCCCCGTCCGCCCCGTGCAGCACTACACCTGCGGCGGCATCCAAACCGACCCCAGCGGCAGAACCTCCCTACCGCAGCTCTACGCCTTAGGCGAAACAGCCTGCACCGGCTTGCACGGAGCCAACCGCCTCGCCAGCAACTCCCTGCTCGAATGCGTCGTTACCGCCAGGCTTGCCGCCCAAACCATCGCGGACGGACAAGCATCCCAAACTGCACCGTCCCAAAGGTCGTCTGAAAACCCCACCGCCGAAGCAGGCATCTTTGCAGACGACCTCCAAAACACCTTCAGCCGCCCCGTCCTGCAAACGTTCAACCAACTCCATCTAGGCATCCTCCGCAACGATACCGGCCTGCTCCGCGCCATCGCCCAACTGCGGCTTTGGAAGCAAAACCAAGCCGAGCCATACACCGCGTTCGAATACGAAAACCGCAACCTACTCGAATGCAGCCTCGCCGTCGCCCAAGCCGCATACAGGCGCAGACAGAACATCGGAGCACATTTTAATAGTGATTGTTAAGGTCTCAAATCGTAGCTTTTATATGGACACAAGATGCCGTCTAAAACAATATCACGCTATTCACAAAGTGAATTAACTTTTTTCCTTTCTACCCCACTAAAACCGACGTCATACTAAGCGATCCCGCAATCAAATTATCATTGAAAAACGTAATAGGATTATCCGGTTCGCGTAATGCCATGATGTAAAGCAACGGCAAGTAATGATCTGGGGTTGGTACAGAAAGCTCGGCTTTTTCGCCTAGCTGATCATAATGCACCAAAGTTTTATCATCTTGTGTTGTAATCGCTTGATTGACTGTTTCCCGAAAAGCAAACGCCCAGTCATACCCTGCACCGATTTGATCAATATGTTCCCAGCTTATTGCCCTCAGATTATGCACAATATTGCCGCTGCCGATAATCAACACGCCTTGTTCTCGCAAAGCAGCTAATTTTTTCGCCAAGTTGAAATGCCATTCTGCCGATTGCAAACGGTTAAGACTCAGTTGCACCACGGGAATATCGGCATCAGGATAGAGATATTTCAACACCGCCCAAGCGCCATGATCAAAGCCACGCGTTGGGTTCAGCTCAACATTTTCCGGCTGTAATAATGACCGCACTTGCTCCGCCAACTCAGAAGAACCGGGCGCAGGATATTGCCTGCTGTACCAATGCGCTGAAATCATCAAAATGGCTTTTGGTTTGGTAAACTTTTGCGTAATTAGGCTGAAATTCTGATTGAACGGGTTTTCTTTATCTAACGCATTCATCGGGCTACCATGCCCAACAAACAATACAGGCATTTTTTTCATGATTTACTCCTCGTTATTTGATACAGCGGATTGTACGGACAAATTTTTATTCAAAAAATACCGGTTTACGAACAATATCTTTTCCTCATAGGAAATCATGGCTGATAAGGTCTAGAGATTCTGAGAGGATATATAGAAGAAAGGTTGATTTAAAAGGCCGTCTGAAAATTTTATTTCAGACGACAAAAAATTTCTTTATTTCTGTATTGACAGAAATAAAAGATAAAAATAGAATACCATCACTATGAAACTGAATCCGACCACTGAAAAATTTATCCTCCACTGGGGCGAAATGGGCACCAAATGGGGTGTCAACCGTACCGTTGCGCAAATCCACGCCCTGCTCTATATCTTGGGTAGGCCGATGAATGCCGAGGAAATTACCGAAACGCTCGGCGTAGCGCGCTCCAATGTCAGCAACAGTATTAAAGAGCTGCAAAATCTGAGACTGGTGCATACCGTGCATATCTTAGGCGACAGGCGCGATCATTTTGAAACTTCGGATGATGTCTGGACTTTGTTCCGCACCATTGCAGAAGTGCGTATGCAGCGTGAAATCGAACCGACGCGGCAATTTTTGCAAAGCCTGATCGACAGCCCAGAATTTAGCCAGGAAAATGAAACCGCCAAGCAGCGAATCCAACAAACCCATGATTTCATCAGTACGCTGACCATATGGGCAAATGAAATGCTGAAGCTATCTACTTCAACCATGGTAAAAATCTTGAAAGTCGGTGCAGGAATACAAAAATTTTTCCGTTGATGGCAATGGGCATCTGCTCAAAAAATACTGCCTATGTTATTTAGAAATATGGAGACATGCTCATGTCAGTTTTACATGGGCATGTATAAATAAAATTTTTTACCCTACAATTTCTCTTTTGACAGAAATTTTAGAAAAAAAAGATTAAATATGTTTAATTGATGAAATAGGAACTCGGTATGCTCGATAACATTAAACGCCCTCCTCCCGCCTACTTGTCTTACTCGATGGGGCTGCTATGGCTTTGGAGTGGTACCCAGCCTCTGTTTTTCATGCCTGAAATGTCATTGGATTTACTGCGTTCGGTCGGCATTCCCAATCCGTTGCAATGGCCGACATTAATCGCCGCTTCACTATTGGACATCGGTTTCACCTTTTTGTGCTTCAGCCGCCTTCGTTCCCGTTCTTCAGTATGGCTGCTGCAATTGATAACCGTCGCGGCATACAGCCTGATTATTGCCTTCAGGCTGCCCGAAATGTGGGCGCATCCGTTTGCGCCTTTGGTAAAAAACCTGCCGATTATGGCTACTTTATTTTTCCTGTATCAATCCGTAGGAGATAAAAAATGAACACCTATTTAATCGTTAAAACCCTGCACATCATCTCGGCTACCTTAATAGTCGGCACCGGTTTTGGTACAGCGTTTTACCTCTTTTGGGCAAACCGCAGCGGTTCGGTCGCCGCACAGTCGGTGGTCTCGCATTGGGTCATCAAAGCGGATTGGTGGTTTACGACACCTGCCGTCATTTTCCAACCCTTGTCCGGTTTATGGATGCTGTACGAACGCGGCTATACCGTTTCCACCATGCTGGAACAAAATTGGGTATGGATGACGCTCGGTTTATACATTCTTGCAGGCATTTGCTGGCTGCCCGTTGTCTGGCTGCAAATCCGCATGGCAAAGATTGCCGAACAAGCGCATAAAGAAAACGCAGACACCATTCCTGAGCCTTATTGGCGTTATGCCAGACGCTGGGAATTGCTGGGCTATCCCGCCTTTTGCGCCACTATCGTGATTTACTTCCTGATGGTGATGAAACCGATTTAAAGATTTTCAGACGACCTCAGCAACACCATAAAGAAAAACCATGAACATCATCATTTTCGGAGGCAGCGGCTTCATCGGCAGGCGTACCGTTCAAATCCTCAAAGAACAAGGCCACCAAGTTTGCACGCCCGACCGCCGCGCCTTCGACTTTCTTCATCCCGACGAAACCGCCGCACGCCGTTTATTAGAGGGGCAAGACGTCCTCATCAACTGCATCGGCATCATGAGCCGTCATGCCGAAATACTCGAAACCGTACACCACCACATGCCCAGACAGCTTGCCACATGGGCAAAAGCAGCAGGAGTAAAACGCTGGGTGCAACTATCCGCACTGGGTGCCGATCCATCTCAATCCATCAACTTTGTCGGCAGCAAAGGGCGTGGAGATGATGCCGTTGCCCAAAGCGGCATACCGATTGCCATAGCCAGACCATCCGTCGTTTACGGGCGCGGAGGAACCAGCTGCGAACTGTTCATCAAATTAGCCTGCTTCCCTTTGCTTCCCCTGCCGGAAGGCGGCCGCTTTCATTTGCAGCCCGTCCATCTTGCCGATGTTACCGAAGGCTTGGCAAAACTTGCCGCCCAAACCGACACCGACCACAGCATCATTAACATGACCGGCAGCCAAACCCTGACCTTGGCGGAATACCTGACCACCCTCCGCCAAACCCTGCACCACAAACCGCCGCAACACATCCTACCCGTTCCCCTGCGCCTGATTGACCCAGCATTGCCGTTGGCCAACCTCCTCAGCAACGGCATCATCAGCCACGACAGCTTTGCCCTGCTCAAGCAAGGTTCATGCGCCGATTATTCTGATTTTGCAGCTTTATTGGGCAGAAAACCTTTAGCGGCTGAAGACTTTACCGGCAGCCTATAAATCGGCTGATAACTGTTTAACCTTAAAATCAAGAAAGACAGGCCGTCTGTTGTTCAGACGGCCTATTCAGACATTGCTATTGACAGGTTCTAGCATCAATAAAGCTATGTTATAAGTTTCCATTTAGGAATTTGGCACATCGGCAAAAACACTATGCCGTTTCGTGCAAGCTTGCTTGTCTTTAGACACACAGTAAGCATAAACAAAAAATGAAAAAAGGTGGGCAAATGCCCACCTTCCAAACCCATATTCTGCAATTAACCAAACACTTTTTCCAAGTGGGCTTGGTAATCAGCTAAGTATTTTTCTACTTGTGGATTTTTAATCACATCGTTACATAAGAATGTCGGCAGACGGGTCAAGCCGATGAACTTGTTGAGTTTGTGTTCCATGCTTTCTCCAAATATTTTTATCAATAAAGCTTCTTAAAAGGTTTGAGAATTATCTCATTTTTAATGTTTTTCACAAAATCTTGTATAAATAATAAACCGTCTGAATGATCGTTTCAGACGGTTTTTTATTGAGCCAAATCTCTTTGAGCAGACTAAAGTTCCTATAGGTGTGATAAAGACCAGTTTTTGTAAATACTTTCCAATAATTCTTTTTGTCGATTTTTTACAATCTCTGGTGTCCACTCATTTTCTTTTAATACTTGGCTAGTCAGAGCATAGGAAGAAACGCTATCATTCCCTGAAAAATATTTTTCTTTCTTTATTTTAAATTCCCAATTTGAAGCAGCAGAATTGCGTCTCTTATTCAATGGAACTAAATTTGCCAATCGGTGCAACCAAGTTTGGTGTAGGGTATCGTTCCCATCTTTGTCTACCCACCACTGTTTCCATTGACTGCCTTCCTCTATTGTTTGTGGCAACACATGCTCAATTGTTAATAATCCAGACCCATTATTATAATTAGCTGCACCATCGGAAATCATAGCATCCAATCTTAAAATCAAATAATTTCTTCTAATTGATGTAAGCTTATTATAAATATTGCCATCCAACAGTTCTTTAAAGGATTGTTTTTCCTCGTCGTTTAAGAATAAGTTTGAGCTACATTGTCTTGGATTATTCTGCAAATCCTTTAAGATTAAGGCATAACGTTCAATGCGTTTATTTACATCTTTTGCGGATAGATGCAAATAAGAAGTTAATATCTCTAAATATTTAAAGAACTCAATCGATTGATTACTATCTGGTTTTTGATGTAAGAACAATATCGCTACGGGTAACCATTCAGAAAAGCCTACTCGATTTAACCAATAAACATATTGGTTTATTTCAAATTCATTGCTATCTGCTCGGTACTTACTATTTTTTAATGCACTAAATGCTGAAGCGTAACTAGAAAGTTCATTATCAATAAAGTCTGAAATAGAGGTGATTTTAGGTAAAACTAACTCTTGTAATTCTTCTAAAATACTTCTTTGTGCTTTATTTTTCAACTCTATCATACGGATATGGGTAAATAGTTCATTAAAACGGTTTCGTCCTAACTCTTGCTCTAAATCCTCCCATTTTTGAGTATATTCATCTTGATTAGTCTGTATTTTTCCTATCAAGTCTGCTTTTAAAATATCAGTTGGCAACAAATCCAAACCACGATTATTCATAACGGAAAAAATACGAAATGCTGATTTTTGATTAGGTGTAGATACAATAACCAAGCAACATTTTTGAATTAAAAAACTAAAAAAATCAAAAATAGCTACACTATCATTACTAAATTTATTTTGAATACACTCTAATATGATTTTGGCATTTTTAACTATATTTTTTTGGGCATCATTTTTACAATCATGATCTATAGTTAAATTTTTTAATTCATTGAATCTTAGTTCTTGAATATATTTTCTAAAAAAATCTTTATCACGTTGTCGAAGAGTTAATCTTGGTTGTGCAGCAAGATTTTGTGATTTTTTAGCAGGCTGCTGTAAAATTTCCTTGCCTTCAGGTTTATCTTCGTCTGAAAAATAGTGGGTTAAAGCTGCAATTAGTATAGTTAAACTAGTTAAACGTTGCTGACCATCAACCACATCTGCTTCTGGGTGATGATCTTTTTTAATAACCACAATACTGCCTAAAAAATAGCTTTCATCTGTTTTTCTTTGATAAAACTCATATAAATCATTAAATAATTGCTTGATATGCTCTTCTTCCCAAGAATATGGACGTTGATAATCAGGAATGGAATATTGGAAATCCGAACTGAATACTTTACTTAAATAAAACGCTTCACCTTTAATAGTATAATCTTGAATACTCATAATTTATTCCTAATAACAGTAAGTTTAGACATAAATATTGTACACTAATTATATGTAATAATCTTATACAACAGTATATTTATCATCCAATCCTTTCCACGATAATCACTATTGAAAACCACAATTTCTGTTCAGATGTAAACTGTTCTACGTAAACTTTTAAACTATTCGTCTTCACTCTGGATGAGAGCTTATCTGCATTGTTAGATTAAATATTCATTCTCCCTTTCTATTAGGAAGTTTGATGTGCAAACTAACTTTTTTAGATAAAGTATTAGATACAATAATACGTTATTTAAGCCAACATATTCCTTTTTACTGCCCATGTTACTAAAAATTGGCTTTAAGATGTATTGAAAATCGAATAAAAAAGGTGAGCCAAAATGCTCACCCTCTAAACGAATGTTTCTCAATTATCAATTAACCAAACACTTTTTCCAAGTGTGCTTGGTAATCAGCTAAGTATTTTTCTACTTGTGGATTTTTAATCACATCGTTACATAAGAATGTCGGCAGGCGGGTCAGGCCGATGAATTCGTTGAGTTTGTGGAAGTGCATATACAATACATCTACACCTTTACCTTCGAAGAAGTCACCTTCACGGGTGAATGCTTCAATCGGCGCATTCCAAGTAAGTGAAAGCATGTGTTTTTTTCGATTTCTGCCTCAACATCATAGCCGGCATCAATCACGGTTTCTTTTACATTGTGTCCAAGTGCGGTCAAAACTTCTTTCGCTTTTTTATGAAGCGTGTGGTTCAACTCGCCATGTGAATGTCCGAAATCTTTACCGCCGTCTAATAATAAAATATTCATTTCACTCTCCTAAACCAGGCAATTCTAAAAAAGAGGGGCTGCTATTATGCCGTTTTAGCCTTTATTTTGAAAGTATGGCCGTCTGAACATCTTAAGCCATGCAACGTAAAATCAGAATATCCCGTGAATTTTTTCGGTCAACTGTTTTACGAGGGTTTGTTCGTAGATAATTTGGACTTAGGCAGACTAAATGACCTAAAAGAAACAGCCAATAGGGAAAAGCCAAAATTTATTGCAAAGAGAAACGTATCATTCTTCCGAATACACGGATTGAATAATTTATAAGGGGACTGCTTACAAGATAGTTATTACCTATTGAAAGATTTTAACCGATGGTCTCAAACTGGGAAACCAAGTTTTCAGGCAGGCGGGGCATATCGCAGGAGACGATAAGCAGCCAGTCTGCAGTAGCAATTTGCAAATCGTTGGCGGCGGTACACAAGGCGGCCAAAGGGCCGTAATGTTGCCATTGGCGCGCATCGGAGAAAACATGCGCGCTGCGTTGGGCGTAAGATTCAAGGTTGCGGTTGGCACTGATGGCGATATGGCTGACTTGGGGGCGGATTTTTTCAATGACATGATCTATCAAGGCTTTGTTGTGCCATTGCACCAACCCCTTATCGACACCTCCCATCCGGCTTCCCTGCCCGCCGGCCAATATCAGTGCGAAAATTTTCATTTTGGATTAAACCCCTGTTTTTTCTTATCATAACCATACAATTATTTTAGACAGGTTGTTTATAGGCCGAAAGAATGATATTTTTATAAGATTATCGGATTAGTTTTCCTGCGTGCTTTATGCGTTTATTCTCCGGATCTTCAGACGGCCTGAGCCTGTCCTCGCGTTTAAAACTGCTGACTGTGTTATGGGTCAGTTCGGCGTTTTTGTCGATTGTCTTTACCCTGCTGCTTTCTTGGCGTTTGGAAAACGCGGCCAAAACGATTGAAGATGCGGGCAGTTTGAAAATGCAGGTGTACCGTTTGGCTTACATGGCAAGTGTCCGTACACCCAATGCGCAAATTGACAACCAAATCAAAGAATTTGAGCGTACGCTGGCCAATGTGACGCAAAGCGATGCCATTCATCCGCTGATTCCGTCTCAAATGCCGCTGGCTTACGACTTGATTCAATCTATGCTGTTGATTGATTGGGAATCCAATATCAAGCCGTCTTTGCAACATTACGAGCGTCCGACCCAAATCGGTCTGTATCGTTTTGCCGGCAATATCGAGCTGTTTTTACAGGCGATGGAAAATGCCAATGAGCAAAATACCTTGTGGCTGCGCCGTTTTCAAATGGCCATGATGCTAATGATTGTTGTGGCTGCCGGTTTGATGATTGTTTGGCATTATTCATGGGTTATCCGACCCTTGGAAAAACTGCGTGATGGCGTAGAGACCATCAGCAAAGGGCATTTCGGCGTTCAAATCGAGACAGACCAGATCCGTGAGTTTGCCCAAGTAAGCAAGGGTTTCAACCAAATGAGCCGCCGTCTGCATACGCTTTATACAGACTTGGAAGGACAAGTTGCTAAACAAACCCAAGATCTCGCGCGGCAAAACCGTGATTTGACCCTGCTCTACCAAACCACGCGCAATCTGCACCAAACTTTTACGCCCCAACAGGCGGCAGAAGAATTTTTAACTCAGATTCTGCCTGCGTTTTCAGCTTTGGGCGGCACGGTATATCTTTCCGATGAGGATCGAAAACGTTCTGATTTGGCGGCAAGTGTCGGTGAAACCGAAGAAGGAAATCGTGTAGAATTTCCGATCGTTTATCAAGACGAACAGCTCGGCGTACTGACCCTATATTTTTCAGACGGCCATATGCCTGATGAGCAAGACGAAAAACTGCTGCATACTTTAAGCGGACAGCTGGGCATTTCCATCGCCAACAACCGCATGGAACAAGAGCGCCGCCTGCTTGCAGTCTTGCAGGAGCGTAACTTGATTGCGCAAGGTTTACATGACAGCATCGCGCAAGCTTTGACCTTTTTGAATTTGCAGGTACAAATGCTGGAAAGCGCGTTTGCCTCAGACCAACGCGAGCAGGCCGAAGAAAATATCGGCTTCATCAAAGACGGCGTGCAGGAATGCTATGAAGACGTCCGCGAGCTTCTGATGAATTTCCGCACCAAAATCAGTAATAAAGATTTCCCTGAAGCGGTAGAATCGCTGCTGGCGCGTTTTGAACGACAAACAGGTATTCCAGTTGATTTAAAATGGCAGGACGACGGACAGGCTTTGAATTATGATGAGCATTTGCAGATCATCTTCATCTTGCAGGAAAGCCTATCCAATATCCGGAAGCATGCGCGTGCGCAACATGTCAGTGTCGAAATTGCCAACCACGGCGATTTTGTCATGACGATTCGGGACGACGGCGCAGGCTTTAATAAAGAACACCTATCAAACCGGCCTTCAGGCGAACAT
>QWCT01001646.1_pt1 | contig 11380 bp, 7 predicted proteins | sample 1972681 | NCBI WGS metagenome assembly QWCT01 (sample SAMN09866701, study PRJNA288562) | Human oral metagenome isolate pre3_saliva, whole genome shotgun sequencing... | isolation source: mouth | host: Homo sapiens | place: USA: California | reverse complement strand
ATGAGAAATAAGAGCATTATATTCCTATTATCCTTTGTTGTTGTTTTTGCAATGGCAAGTGTCAACATGCCTGTGCCTCAAGGTAAGAAAACCAAGAAGGCTAAGGCAAGCACAGTTGTGGTTGATACGTTACTGAAAGGACAAGGTTCAAAGGATAGTAAGGCGGTTGATAAGAATATTCCAGATACCACGAAGATGGATTCTCTTCAGTTGGCTATCTATCATCATAATAAAGCTATAGACGATTCTATTCGTGCTGATAGTGTGATGCGTGCACGTTCGAATGGAATTGACGCACCTGTTAAGTATTCAGCAGAAGACTCTATTGTGTATGATGCAGCGTCGGGTACTGCCTATCTCTATGGTAATTCGAAGGTTGATTATGAGAATATGAAGCTTGCGAGTGACAAGGTTCACATGAATCTTGATAATAGTACAGTACGTGCGACAGGTACTGCCGACTCTACTGCAGAGGGTGGTATTAAAGGAAAGCCAGTATTTACGATGGGTAAAGACGAGTATCAGAGTGATACAATGGCTTTCAATTTCAAGTCGAAAAAAGGCTTGATAAAAGGAATATATACCGAGCAACAAGATGGATTCTTGAGTGGAGAAGTGGGGAAACGTGACTCTACTGGGGCTGTCTTCTTGCAGCATGGCCGTTATACTACCTGTGATAAGCCCCATCCTGATTTCTATATCGCTCTTTCTCGTGCAAAGGTTCGTCCGGGCAAGGATGTTGTCTTCGGACCGGCTTATCTTGTAGTGGCCGATGTTCCTCTGCCTTTGGCTATCCCATACGGTTTCTTCCCGTTCTCAAAGAAGTATTCGAGCGGTTTCATCATGCCAAGTTATGGTGATGAAAGCGACCGTGGTTTCTATCTTCGTGATGGTGGTTACTACTTTGCTATTAGTGATAAATGGGACTTAAAGCTCATTGGAGAGATTTATACTAAGGGTTCATGGGGTGTGTCTGCAGCCAGTAATTACCGTAAGCGGTATAGATATTCAGGATCATTCCTCTTTAGTTATCAGGATTCAAAGACTGGTGATAAGGGATTACCAGACTTTGCTGAGCAGGAGAGCTTTAAGATTCAGTGGAATCATCGCCAAGACCCAAAGGCTAATCCTTATAGTTCTTTGGCGGCAAGTGTAAACTTTGCGACATCAAGCTATGAACGTAACAACCTCAATAGTTTGTATAATCCGCAGACACTCACGCAGTCTACGAGAACTTCTTCTGTGAGTTGGAATACGAACTTCTCAAGTATTGGACTCTCTCTGAGTGCTACTACGAACCTTGCACAGAACATGCGTACTTCTTCTATACAGATAACATTGCCAGACTTGAACATTAGCTTGAGCCGATTCTATCCTTTCAAGCGCAAGCATCTTGTAGGTAAGGAACGTTGGTATGAGAAGATTTCGATGAGCTATACGGGTCAGTTGGCTAATTCTATCTCAACGACAGAAGATAAAATCCTACACTCTAATCTGATTAAAGACTGGAAGAATGCTTTTCAGCATACAATCCCTGTACAGGCAAACTTCACCTTGTTTAATTATATCAATGTGACTCCATCTTTCAATTTTACGGATCGTATGTATTCTAAGAAGGTGACACGTGGATGGGATAACACCCTTCAGAAAGAAGTAGTAAGAGATACTACCTATGGTTTCCATAATGTTTACAACTGGAGTATGAGCGTGGGTGCCAGTACAAAGGTGTATGGCTTCTGGACACCTAACAGGAAACTATTTGGCGATAAGATTCAGGCTATCCGTCATGTCATCACGCCTCAGGTGACATTCTCATACGCTCCTAACTTTGCTGCACGCCGGTATGGCTACTATGATAGCTATCAGTACACAGATGCAAGTGGTAACGTGAAACTTGTTGAATACTCACCTTATCAAGATGAGCTTTATAGTGTGCCGGGTAAGTACAAGACTGAGATGATTAGTTGGGATGTTAGCAATAACATCGAAATGAAGGTTAAGAGCGATAAGGATACAACTGGTTATAAGAAGATAAGTATCATTGATGAGTTAGGAGCAAGTATGTCTTACAATGCGGCAGCTGACTATCATCGTTGGAGCGACCTTAGCATGCGTCTACGTTTGAAGTGGTGGAAGAACTATACATTCTCTATGAATGCACAGTTTGCCACCTATGCTTATGAACTTGATGCCAATGGTAAACCTTATGTAGGTAATCATACGGAGTGGGGGTATGGTCGTTTGCCTCGTTTTCAGGGTATGTCGCAGAACTTCTCATTCACTTTGAACCCAGAGAAGTTGAAGAAGTGGTTTGGACATAAGGATGAAAAAGATGATGACAAGGTATCAGCAGATAGCGACGGACCGGATACCGATATCGAGTCAAACATGGATGATGACCTTGAAAAGGGAAAGTATGCTGCTAAGAAGAAACGTGGTAATATTGCTGAGACGGACGATAACGGTTATATGAGATTTAATATGCCGTGGTCATTGACTATTGGTTATGGTATTACGATGCGTGAGAACACTGCGGGTAAGTTCAATACTAAGACGATGCGTTACCCTTATAAGTTCACACAGACGCTGAACCTATCTGGTAACATTCGTATCAGTGATGGCTGGAATATTAACTTCTCAAGTGGTTACGACTTTGAAAACCATGCTATGAGTATGACAACAGCCAGCCTGTCACGCGACCTCCACTGTTTCAATATGAGTGCTTCTATCGTGTTAGCACCCTATACCTCTTACAACTTTACCTTCCGTTGTAATGCAGCAACACTGACGGATGCACTGAAATATGATAAGCGAAGCGGTATTGTCAATGCTGTGCAGTGGTATTAATTCGCTTGATTATAGTTTCTTTGGTGGGTGTTTTCGCTATCTACCTTTGATACAGAACCCTTTATAAACAACACAAATAATTGATTGAATATGAAGAAACAGACACAAGCTATACATCTCCCTTATAAGCGTAGGGATGCTTACGACGCTTTAAGTATGCCTATCTATAACGCTGTTGCTTATGAGTTTGATAATGCGGAAGTGATGGCTGATGCCTTTTGCGGACGTATTGATGCGCCTGATTATTCACGTGTAGAGAACCCAACAGTAACTAACTTTGAACTACGGGTTAAGGCTTTGACAGGCGCAGAGAATGTGATTGCACTTAATTCGGGTATGGCTGCTATTAGTAACACTTTGTTTGCTATTGTCGAACAGGGGAAGAACGTGATTACTTCGCGTCATCTCTTCGGGAATACCTTCTCCTTACTTACATCAACACTAAGCCGCTTTGGCGTAGAAACAAGGCTATGTGACCTTACGAATGTAGAAGCTGTTGAGAAGTTGGTGGATGATAATACGTGCTGTCTCTTCCTTGAAGTGATGACGAATCCACAGCTTGAAGTCGTTGACGTACGGGCTTTGACGGAGATGGCTCACCGACATGGTATTCCTGTTATTGCCGATACTACTATTATTCCTTTTACTCAGTTCTCTGCAAAGGACTTAGGTGTTGACGTTGAGGTTATCTCAAGTACAAAGTATATTAGTGGTGGGGCTACCTCTTTAGGTGGTCTGATTATTGATTATGGAAGATTTCCTTTCATTGGAAAACGACTCTTGAATGAGATGCTCTTCAACCTTGGTTCTTACATGACACCACAGGTTGCATATATGCAGACTTTGGGTTTGGAGACCTTAGATGCTCGCTATCGTGTACAAGCTGCTAATGCTTTAGCGTTAGCAAAACGGTTGTGTACGCTTAAGCCTATCTGTAATGTCAATTATGTTGGCTTGGAGGATAACCGTTATCATCAGCTCTCTCTACGTCAGTATGGTGAAACGGCTGGGGCGATGATAACGATTGACTTGGAGAGTCAGGAGGCTTGCTTCAAACTGCTGAATAACCTCAAACTCATTCATCGTGCAACTAATCTCTTTGATAATCGCACTTTAGCAATTCATCCAGCAAGTACTATCTTCGGACTCTTCTCGGCTGAGGAGCGTGCAGCAATGGATATCCTTGATACGACGATACGACTGAGTGTTGGCTTAGAGGATGTTGACGACCTATTCAATGATATAAAACAAGCTTTGGAAGCATGATGAAGACGTATAATTTCGATGAGATAATTGACCGTTCAGGGAGTGGTGACTTGAAGCATGAAGCTCTCCTTCCACGGTGGGGACGCAATGACTTATTACCCCTTTGGGTGGCTGACATGGATTTTGCCACACCTGATTTCGTTGTTGATGCACTTAAGGCTCGTCTCTCACATCCTATCTTTGGTTATACTATTGAGCCTGCTGACTATCGCCCAACAATTATTGATTGGAACGAATCACATCATGGTTGGAAGATAAAACCAGAGTGGATAAGCTTTATTCCGGGTATTGTTAAAGGCATTGGCTTCGTTGTGAATGTGTTTACAAAGCCAGGAGAGAAAGTTATCATACAGCCTCCTGTCTATCATCCGTTCCGTATGACGCCTGAAGATAACGGTCGTGAGGTTGTTTTCAACCCGCTTCGTCTGCGTGAGGATGGTTATTATGATATGGACTTTGATAACCTTTCGGAGGTATGTGATGATAAATGTCGTGTGTTGATACTCTCTAATCCACATAATCCTGCGGGAGTATGTTGGTCAAAAGAGACTTTGCAACGTTTAGCCGACTTCTGTTATGAACACAATATCATTGTCATTAGCGATGAGATACATAGTGACATGGCACTCTTCGGTAATCGTCATGTCCCGTTTGCGAGTGTGTCTGAACGTGCTGCTGACATAAGTATCACCTTTGCAGCACCGACTAAGACCTTCAATATGGCGGGTATTGTTAGTTCGTATGCCGTTATTTCTAATGATGACTTGCGTCAACGCTTCTATGGATGGCTAAAGGCTAATGAATTAGACGAGCCTACGATATTTGCTCCGATAGCTACTATAGCTGCTTATCAGAAAGGAGAAGAATGGCGTAAGCAGATGTTGGCTTATGTAGAAAATAATGTTCGCTTTGTGGAAGATTACTGTCGAGAGCATATCCCTGGTGTTCGTCCACTTCGTCCGCAAGCCAGTTTCCTCGTTTGGTTGAACTGTCGTGGACTTGGATTAAACCATGACAAGTTACTTGAGCTCTTCATTGACAAGGCTCATCTGGCCCTCAATGATGGTGAGATGTTCGGCCCTGGTGGGGAAGGCTTTATGCGATTGAATGTGGGTACACCTCGTTCTGTACTTCGTCAGGCGTTGGAGCAGTTGGCGAAAGCTGTAAATGAATTATAAAACAAAGATGTTATGGAAGCATTAGAAGCATTGTTAACACGTCGCAGTGTACGTTCTTATGAGGCACGTATGCCTGAGCAGGAGTTGATTGATAAGGTGATGGAGGCTGGTCTTTATGCTGCAAGTGGAAAGAATATGCAGACCGCTATCATCGTAGAAGTGACGAATAAGGAGGTACGCGACCGCTTGTCAGTGATTAATGGTGAGATTTTGGGCGTAACGAGTGACCCTTTCTATGGTGCACCTGTAGTTCTTGTGGTGTTAGCGGATAAGAGTAGTCCTAATCATATCTATGATGGTGCGTTGATGATGGGCAACCTCATGAACGCTGCCCATGCGGTAGGCTTAGGCAGTTGTTGGATTAATCGTGCCAAGGAAATGTTTGAACGTGAAGAAGGCAAGCAGATGCTGAGAGAGTGGGGAGTAGAAGGCGATTATGAAGGTATTGGCTTCTGTATTCTTGGCTATACTGCGAAGGAGGGTAAGACGGCACCACGTAAGGCAAACCGTATCTTCTACGTGAGGTAAGAATTTGGCAGACTACTAATAAATTAATATTTCCGTAGAAGTTAATCGGCTGTGCCCTGCTATATATAATAAGGTGAAGCTGGATATTCTCTTACGTTTTCAACCTACGTGTTGAAGCCTCGCACAAGTCGTGTTTATGGTCAGCGACAATGGTGTTGAGGATTGTATAGATTATGCCAGACTACTGAAGCCTTACAATATGTCGTCTTATTGGGTACGATTGTTTGTAAGTGTCCTCCAAGATGACAAGTTAGTCTGTTGTTTATTGAGCGGTTTAAGCAGAGTGATGATACAAAGTAGCCTCAATATATTTGAATAATTTGTGTTCATTCAAATATATTGAGGCTATTCTTTTCTATCTTTCAGAAGTAGAAAACGTTTGGTTCTCTATGGAAAGAAGGACTTAATTATTCTCCTTCCTCTTCCTTCTTCTTGCGAGTAGCTCTACGCTTCTTAGGCTTCTCCTCAGTCTTGTCAACCTTTACACCAGCCAACTCAGGATCGATGAGGATACGGCCACAGTACTCACAAACGATAATCTTCTTGTGCATCTTCACATCCAACTGGCGCTGAGGTGGTATCTTATTGAAGCAACCACCGCAAGCATCGCGCTGTACATAGACGATACCCAAACCATTACGAGCACCACGACGGATGCGCTTAAAGCTACGGAGCAATCCAGGCTCAATCTTTGTCTCTAATTCTGCAGCCTTCTCTTTCAAGAGTCCTTCCTCTTCACGAGTCTCCTGCATAATCTCATCGAGCTCATTACGCTTCTCTTCTAAGGCATGCTGACGGTCTTCGAGCAGAGCACGGTTAGCCTCTAAGTCTCTTTGCTTCTCTTCAATCTTGTATTGAGCTTCCTTAATCTTCTTATTGCAAAGCTCAATCTCCAAGGTCTGGAACTCTATCTCCTTTGTCAGTGTATCGTATTCACGATTGTTTGCAACAGAGTCTAACTGCTTGTTATAGCGTTCCAAGCTTGCTTGAGCCTCAAGGATATTAGCCTTCTTCTGTGTTACTGCACTCTGATAATCCTTGATGTCTTGTTCTATCTTCTCAATGCGAATGTGCAAGCCTTCCAACTCGTCTTCCAAGTCACGTACCTCAAGTGGCAACTCACCACGCAAAGCTCGTTTCTCGTCGATTCCTGATAGGGTTGTCTGCAACTGGAAAAGGGCCTTCAATTTATCCTCTACTGATAACTCTTTTGGATCTTTCTTTGCCATAGTTCTTATGTATTATTTAATTCAAAATGCTATATTAATCATTCAAAATAGGATTGTCACTGTTCGCTGTTGGCTCGTCAACATCTTAAGAATTCACTCGTCAACGTGTCAATTCATTAACTTGTTAACTAAAAATACCCGATAGGATTTGTGTTAATCTCAGACTGGTAACACTTCACTCCTGGGCATTCTTGTTCGATGATGTCACGTAACACCTCTGTTGTGAATTGTTCACTCTGATAATGACCAATGACACATATCTGTATTTCTTGCTCATGACCAAAGTACTCATGATAGCCCATCTCACCTGTCAGAAAGGCATCTGCGCCTGCTGCTATCGCATCTTTCAAGAGGAACGAGCCGGAACCTCCACAGAGAGCAATGCTGCGTATCTCACGACGGAGTAGTTCGTTGGTCTGAACACATTCTACATCAAACTTCTTCTTCAGTAACAGTATTAAGTCGTCTGCTGCTAATGGCTCCTCAAACTCACCAATGACACCATCGCCACCTGTTACTGATTCGCCTGTCTGTGGGTCTACCACCTGTTTACTTCGACCAAAGAAACGTGGATTCTTAAGGCCTAACTTCTCTGCTATCTTGTAGTTGACACCACCCACTGCTGAGTCTAAGTTTGTGTGCATAGCAGCGATGACAATGTCGTTCTTAATAGCCTTTATTACTGTACGCTGCACATAGTCTGCATCTGTCACCTGTGCTAACTTACGGAAGATGAGTGGATGGTGTGCAACAATCAAGTTACACCCCCGACGGATAGCTTCGTCTACCACCTTCTCAGTCACGTCAAGACACAATAAAGCCCCTGATACTTCCGCCTCTGTCAATCCAACTTGTAGGCCAGCATTATCATAGCTCTCCTGCAAGGGCAAAGGCGCAAATCGTTCAAGGGCATCAATTACTTCCTTTATTTTCACGCTACGCATAAGTTTTAGGCTGCAAAGATAAGAAAATTATTCGATTTTCACAACCTTTGCAGCCTAATTTATTTTCTTTCTATTTCAAAGTAGTATTACTCTTGGATAATCAAGTAACGCGACACATTCCAAAACTTCTCTGCATCGGTAATGGTGAGTGTTGTTGTTCCGTCCTCGTTCTCTGTGAGTGTATAACTACCTTCTGGGTTCTGTGAAAGGAGCTTAGGATTAGATGAGCTTATTGTCAGTGTCTTCAGTTCCTTACTGTTAGCTTCTGTAAACAGTTCTTTTGTAACCTTGTTATTATTCACCTTCTTTGAGAAAAGTGATGTTTTCAAAAGACCTTTCTCCTTTAGTGTTTCTTTGGTAGCAATGATATAGTAGACGCTGCCTGACTCTGTTTCTTCTTTGTTTCTTTGTTTTTCCTTAGCCTTCAACTGGGCATATTCGCGCTCCAAAGCTGCCATATTGAACCTGTAACGCATTGCATCAACACTGTTAGCTTGGTTCATAACGATGTATTTAAGCTGGTCTACAGTGACATCCTTACGACTTGCAACCTGCTCTAATTGGGTTACACGGTCTCCTTTTTCCTTCAGCTGTGATGAAAGGAACTCTATCACTTTGTAGAGGTTGTCTATGGTGGGATTAGATGCTGATGGTGTATCCACCTTCTTAGCCTTCTCGCTTAGCAGTTTGTCAATCTGGCTCTGCTTTTCTTTGAGCAGTGCACCGAGTCCTCTTATCTGCTGAATAATCTTCGATTTCTTATCCGTATGCTCAGTAGTCTTGCAGAGCATAGCTTCCTGAGAAGAGATGGCATCAAGGTTAGCTGATATTTCGTCTATAGATGCTGTCAGCTGACTTATCGCCTCTGCCTCTCTGGATGGAGGTGTGACATTGATACGTTCTCTGACAGGAGCCGGACGCTTCACATCTTCACATGATGTGAAAGCTACAATACCTACAAATGCTATCAGAGCTGTTAATTTATTACGTTTCATCTGTATAATCATCGAATGACAATGCAAAGATACTCTAATTATATGAAGAAACGTTAGATTATGTATTAAAAATACTAATAAAAGGAGAAACAATAGGGTGCTTCTCCTTTAATTTCGTTATTTCTTTGATAAACAGACGAATATTATCTCACAATAACTTTATATGTCTTACCATTCGTTTCCTTGATAATATTCACACCCTGTTGTATATTTTCAAGACGTTTACCAGATAGGTCATAAATCGTTCTTGTGCCTTCTTTCTGCTGCTTATAAACGCTAATACCTGTTGGATTGTCTTCTTCCCAAATAAACGTTGCTGTTACTCCTTCTTCTCCTGATTGTATGCCCTTTTCTACGACACCACTTGCATTCAGGTTATACGTAATTGTGAAATCATCATCACTTGTCCAGCCAAAATAGTGTTTATCTATCACCGTATAGCGCACAGCAGCCACTGGATGCTGGAATACTTTACCAAAGTATCCTGCTAAAAGTTGTCCGTATGGTGAGATTCCTTCATGATCGGCAATTGAGGTAATTGGATTAACAATTAGAGAAAGATATTTGTTGGTAATGCTTTTGTTGTATTCATAAGCTACCTGTCCTACTTTTTTGTTATCCCGAAAATGCTCTACGAGTGTAATATCTCCGTCTGTCCATGTCAATTTATACTCTGTTCCTGTACGTTCATTATTTGTTATTACAATCTTTGTCAGTTCCCCAGCTGTATTATATGTATAGTTATAGTCTGCCCGATATTCAGGCTCTCCTTCATACGGAATTAAGTTTATTTTTTCTGAAACAACTCTATTATTCTGGAGAATAGTTGTTCGGATATCTTTATTTTTGATATTTTCATTCTCATAGAATGTTTGAACGACCTTGTCATTACTATAAGCATACTTGCTACTACGTTTTAGGTGGTCGTCAGCAATATATTCAACAGACTCTATGATTCTTCCTTTTTCATCAGACTTTAATTCAAAGTAAGATTCGCCAAAGGTCATCTTCAACAATTTCTTATCGTTCTGTGCACTGATGGTCTGACCAAACACAATGAGGGTAATAAGTAATAAGTAGATTCTCTTCATATACAATATAATTAAAATTTATAAATAGTCTTTCTTTTATCAACTGCAAAGTTAATAAAAAAAACGTTAATCCAGTTTTGTTCTTTATGAAATTCAGGCTTATTAGTCCAATTACTTAATCGAGTAATGAGGGCTAATAAGCCTGAAGGGGTTTATCCTAATGCAAGGATACGTTCTAAGTCTTTTTCTTCACCTACTACCCATAGGACGTCACCTGCCTGCAGACAGCGGGAAGGAGTGATGAGTGTGAGGTTCTGCTGGCCTTCATCAACACCCACAACCATGCAGTTGTATTCATCACGAATACCGCTGTCTTTAAGGGTCTTTCCAATGAAAGGACTTGTTTTAGAGATAGTGAAACTGCGGAGTTTCATCTCATGTTTCTCTATGTCTGTAATCGTTGGCTGTAGTTCAGCCTTCATTGCTTTCGAAAGTTTTGTAAGCTGTTCGTCATCACCAATGGCTTGCAGTTTGTCGCCAGGGAAGAGAATCGTACCACCATTCGGAATATTGATACGTTGAGAACCACGAAGAATACTACTGATATGTACACCGAACCGGTTACGTAACTTTAGGCTATACAATGTCTTACCAGCCCATAGAGAATCGTCGGGCAGTTCAAGGTTGGCGATATGAATGTCTCGGTCTATCAAGTGGTCGGCAAAGAGTGGTTTCTTCTTTCCTTGTATCTGTGCCAATGCATTCTTAAAGCGTGTGAGATAGTTACATATGTAGAAGATGAAACTGAGTGCAATAAGTACACGTGCAAGAATGGTTGCAGTGAGAGGTAGACGGTTGATACGACGGTCTGTCCATAGTTCCTTAAACGCTTCTGAATGATTTTGTTTCATTACAATAGAACGTAGGAATGGTGCGATAAAGAGGATTGTAAGGAATCCACACACCGCATTACCAATCCAGTGACTGCCGGTCCATTTTATGGATAAGTTTCTACAGATAGGTAGGGCAGCAGAGAACATGATTGCGATGACAGCTGCAGATAGAATACCATAAATAAGGGTGTTGAATATCATCTTCTTCATTAGAACCTTCCATAGATTATTAGTCGATGCACTCTCTCCCGCACTATTTGTTTGGATATGGGTAAGACGACGCACCCATCTTTTTGGAAGATGCTTGACGAGGACATTATAGCATGGTTCTGCCGCACGAATCATATACGGAGTGAGGAAGGTTGTGATGACTGATACGGCTACGACAACCGGATAAAGGAATTCGCTGATAACACCTAAGGACTTTCCTAATGTTGCAATAATAAAGGCAAACTCGCCAACTTGTGCC
>QWCT01001544.1_pt1 | contig 11399 bp, 9 predicted proteins | sample 1972681 | NCBI WGS metagenome assembly QWCT01 (sample SAMN09866701, study PRJNA288562) | Human oral metagenome isolate pre3_saliva, whole genome shotgun sequencing... | isolation source: mouth | host: Homo sapiens | place: USA: California | reverse complement strand
CCCAGCCTCCATTCCGAACCTGGAAGCTAAGCCCGGCAGCGCCAATGGTACTGCAACCGCCAGGTTGTGGGAGAGTAGGACACCGCCACAACACACGTAACCGAGAGGGACGGGACGCTTAGCGTGCCGTCCCTCTCGTTTTTGCGGCCCCATGCCGCCGACGAGCCGCCCGTCGTCTACTATTGGGTGGTTGAACGCGCACGATGCGCACCATGAACAAGAGCGCCCCGTTGGCGCAGGAATAGAGGATAGACACCATGGCAGAAGAGACTCGAGGACGCGGCGAATTTGGCCGTGGTGGATACCAGAAGCGCCAGCCCCAGTGGCGCGACCGCAACGGTGAACGCTCCGACCGTGGTGAGCGCGGCGGCTTCCGTCGCGACGACCGCCGTGGCGGTTTCGAGGACCGCGGTGAGCGCGGTGGCTTCCGTCGTGATGATCGTCGTGATGGCGATCGTGGAGGTTATCACCGTCGCGATGATCGACGTGGCGGTTTCGAGGACCGCGGTGAGCGCGGTGGCTTCCGTCGCGATGATCGACGGGGTGGCTACGACCGTCGTGATGGTGAGCGCGGTGGCTTCCGTCGTGACGATCGTCGCGATGGTGAGCGTGGTGGTTATCAGCGTCGCGATGATCGACGTGGCGGTTTCGAGGACCGCGGTGAGCGCGGTGGCTTCCGTCGCGATGATCGTCGCGATGGTGAGCGTGGTGGTTTCCAGCGTCGCGACAACGACCGTCGTGACTTCGGCTCGCGCGATGAGCGTCGCGGCGATCGTGGTGGCTTCCGCCGTGACGACCGCCGTAACGACGGTGGCAACAAGGGCTACTCGTCGACGGATGAGTACGTCTCGCCCAACGGCAACGAGCCGACGATTCCTGCTGGCGTCAGCGCCGATGAGCTCGATCGTGACGCTCTGCGCGCTCTGACGACGCTGTCGGGTCCCAACCGCGACATTGTCGCTCGTCACCTGGTGATGGCCGGCCAGCTTATCGATCTTGACCCGGAGGCTGCCTACCAGCACGCTCAGGCGGCTGTTGCTCGTGCCGGCCGCGTCGACGTTGTTCGCGAGGCCGCCGCGCTGACCGCCTACGCCTCGGGCCGTTACGAGGAAGCGCTGCGCGAGGTGCGTGCTGTTCGTCGTATGCGCGGCGATTCTTCGCTGCGCGCGGTGGAAGCCGATGCCGAGCGTGGCCTTGGCCATCCCGAGAAGGCTGTTGAGATTATCGATGCCACCGATGTGTCGACCCTTGACCTCGCTGAGCAGGTTGAACTCGTCCTCGTGTCCTCCGGTGCGCGTGCGGATCTCGGTCAGGCCGAGGTCGGCCTCGTGATCGTCGACGATGCACTCGCTGCTCTTCCGGCTTCCACCGATGATGAGCTGCGCCGCCGTCTGATGGAGGTCAAGGCTCAGCGCCTGCTCGATCTCGGTCGTGACGACGAAGCCGCAGAGGTCATTGACGCGATGCCGGCAGAGGTGGAGGACACCGAGATCATCGACGTTGCGCTCTACGCCGATGCCGATGTCGACGGCAAGCGTTCGCCTCTGCGCGGCTCCGGAGCTGCTCTCGCAGAGGAATATGACTGCGCACTGCTCGACCTCGACGGTACCGCGTGGTCCGGTGACGAAACGATCGAGCACGCGGCCGCCTCGGTGATCGAAGCCCGCGAGTCAGGCATGACCTCGGCCTTCGTCACCAATAACGCGATGCGCACCCCCCAGCAGGTCACCGACAAGCTCAACTCCATGGACTTCGCGGCGACCCCTGACATGGTCATGACCTCCGCGATGGACATTGCTGCGATCATGGCCGAGGAGCTCGAGGAGGGCTCGAAGGTCTTCGTGATCGGCGGAGCCGGCCTGCGTCTCGCTCTTGAGGAGCGCGGCTTCGTCCTGGTGGACAGCGCGGACGATGAGCCCGTCGCTGTTGTTCAGGGCCTCGACAAGCAGGTCGACTGGGCGTTGCTGTCCGAGGGCGCTTTTGCGATTGAGCGAGGCGCCGCATTCTACGCATCGAACCTTGACGCGACCCTGCCTATCGAGCGCGGTCAGGCGCTGGGCAACGGCTCGCTGGTTCGTGCGATCCAGCACGCAACGCGCAAGCGTCCGATCGCCGGCGGCAAGCCCGAGCCGGGCATCTACCGTCGTGCTGGCGAGCTCGTCGGCGCGCAGAACCCCATCGCCGTTGGCGATCGCCTGGAAACCGACATCATGGGTGCCGTTGCGGCCGGCGTGCCCGCCATGCACGTCCTCACGGGCGTGCACCAGGCCCGTGACGTGATCCGCGCTCCGCGTGGACAGCGCCCCAGCTACCTGGCTATCGATATGCGTGGCCTGCTCGAGGCGCACCCGGCGCCTAAGCACCACCGCGACGGCACCTGGACCTGCGGTGTTTCCCAGGTTGCGAAGGCGACCCGCTCCGGCGTGCTCACGCTCGACGATGTCGAGCTGACCGAGCCCGTCACCATTAGCATCGACTCCTACCGTGCTCTCGCTGCAGCCGCGTGGGAGTACGCGGATGGCGCCGGCTCTGCCGCGTCCTGCCCCGACATTACGGTTGTCGATAACGAGGATCCCGCAGGTATCGTCACGGCACCCGAGCCGACCGAGGCGCCCTCTGTGGAGGATGACGATTTCTTCGACGTCGCGGCGAACGCCGACGATCTGCCCGAGCCCGGTGCCCAGACGCCCGCGTTCCTGCCCGGTGAAGAAGAGCTCGAGGAGCTGCTGGAGCGCACGGCAGACCTGGACGAGCAGGCCTGATGGCTTTACGCGAGCAGACTGAGGCCCGCCTGGTCGGTTTCGATCAGCTCGGAGCATCCCTTCAAGTGGAGACGCTCCGAGCGATCGAGGCCGACCTACGGCGGGCTCTGTCTGCCGACGCGCACGTCGGCGCCACTGTGCCCGGTGGGCTCGTGCAGGGAGGCGGCAACGAGGGGAGCGGTGCATGAAGCTGCGCAGAATCGACTCCGAGCTGGTTCGCCGTGGCCTCGCCAAATCGCGCGGGGCGGCCGCGCAGATGATCGAGGACGGGCGCGTCAAGCTGGACGGACAGGTCGTTCTCAAGCCCGCGCGTCAGATGGACCCCGCGCAGGCGATCGTCGTCGAGGAATCGGACGATCCGGAGTACGTCTCCCGCGGTGCTCACAAGCTTGCCGGCGCGCTCGATGCTCTTGGAGACAAGGCACCACTGATCGAGGGGCGTCGCGCCCTTGATGCGGGCGCTTCGACCGGCGGCTTCACCGACGTGCTGCTGCGGCGTGGTGCAGCCTCCGTCGTTGCAGTGGACGTCGGCTATGGTCAGCTCGCGTGGAAGCTCCAAAGCGACCCGCGCGTGGAAGTCCACGACCGCACGAACGTGCGTACGCTCGATCCTGCCACGGTTGCTCCCGCGCCCGATCTGGTGGTCGGCGATATGTCTTTCATTTCGCTGACGTTAGTGCTACCCCCGCTTGTCGCTGCAGCTGCGCCTCACGCCGATTTCCTTCTGATGGTGAAGCCTCAGTTTGAAATCGGAAAGGAGCGTCTCGGCCACGGCGGCGTCGTGCGCAATCCTGAGCATCACGTAGAGACGGTCGAAAAGGTCGCACGGTGTGCCATCGACCTGGGGCTGGATATCGCTGCGATCGCCGCTTCGCCGCTGCCCGGACCGTCCGGAAACGTCGAGTATTTCGTGCACATGCGCCGCGACTACCCCGATCCCATCGATCCTGCGCAGCTCACTGACTACATCCGTCGTGCAGTCGAGGCCGGACCTGCCGGAGGTGCCCTATGACCCGTGTGTTGATGGTTCGTCATCGCCATCGTCCCAATGCGATCACGAGCGCGGTGAGCCTCGCGCAGGCTCTTCAGGAGCAGGGGATCGACGTCGTCGATGACGCTTCGGGCGGCGATATTGACATGGTGCTGTCGATCGGCGGCGACGGAACGTTCCTCGTGGCCGCATCGAGTGCCCGCGCGCTCGGCGTCCCGCTGCTCGGCATTAACGCCGGCCACATGGGTTTCCTGACGGAACTCGGCGACAGAGGCACTGGTGACCTGGCCCGTACGATCCAGGAGGGCGACTTCACCGTGGAGCGTCGCATGACGCTGGATGTCACGATGGAACGCTCGGACGGCTCGAAGGCTGACGACTGGGCTCTCAACGAGGCAGTCGTCATGCACACCGACGTCGCTCATCCCGTCCACTTCGCTCTCGTCGTCGATGGACAGGAAGTGTCGACCTACGGCGCTGACGGAATGATCCTGTCCACTCCAACGGGATCGACTGCCTATTCTTTCTCGGCGGGTGGACCCGTCGTGTGGCCCGATACCGAAGCGATTGTCGTCGCCCCTCTGGCCGCTCACGGGCTTTTCACGCGGCCGCTCGTCGTCGGTCCTTCCGCGTGCGTCGAGATCGTGGTCCTCGACGACATGTGGACGCCGCCGGAGATGTGGTGCGATGGCCTTCGACGCATGACTGTTCCAGCCGGGGGAGTGGTCCGTGCACGCGTCGGTTCCTCGCCCGTCCAGCTCGTGCGCATTGACGATACGCCGTTTTCCGCGCGTCTTGTTCGTAAGTTCAATCTTCCCGTGCGCGGGTGGAGGGATGGTCCTCGGTGATTGAGTCGCTCGATATTTCGCATCTGGGTGTTATCGAGTCCGCTCACGTCGATTTTGGGGTGGGTCTCATCGTTGTGACCGGCGAAACGGGTGCCGGTAAGACGATGGTGCTCTCGAGCCTGCAGCTGCTGCTCGGTGCCCGCGCGGATGCGGCGCTCGTGCGCAGTGGCGCAGAGCGCCTTTCCGTTGACGGTATCTTCACGGTGAACGAAGAGGTTGCAGCACGCGTTGAGGACAGCGGTGGCCTCGTCGAAGGAGGCGAGCTGATCGTCGGCCGTTCGGTGCGTGCGGCAGGTCGTTCCCGTGCCCACCTCGGTTCCCGTCCCGTCCCTGCCTCGGTATTGACGGACATTGTCGGATCCATGGTGACGATCCATGGGCAGGCCGACCAGATTCGTCTGACGGGGGAGGCGGCCCAACGCCGTGCCCTCGATCAGTTTGGCGGCGAGCCCCACGCTGCTTTGCTCGAGGAGTACCGCTCGGCTTTCCGCCACGCCGTTGACGTCAAGCACCGCCTGGATTCGCTGCGCGGTGACGCGAGCGAACGCGCCGAGGAGCTGGAGGATCTGCGTGCCGCTCTTCGGCAGGTCGAAGAACTTGATCCGGTTATCGGCGAGGAGGAAGAACTCGTCCGCGAGGCGGCCCGGCTGACGAACGTCGAGGACCTGCGCGCGCTCGTTGGCGTGTCCTTGGGGTATCTCAAGGGTGACGATCGGGGTGACTTTACCGGCGCTGTTGAGGCCGCCCGTCATGCCTACGCTCAGCTCGACGACGCAGCGCGATTCGACGAGGCCCTGGCTGAGTGTGTGGGTCGTGCGCGCAACCAGGTGCTCGAGCTCGAAGCTCTCGCCGATGACGTCTCCGCCTACCTGGCTCGGCTCGATGCGGACCCGGAGCGACTCGCGCAGATTCATGCGCGACGCGCTGCCATCAAGGACGTGCTACGCGGACGCGCCGCGGACATCGAGGGGCTTCTCGCATGGGCCGAGGAGGCGCGCGATCGCGTCGATGAACTGTCCTCGCCCGGATCTGACCCTGAGACTGTCGAACGTGAACTTGCGGCTGCGCAGAAGAGGGTGCTCGAGTGCGGGCGCCGGGTCACTGACTCCCGTACCCGCCTCGCCCGGGAGCTGGCCTCGGGCGTCAACGAGGAGCTCCACGCGCTGTCGATGCCGGACGCGACGCTCCACATCGATTGCGAGCCGACGAAGCCGACGTCGAACGGCTGTGAGACCATCTTGTTCCGCCTTCAACCGCATCCGCACGCGCCTGCCCGCCCCCTCGGTCAGGGGGCCTCGGGCGGCGAGCTATCCCGTGTCATGCTGGCGCTGGAGTTGATGCTGGGCCGCACGGAGGCCTCGTCGACCTTCATCTTCGACGAAATCGACGCAGGGATCGGCGGACAGACAGCGACCGAGGTGGGGGCGCGCCTGAAAAAGCTTGCGCAATCACGTCAGGTCATCGTCGTCACGCACCTCGCTCAGGTCGCGGCTTTCGGCGACCAGCACCTCGTCATCGAAAAGAACGACGGGACCACGAAGGTTCGCGAAGTCAGTGGAGACGAGCGTGAGGCTGAACTCACCCGCATGATGGGTGGGGATCCGCACTCAGCTGCGGCGCGCCGCCACGCTTCGCAAGTCTTGGCCTCCGCCGTGTCACAATCGCAGGGATGAGTGAGACACTTCCAAAGGAATCGAGCGCGCGCTCCGGGCGGATCCGTATCGACGACCGCCCCAAGCACCTGGCGACGCGCCTAGAAAGCGGCGAGATCGCCGTCATTAACGTCGCGGACTTGGACCGTGAGAGCGCTGCCGCGCTCGTCGCTGCGGGCCCGGTTGCCGTTCTCAACGCGCAGCCGTCCCTGACGGGACGCGCAGCTGCCCTCGGTCCGCGCCTTATTCTTGACGCCGGCATCGCCCTCGTCGATGACCTGGGCCAGGACATCATGTCGCTGCGCGAGGGCCAAGAAGTGACCGTCGCTGGTTCGAAGGTCCTCGTCGACGGCTCGGTTGTTGCGACGGGCTCCGTCGTGTCCGCGGACGACCTGAATGTCGATGTTGCGGACTCCAGCGCGCTGTTCGCCGCCGTGGACGCCTCGATTGAGGACTACCTAGCGAAAGACGGCGCCACGGTGCTGCGCGGTGTTGACGTGCCCGAACTACCCGACCTCGCAAAGCGCCCGATCCTCCTCGTGACCGGCGGTAGCAACACCGCGGCGGAGCTGCGCAAGCTCGCGCGCTGGCGTTCGGAGGTCGCCCCCTTCGTGATTGCCGTCGACGGTGGAGCTGACGTAGCCCTCAAGGCGCGACTGTCTCTCGACCTCGTCGTCGGTGACGCCGAGCTGATGAGTGAGAAGGCGATTCGAAAGGCTCGCTCGTTCATCGTGCGAGTGGGAGGTGACGGTCTTGCCCCCGGAGCCGATCGGCTCGATCGCATGGGAATTGTCTACGAGCGCGTCTCGATGGCCGGCACCTCTGTCGACGCGGCGCTCGTCGTCGCCGCGCACTCGAACGCTCGCGCTGTCGTGACGGCAGGCATGACCTACGGGGAGGCCGAACTGGTCGACGCCGGTCGTGCGCTCGTCGCCCCTGCCTTCTTCTCTCGACTGGCGGTCGGATCGCGGTTGATCGGTGCGCAGGCGGTTGCGGCCACCTTCCGTCCGCGCCCGCGCGGTTGGACGCTTGTTCTGCTGGCCCTGGTCGCCGTGGCCCTGATGGGTGTCGCGCTTTGGTCGACCCCGTGGGGCAACGACCTGCTGCACCCCGTCACTTCATTCTTCGTCTCGCTGCTGCACTCGGTTGGAGGACCCCAATGATTAACTTCCGCTACCACGTCGTCTCGATCATCGGGATCTTCATCGCTCTAGCCGTTGGCGTTGTTCTGGGGGCCGGCCCGTTGCAGAGCCGTATCCAGGCGGGTGTCAACTCGTCGACGACCACTTCGGCAGCCGACCCGCTGCTCAGTGCCCGGGCCGATGCGGAGGCCGCGGGTCTCAAGGCCCTTGCTTCCTCGACGTTGACCGGTTCTCTGAGCTCGGCCAAGGTTGCCCTCGTCGTCCTGCCCGGTGCATCTGACGATGACGTGAGCGCGATTCGCTCGACGCTGACCGATGCCGGCGCGAGCATCGTGGGACGCGTGACGCTCACCGACAACTGGCACTCCTCTTCGATGAGCCAGTACCGCACGACGCTGTCGACGACCCTTGCCTCGCATCTCGCGTCGGGCGCTGCGAAGACCGCTAGTGCAGACGGCGTCGTGGGTTACTCGATTGTGCAGGTTCTGACGACGACCGGAGCTGAGACCGACCTGCTGCGTCAGATTCTCAGCGACGAGTCCACGCCAATCATGACCGTGGACGAGGACGCGAACGGTGGCGCAACCGCAATCGTCGCAGTCGGACCGCGCGCACAGGCCACCGCGGCTAGCAACGCCACGCCCGCCGCCGTGACTCAGAGCTCTGAAGCGTGGGTGGGCCTGGGACAGGCGCTCGGTTCTACCAACGGTGTGCTCGTTGGTGACGCCTCCACGCGTGACGCGATGATTTCTCAGGTGCGCGCAAGCGGCGTCACCGTTACGACGGTTGACTCCGTTGGCACGACCCTCGCCGCCGTCGATACGGCGCTCGCTCTGTCGAGTCCCGCCACGACCGTCCGCGCATTCGGCGTTGGCACCGGCGCACAGTCGGTGATTCCCTCCGTCAAGTAGGGCGCAACGTTCCTTTTCGAGGCCCCGGCGGTTCATGGTGACCGCTGGGGCCTCGTCGTATTCCCCGCCGCGCGAGACGCCGGCCTATACTCAGTGTCGTACCGACGAACGAGAATGAGAGCGTGACCATGCGTTTCCTGTCCCCCCAAGAGGCTGTGGCGATTGAAGACCAGCACACCCCCCATACAGTGACCGCGAGCGAGACCGTGTGGAGCGGCCGTATCGTCGACATGATCAAGGACCACGTCGTTGTCGTCGAGGGCCAGGAACCGGTCGTTCGTGAATACACGCGCCACCCGGGCGCTGTCGCCGTCGTCGTCCTGCGCGGCGAAAGCGGGGCAGAAGAGATCCTTCTGGAGCGTCAGTACCGCCACCCCGTGCGGGCCTCGCTGTGGGAGATCCCGGCTGGTCTGCTCGACATCCCCGGGGAAGACCCGCTGATCGCGGCCGAGCGCGAATTGGCCGAAGAAGCCGATCTTGCTGCTGGACGCTGGGACGTTCTGGTCGACTACTTCACCTCACCCGGCGGCTCGACCGAGCCTCTCCGCGTTTTCTTGGCTCGCGAAATCCGCGACACCGAAACGCCTTTCGACCGTGAAGACGAAGAAGCGACGATGGAGTATGCCTGGGTGCGTCTCGATGACGCGCTCGCGATGGTGCTGGACGGACGTCTACACAACCCGTCCGCGGTCATCGGCGTCCTCGCGACGCACGCCGCACGCGGTCGAGGCTGGGCCGGTTTGCGGCCCGCCGAATCCCCGTGGCTTCGCCCCTGATCTGTCCTTAGGCCCTTAGTCCCGAGACTTGTGGGCCGTCCAACACTCCAGACGGCTTTTCGCAACGCCTATTTATCTAAATTGGCGTACACTCATTCCCAGAGAAAAGCACACAGAGGCGCAGTAACGGAGCGTCGGAGCGGAGGACACGTGGCAGAAGAATCAGACGCCACAACCCGACAGCAAGTGCTCGATCTCATCGTCGAAAAGGGGCCGGTCACGGCCTCGTCGATTGCGAAGGTCCTGGGGTTGACGACGGCTGCCGTGCGCCGCCACATCACGCTGCTGCTGGACTCCAAAGAGATCGCAGAACACGAGCCGGGGGCACCTTCGAAGCGTGGCCGCGGACGCCCCGCGCGTCACTACGTCGCCACGGAACGGGCACACGTTCACCTCGCTGACGGATATTCCGACCTTGCGTCCAAGGCCCTCGGATACCTCGGGCAGCTCGGCGGAGAAGAAGCCGTTGAGTCGTTCGCTGCAGCGCGCTCACGTGAGATCGAGCGGCGCTACGCCCCGATCGTCCGCGACGCAGGGACCGATCCGCGCGTTCGCGCGCAGGCCCTCGCCGACGCGCTCACGCAGGACGGCTACGCGGCCACCGTCCGCGACATCGGCGGGGGAACGCTCGCAGTCCAGCTGTGCCAGGGCCATTGCCCGATTCAAAATGTCGCGGGAGATTTCCCGCAGCTGTGCGACGCTGAGACGCTTGCCTTTGGCAAGCTGCTCGATGTCCACGTCCAACGACTGTCCACGCTCGCGGGCGGGGGACACGTGTGCACGACCCACATTCCCGTGGGTATGCCCGTGATCCGCCCCGGAGCGCGGAATGTGCGACGCAAGTAGCACTTGGTTAAGAACGAGAGGTTGACACAACTATGACGCAGGCACCCGCCTCGGGCGCTGACGACCGTCGAATGACCGATGACGAGATCATCGAGTCGATCGGCGGTTACGAATACGGTTGGCACGACTCCGACGACTACTCGAAGGATGTCCCCACCGGTATTAACGAAGAAATTGTTCGCTTCATTTCTGAGGTGAAGGACGAGCCGCAGTGGATGCGGGAGCGCCGCCTGAAGGCGCTGGAACTGTTCGAACGTAAGCCGATGCCGGCGTGGGGCCCCGATCTGTCTCACGTGGACTTCGATGCATTCAAGTACTACGTGCGTCCCACCGATCGCCAGGTCAACGACTGGGAAGACCTGCCCGAGGAAATCCGCGACACCTACGACCGCCTCGGCATCCCCGAGGCCGAGAAGTCTCGCCTGGTCTCCGGCGTCGCCGCCCAGTACGAGTCCGAGGTTGTGTACCAGCAGATCCAGGAAGACCTGGAGCGTCAGGGCGTCATCTTCACTGATACTGACACCGGCCTGCGTGAATACCCCGAGATTTTCGAGGAGTACTTCGGCAAGTGCGTTCCCGCCGGCGACAACAAGTTCTCCGCGCTGAACACGGCCGCCTGGTCCGGTGGCTCCTTCGTGTACGTCCCCAAGGGTGTCCATGTGACGATCCCGCTGCAGGCCTACTTCCGCATCAACACCTCGGCGATGGGTCAGTTCGAGCGAACGCTCATCATCGCCGACGAGGGCTCCTACGTGCACTACGTCGAGGGCTGCACCGCCCCCATCTACGACGAGAACTCCCTGCACTCCGGTGTCATCGAGATCTTCGTCAAGAAGGATGCTCGCGTGCGCTACACGACCATCCAGAACTGGTCGACCAACGTTCTCAACCTGGTCACCCAGCGCGCGATGGTCGATGAGGGCGGCACCATGGAATGGGTCGACGGCAACATGGGTGCCGCGATCACCATGAAGTACCCGGCCTGCTTCCTCATGGGCGAGCACGCCCGCGGCGAGACGCTGTCCATCGGCTTCGCCGGCCCCGGCCAGCAGCAGGACACCGGCGCGAAGATGGTGCACATGGCGCCCCACACCTCGTCGTCGATCGTGTCCAAGTCCGTGTCGCGCGGTGGCGGCCGCACGTCGTACCGCGGCCTCGTCCAGGTCAACGCGCGTGCCCGTCACTCCAAGTCGAACGTGCTGTGCGACGCCCTGCTCGTCGACAAGATCTCGCGTACCGACACCTACCCCTACGTCGATGTTCGCACCGATGACGTCGAAATGGGTCACGAGGCCACCGTCACCAAGGTGAGCGCCGACCAGCTCTTCTACCTCATGAGCCGAGGCCTCGACGAGAACGAGGCCATGGCGATGATCGTGCGCGGCTTCGTCGAGCCGATCGCCAAGGAGCTGCCGATGGAGTACGCCCTCGAGCTCAACCGCCTCATTGAACTGCAGATGGAAGGATCCGT
>QWCT01001540.1_pt1 | contig 11410 bp, 10 predicted proteins | sample 1972681 | NCBI WGS metagenome assembly QWCT01 (sample SAMN09866701, study PRJNA288562) | Human oral metagenome isolate pre3_saliva, whole genome shotgun sequencing... | isolation source: mouth | host: Homo sapiens | place: USA: California | reverse complement strand
GGCGGAATCATAATGGAGAAGCTTGGAAGATTGCCTGTAGAGGGTGAGGTTATCACATTTGACAATATTATATTGACAGTAAAGAAAATGGATCATGCAAGAATAGAGAAGGTAGGATTGAAATTAAAACCTTCTTTGGTTAAGGAGCAGTAATGAAGCAAAAGCATATTTTATTTGATTTGGACGGCACTATAGTAAGGTCGGATCTCGGTATTACAAAGGGCGTACAAAAATCACTTGAGCACTTCGGTATATATGAGGAACTTGATGCCTTGAAAAAGTTTGTAGGACCTCCGATGGTGGAAAGCTATACAAATTTTTACGGATTCAGTTTGGAGCAATATAAAGAAGCACTTGATGTATTTCACGATTATTACAGATCTGTAGGTATATTTGAATGTGAGCTTTATGAAGGTATAGAAGAGATGATTGAGAGTCTGTCAAAAGAATATAAGCTTTATGTGGCGACTTCAAAGCCTGAAAGAGAGGCAAAAAGAGTAATCGAGCATTTCGGACTGGACAAATACTTTACATTCGTAGGTGGCTCAGACGGAGATTTTAACACAAAGAGAGCTACAAAGACCGCAGTGATTGAGTATGTGCTTGAGACAAACAAAATAATGCACAGGAGCTTTGCTATAATGGTAGGAGATAAGAGCCATGATATAGTAGGTGCAAGTAATGCAGGTCTTAAAAGTGTCGGAGTACTTTACGGTTATGGCGAATTGGAGGAGTTTGAAGGCGCAAATTACATTGTAAAGAATGTGGAAGATTTGAGAGATATGTTTTTATGTTAAAAAAAGGTGACTTGTTAAATATAGGATATTATGATTATGGCCAATATTTCACAGGAAGTCTGGAGGGCGTAAGATTCAGGTTGGGAAGAGATCCGCTTGAAAAGGTAAATTTTACGCCAAAGGATAAGAGGGGCGAGGCCAAGCTGAAACTGACAGTATGGCCTGAGCCCTTTAATTTTGACCATACTGAAGATGATAAGAAAAAAGACCGGTATTTCGATTATACAAGTGAGGGGCTGGATGAGGCGGTTGAATTTTTAAACAATATGGCTGGTATATTAAAGTCGGATAAGGAGAAAGCATGGGAAATATAATCAGAGAAAAAAGAGAGCTTGCTTATGAAGGAGCAATTGTAAAGGTATATAAAGACCATATGCTGATAGACGGTAGAAAAGCCGTATGGGATTATATACAACATAACGGTGCGGCTGCGGTGGTGCCCATACTTAAAAACGGAAAGATACTCTTGGTTCGCCAGTACAGAAATGCGCTGAACAGATATACTCTTGAATTGCCTGCAGGTAAGGTGGATTCTAAGGAAGAGCCTAGAAGGATATGTGCATTTAGAGAGCTGGAAGAAGAAACCGGTTATAAGGTTGCTTCGCCGGATGAACTTGAGTTCTTGATAAGAATTGATACTATGGTGGCTTTCGGTGATGAGGAAATTGATATCTTTGTGGCAAGAAATCTTATTAAGAGTGAGCAGCATCTTGATGAAGATGAAAGCATTGATGTGGAAGAGTGGGAACTTGAAGATCTTGTAGATTTGATTTACAAGGGTGAATTGAAGGATTCAAAGACGGTAGCCGCCATTATAGCTTATAAGAACAAGTATAATTTATAGATATAGGCTTTCCTTATAACCAGAGCAAGAAAACATCTTATTGACCGGGAAAATATGAACTTGTAAAATATCTTCTATTGTTAATAATAGTTTTTAGAAAAGTCAGGTGAATTTATGAATATTGAAACATTATGTGTACACAGTCCGAATGAAGATAAGAATGCCCATGCATACGGTGCAATGACGGTACCGATATTCCAGACAGCTACATTCTCACATCCCGGAGTAGGTGAAAGTACAGGATATGATTATTCACGTCAATCAAATCCTACAAGAACGGAGCTTGAGGATTGCATAAGCGCTATGGAAGGTGCTTATGATACGGTGGCGACTTCCACCGGAATGGCGGCATGTTCTTTGGTTCTTGAGCTTTTTAATTCCGGTGATCATATTATATCTCAGGAAGATATATATGGTGGAAGTACAAGGCTGTTTAATACTTTGGGAGTGGAAAGAGGCAGAAGTTTCAGTTATGTGGATACAACAAAGCCTGAGAATGTCTTGAATGCGATAAATGAAAATACAAAGGCTATATTTATTGAAACACCGAGCAATCCCACAATGCTTGTTACAGATATAAGGGAAATGGCAAAGATTGCAAAGGAACATAAGCTTTTATTGATCGTTGACAATACATTTTTAAGTCCATATTTTCAAAACCCGATAAAGCTCGGTGCGGATATTGTTATCCATAGCGGTACAAAATATATTGCAGGTCACAATGATACTTTGGCAGGCTTTGTATGCACTGCAAATGAGGAATTATCTGAAAAAATAAGGTTTATGTATAAGACTATCGGTCCAAGCCTTTCACCTTTTGACAGCTTCCTTGTACTTAGAGGATTGAAAACATTGGCAGTAAGAATGGACAGAATAGAGGAGAATGCATTGAAAATTGCAAACGTCCTTAAAACAAATAAAAAAGTTACAAATGTATATTATGTAGGTTTGCCTGAACATCCGGGATATGAGATAAACAAATCTCAGTCAAGAGGTTTCGGTGGAATGATTGCATTTACAACAGACACCAACAAAACTGCAAGAGATGCATTTGAAAAAATTGAAATAATAAAATATGCGGAAAGTCTTGGCGGGGTAGAGTCTTTGATTACCTTCCCCATGATACAGACACATGCGGATGTTCCTGTGGAAGTAAGAGAGAAACTTGGAATAACAGATACCTTCCTAAGACTTTCTGTCGGAATAGAAAATGTTGATGATCTTATAAAGGATTTGGAGAGAGCATTGGCATAATAAGGAGATATATGTACGATTTTGATAAGATTATAGACAGAAAAGGCACTGACAGTTTAAAGTTTGACTGTGCAAAGCTTAGAGGTAAAAAAGGTGATGAGCTTTCACTCTGGGTTGCGGATATGGACTTTCCTGTGGCACAGCCTATTACAGATGCTTTGCAAAGAAGAGTGGACCATGGAATCTACGGATACACGGAAGTACAATCTGACTATTTTGAAGTGGTAAAGAACTGGTTTGTAAAGAACTTTTCATGGGAACCTAAAAAAAGTACATTAGTTAAGACACCGGGAGTAGTGTATGCCATAGCAATGGCTGTGAAGGCATTTTCAAAAGAGGGTGATGGTGTTATTATACAACAACCTGTATACTATCCTTTCAGTGAGATGATACTATGTAACAACAGAAAGCTTATCAACTCTCCGCTTGTAATAAAAGACGGCAGATATGAGATGAACTTTGAAGATTTTGAAAAGAAGATAGTGGAAAATCAGGTAAAGCTTTTCATACTTTGCTCTCCACATAATCCTGTAGGAAGAGTATGGAGTAAGGAAGAGTTAAAAAGAATAGGTGATATCTGTATTAAGCATAATGTGGTTATCTTCAGTGATGAGATTCATGCGGATTTTGTATATCCGGGAAATAAACATACTGTATTTGCTTCATTGGGAGAGGAATATGCCGCAAATTCGGTAATTGCTACAGCACCAAGTAAGAGCTTTAATATAGCAGGTCTTCAGGTTTCAAATATTTTTATAGAAAATAAGAAGCTTAAGGGTGCTTTTAAAAATGAGATAGTGAAATCCGGATATTCACAGATGAATACCATGGGACTTGTAGCTGCAAGAGCTGCTTATGAGTCAGGACAGGAATGGCTGGACGCTGTAAGAGAGTATATAAAGTGGAATCTGAATTTCCTCAGAGATTACTTGAAAGAGAATATCCCACAGGTAAAACTTATAGAGCCGGAAGGAACATACCTTGTATGGGTGGACTTTAGAGAACTGGGTCTTACTGAAGAGGAGAGAGAGGATCTGATAGTAAATAAGGCTAAACTTTGGATAGACTCGGGAGCTATGTTCGGAGTAGACGGAGAGGGATTTGAGAGATTTAATATCGCATGTCCGAGAGAATATTTGAAGATGGCACTTGACAGCTTGGCAAAGGCGATTAAGAACTTATAAATTAATTTTACAAAATCTAATTATCACTTGACGGATAAGAGTGCCAGTGATATAATTTAGCCATATAGATGGGGAGGTTGTAAACAAGCCATTGTTTCAACCTCTTTTTTATAAATTCACTTTAGCACTCTTTGATAATAAGTGCTAATAAAGGAGGTTATATGATTTTAATACCGACATATAATACGGTGGTTTTACCGGGTTCAAAAATATATTTCAGAAAAGATTATTTACAGGAGGCCGGTGTAGAAAAGATATCTGTTGGTGAAAAGGTAACATTTCTTTACCTGAGAGAGCCGAAAGATAAAGATATTACAATGGAAGATATCTATCCCATAGCTGTTGCAGGACAGGTGCTGTCTGTAGATGATGAGGGTGGTGCCAACCTCGAGGCATTTAACAGAATTAATGTTGAATATATAGACTTTGATACCCAAAATGTTATTGGAGTACAAAGGCCTGAGATAGATGATCTGGATCCTAATGATGCAAATGCAATGCTTGTCGGACTTAGAGATGAACTTTTAAGTTATGTCACCAAGTTTCAATGGGGACTTATGGCAAGAGGCTATGTACTGGCATGGAAGAATATGAATGAGGTGATGGTAGGACTTTCACCTTTTATGAATATTACTCCTGAGGAAAAGTATGCTGTACTCTCAGAGGATTCAACCAAAGCAAGGGCTGAGCTTATAGCTCAATATGCCAGAGAATTTATGGCTATAAATGAAGTAAGTGAAGAGGCAAAGCAGGCACAAAAAGAGCTTCATGAGAAGGCATATAGGGAAGACGCTATTAAAAAGCAGATAAATTTCTTACAAAAAGCCTTGGATGAGATGCATCCTGAAAATATTTCCGAAGTAAGAAAGTTTGAAGAAAAAATAGAAAATTCAGGGATGAATGATACGGCCAGAAAAGAAGCCGACAATGTTTTAAATAGAATGAAGCAGGAGGGTAAGGACAGTCATGAGTATGGACTTCTTTACAATTATTTGGACTTTGTCACTTCATTACATTGGAAAAAAGAAGAACCAAAGGATATAGAGCTTGATAATGCTATGGAAGTCCTTGACAGAGAGCATTATGGACTTAAAAAGGTTAAAAAGAGAATTATAGAGCAACTGGCGGTAATGTCTTTAAATAAGAAACAAAGCGGTTCAATACTTCTTTTTGTAGGTGCACCGGGTACAGGTAAGACCAGTATAGGAAAGAGCATTGCAGAGGCACTTGGCAGAGAGTATGTAAGAATCTCTCTCGGAGGTGTCAGAGATGAGGCTGATATCAGAGGACATAGAAGAACTTATATAGGTGCAATGCCGGGAAGAATAATGGACGGTATGAAAAAGGCAGGTACATCAAATCCTGTAATGGTACTGGATGAGATTGATAAGCTCGCATCATCATACAATGGAGATCCTGCAAGTGCACTTCTTGAAGTACTTGATCCCGAGCAAAACAATACTTTCACAGATCATTATATGAATGTACCGTATGATCTGTCAGATGTATTATTTGTATGTACCGCAAACTCTCTTGATACCATACCGGGACCACTTCTTGACAGAATGGAAGTCATCAGATTTACAGGCTATACCGCACTTGAGAAGTTTTCTATTGCAAAGGATCATTTAATACCTAAGGCAAAGAAAAAGGCAGGTATCAGTGAGGACAATCTCATAATAGAGGATGAGACCATAAAAGCACTTATAAACGGCTATACTATGGAAGCAGGAGTACGTGGATTAAAGAAGCAAATAAGTGCTCTATGCCGACATGCCGCAGTTGAGCTTGTTAAGAACAATAAAGAAATATTGGATGTAAAGCCGGAAGAATTACAGGATTATCTTGATCAAAGACCGATAAGACATGAGAGTATATTAGAGAAGAAGCAGGCAGGAGTGGTTACAGGTCTTGCATGGACTGCTGTAGGCGGAGAAATACTCTTTATCGAGACAATGCTTACAAAAGGCAAGGGCAAAGTAAAAATTACAGGTCAGCTTGGTGATGTAATGAAAGAGAGTGTGGATATTGCACTCAGCCTTGTAAAGAATATGTACCCTGAAATTCATGAAGTATTTGAAAACAATGATATTCATATCCATGTACCTGCCGGAGCGGTACCAAAGGATGGACCGAGTGCGGGTATTACAATGACTACAGCACTATCGTCACTTGTAAATAATATTCCGGTATCACCTGAGTATGCCATGACAGGAGAGGTTTCTTTAAGGGGAAATGTAATGCCTATAGGTGGGCTTCCTGAAAAACTTATGGCGGCTGCCAGAGCGGGAATAAAGAAGGTATTTATTCCTGATGAGAACAAGGATGATTTAAAAGAAGTGGCAGAGGAAGTTTTGAATGAACTTGAAATAATTCCTGTAAAAAAAGTTGAAGATGTACTGAGTATTGTATTAAAATAAAGCTGATATTACAGGGATTTTGAAAGTAAAATTCCCCGGTTGTGTATATGAAAAGTGGAGGTACAATATGCTTAGTTTCAAACATGATATTCCTACCAAATTATATTTTGGAGAGGGACAGATTAAAAGATTGGCAAAATCATTGGAGCCTTTCGGTAAAAATGTTTTGTTCGTCCTTGGCGGCGGCTCAATCAAAAAGACGGGGCTTTATGATGAAGTGATAAAGATTTTAAAGGAGAATAATTTCAATATCACTGAATGTGACGGAATTGAGCCAAACCCAAGGATAACTTCGGTAAAGCGTGGTGTGGAACTTTGTAAGGAACACAATATTGATGTGATTCTGGCAGTTGGCGGTGGAAGTACAATCGACTGTGCAAAGGCTATTGCAGTAGGACGCTACTATGAGGGTGATGATCTTTGGGAGATGGTAAAAACAAGCTTTAGAAGAGCAAAAGCACTTCCACTTGTAGATATACTTACACTCAGTGCAACAGGCTCAGAGTTTGATGCCGGAGGAGTAATATCAAATCTTGACACAAATGAAAAATTGGGTGCGGTATATACTTATCCTGCAGTAAGTATATGCGATCCTACATATACTTATACAGTATCACCTTATCAAACAGCTGCAGGCAGTGCGGATATAATGAGCCATATATTTGAAGGATATTTTTCAAGAACACCGGACAGCGATTTATCAGACGGAATAGCAGAGACTATATTAAAGTCTGTTATGAAAAATTGTAAGATTGCACTCAAAGATCCTACAAATTACTCTGCAAGAGCAAATCTTATGGCTAATTCTTCAGTAGCCTGCTCGGGAATCCCTGAGTATGGTAAGCAGGAAACAGGATGGCCATGTCATGCAATGGAGCATGAGCTCTCCGCATATTATGATATTACTCATGGAGTAGGTCTTGCCATTTTAACAGTAAGATGGATGCGCCATATTCTTAATAAAGATGCAAGTGCTACAGAGAGATTTGTAAAATTTGCAAAGAATGTAATGGGACTTAGCGGTGATAATGAGAGAGCGTTGGCATTTGCCGGAATAGATGCGCTTGAAAATTACTTTAAAGAAACAGGTATTCCTATGACTCTTACAGAGCTTGGTATTGACGATAAGTATTTTGAGACAATGGCTGAGCATGCAAATACCGGAGGATATTTAAAAGATGCATTCGTAGCACTTACGAATGAGGACATAGTTGAAATCTATAAGGCATGTTTATAGTATAAAACATATTGATATTAAGAAAATGCTTGATTTATTCTCTAAAATACCGTAAAGTATCTAGCGTACTTGGTGAGTTCGAGACCTTCCTCACCTAAAACAAAACTAAAGGAGAAGATATGAAAAATATTACAACAAAAATGATGGCACAGGGTGCAGTCATAGCGGCAGTATATGTAGTACTTACACTTGCATTTGCCCCTATAAGCTTCGGTGCTATACAGTTCAGAATTTCTGAGGCACTTTGTATTCTGCCATTCTTTACAGTGGCGGCAATACCCGGAGTAAGTATAGGATGCCTTTTGGCAAATATACTTGGCGGAGCGGCACTTCCTGATATTATATTCGGAACATTGGCTACACTTATAGGTGCAATATTAAGCTACAGACTCAGAAGTATTTCAAAATGGTTGGTATGTGTACCACCGATACTTGCAAACGCAATTATTATTCCGTTTGTACTAAAGTATGCTTACGGTTTACCGGATTTGATACCTTACATGATGCTTACAGTGGGTATAGGAGAAGTCCTTGCGGTAGGTATTTTAGGTAATTTATTGATGCTTGCTCTTGAACCGAAAAGTTCATTTATTTTTGGAAGCGAGAACAAAGTCAGCCAAAAAGCTTAGAAAATAAAAATTTTTATTAATGAAATATCCTGACAAAGTCACAAGGACAATATGCCTTGTATTTGTCGGGATATTTTTATTTTTCCGTATAGATTAAATTTTTCTAAAAAAAACTATGCATATTATTTACATTTGACTTTTTCCTGATATAATTTACTACAATATGTATATATAGATATTGTTTAGCCAATAAGTGCGATTAAAAAATTTAAAGTGCTTTATCTTCTTATGTCCGGACAAATTCAGAAGATAAAATACTTTAGAACAAAATAAGGAGAAACAAATGAGTATGAAAAAAGCAATAAAATTTACTTTGTTGTTAAGCATAGCTATATGTATTCAATTATTTTTTATTGCTCCGATTGCAAAAGCGGAGCAAAAAACATATATGGATAACGAAGTAAGTATCAGCAAAAAAGACTTGATTATATTACTCGAAAAGATCTCAGGCAACTTGGGATCCGACATAGCGGACATAGGAAATTATGCAAATGCGGATGAAGAGTATATTAAAAGATCTGTAGAGAAATTAAAAGGACTGAATATAATAGATGAGCATGTATCATTTGCCAATCTTTATGAAAGTCCTAAAAAGGAAGAGGTCTATTACCTACTTGCAAAGTATATAGGTATTGAAGCGGCTGAGGGGAAAACAGCTTTTATTGATGACGAGAAATTACAGTCATGGTCAAGAGGGTATATAAAAGAACTTGAAAACCTTGGTGTTATTGAAGGAAAAGATAAGAGCTTTGAGCCCGGTAAAGTCTTAAACAGAGGTGAGTTAAGGGATGTAATTAAAGAGCTTTTCCTTACGGTTATCAATACCTCTCAAAATTTCAGGGCGGATGAAAACAATAAGTCAAAGGCTTTTATAGTTGTAAATACCAATGATGCCGTTATAGAAAATATAAAAATACAGACTCCGATACTTATAAACCAAAAGGCGAGTAACGGAAGGTTAAGGATTATAAATTCAGATATAAGTAAAATCTATATTGCCGCAGGAAGCCAAAACTTGGAGGTGCAACTTTCAAACTCAAAGTTACAATCGGCAAAAAGCCTCGGTAAAAATATTTCCTATACAAATTTGGGACCTGACGGGAAGGTAGGACCTTTGCCAAATCCGGAGGAGTATAAGCCTGACGGTAGAAAACCGGTTAAGAGGATAATAAAGGGAAGTAGAAGTAACGGTTCATCAGACAGTTATTTCGGAGGCAATAATCAAAAAGAAAATAAAGCTCAAAGTGATAAAGAAACTGAAGAAAAAGTAATACCAAAAGATAAAGATACAGCTAAGCCGGAGGAGAAAAAAGGTACAGGAAACATTACTGAAAATAAGAAAACTCAGAGTGAAGTCCTGCCAAAAGTAAATAAAGGTACTCCTAATGAAGGCGAAAAAAACAGTGCAGCGGAAAATTTGAGTGAAGACTTTATAGTACTGAATGAACATTTATATGCGGATAAAACATTAAAATATAAAGCAGTTAAAGGCGTGACTCTTGAAGATAAAGCGCTTATAGGACTTAAATTAAGCGGAGAAAATAACGGAGTAAAGCTTAATGTAAAGTGGGAAGGTGAAAGTCTTAATCAGGTAAAAAACGCTCAAAAAGGAGAGTATAGGCTTGCTGTAAGCAGCTTAGAGGATCTTGTAATCAACGACAAGAACTATGGCAAGGTAAAATTTATAGTTAAAATAATTATAGAATAGGTGAGTTATGAATAGAATAAGTAAAAAACTTGCCTTGTTTTGTGCCGTACTTCTTATAAATCCCTTGGTTTCTACAGCTAAGCCGGGATTTGCGGCACAAAATAACGGGGACAGAGTTTCAGAGTATGTAAAAGAGGCAGATAAAAAATTAAATTCGGCTGATACCGAAGCAAAAAAAATGAAGACAAGCCAAAAGAACTTAGGCTTATAATAGAGCTTGATAAGGACTCCTTGATAGAAGAAGCCATAAATAAAGATATGGACTATGATAAATTGGATGATTCCTTTATAGATGAAAAAAAGCAGGAGCTGAAAGAAGATCAGGATAAGCTTGTAAAAGATATAAAAAATGAGGACATAAAGGCGGATGTTAAGGAGGTAAGGCACTATGATACCGTATTTAACGGTATATCATTAAGTGCCGATGCGACTGAAATAGAAAAAATAGAAGCGCTTCCCGGAGTAAAAAGCGTTTATGTATCACAGGAGTTTCAAAGACCTTATCTTAAGTCTTCCAATAGTATAATTGGTTCGGGATATGCGTGGAATACACTTGGCTATAAGGGCGAGGGCAGCGTTATTGCAGTAATAGACTCAGGTATAGATTACAGACATAAGGCACTTAGACTGGATGAATCGGTACATCCTATGTACACAAAGACAGATATAGAAAAGATAATAGCTGAAAACGGATTGAAAGGCTCTTATTATTCGGATAAAGTACCTTATGGCTATAATTATTATGATTTTAATAAGAACTTACGTAACAGTTACGGTGTAATGCACGGTATGCATGTATCCGGAATAGCTGCCGCAAATGATATTGAGAGCGGGACTTTCGGAGTGGCACCTAATGCACAAATACTTGCGCTTAAGGTATTTTCAGATGACCTTGAGTATCCTACAACATTTACCGATATTTGGTTGAAAGCCTTGGATGATGCTATAACATTGAAGGCCGATGTAATAAACTTAAGCCTGGGATCGGCAGCCGGATTTTCAATGGAGAACAGAGCTTATCCGGAAAATGAGGTTATAGAAAAGGCAAGAAAAGCCGGAATAGTAATTTCAGTAGCTGCCGGTAATGACGGAAATATTACTTCCGGTAATATAAATAATGTAGAGCCTTTAAAAGAAAATTATGATACCGCTTTAATCGCAAATCCTGCTGTAAATGAAGGAACTATAGCAGTTGCATCTATGGAAAATACTAAAAGACATATGTATGTCATAAGGTGGAAGGACAGCTGGGATGCCTATGTAAATGAAGAGATGGATTTGCATAAAGGAGAAAATCCGAAAAAGATTATAAGTGCGGATATATTTGATTTAAAAAA
>QWCT01001538.1_pt1 | contig 11413 bp, 9 predicted proteins | sample 1972681 | NCBI WGS metagenome assembly QWCT01 (sample SAMN09866701, study PRJNA288562) | Human oral metagenome isolate pre3_saliva, whole genome shotgun sequencing... | isolation source: mouth | host: Homo sapiens | place: USA: California | reverse complement strand
TATAGTGCCGATTCATTTCCTTTAAAGTCTTGGCTGCTCCGCTTTGCAGGGAAAGGTGAAAATGAGGGCAAATCTCCTCAACCGCTTTCAAGCGGGAAATGAAGCTTTCCGTAATGACTCTCGGCTCCAAACTGCCTAAACGTATCCGCTTAATAGAAGGGATTTCTCCAATTCTTTCGATGAGAGAAAGGAGGGCCTCTCCACTTTCCGCTATTTTATTTGCATACTCATAGGAAAGATTTTGAAAGTCCAGGCCGTAAGAAGAAAGGTGTATTCCCGTAAGCACGATTTCGGAAATGCCTTCCTGCCCAAGTCTCTCGATTTCCGTAAGGCAGTCCTCTATCTTTCTACTCCGAATTCTTCCTCTTACATAGGGGATAATACAGTAAGAACAAAACTGATTACAACCGTCCTGAATCTTTACAAAGGCGCGGCTTCTGTCCAGAGGTTTCGAAAGAAAAAGATTTTCATATTCTCCCTCTTCTTTAACAGGGGGCAAATACTCTTCGATTCTCCCGTCATTTTCCAGCATTGCTTTCCGATAAGAAATAATGAGCTCTACAATTTTCCCTTTTCCGCTGTTTCCAATCAGGATATCGATTCCCTTATCCTCTTTCAGCTCCTCCTTCTTTCCTTCCACATAGCAACCTGTCGCAATGACGAGGGCATCCGGATTCCGCTCCTTTGCCTGATGAATCATCTGCCTCGACTTCCTATCCGCAATGTTCGTTACGGAGCAGGTATTGATTAAGTAAATATCCGCTTCCTCATGGAAGGGTACAAGAGTTGCTCCTTCCTTAAGAATTGCCTCACTCATCGCCTCCGCCTCATAAGAATTTACCTTACAGCCTAAATTATGCATGGCAAATCGCAGACCTTTTAATTCCATCTTATCTTTCTCCCTTATCTATTTGGCTTTCTCTCTTATCTATTTGGCTTTCTCCCTTATCTTTACTTGACTTTGAAATGCTTCCTCACTACAATAAAATCATCATTGCAAAAGGAGGATTATCTAATGAAAACTGTTCGCATTTCCCTGAACTCAATTGATAAAGTAAAGTCCTTCGTAAACGACTTGGTTCGTTTCACGGATGTGGATTTTGATCTTGTTTCCGGTCGTTATGTTATTGACGCTAAGTCTATTATGGGTATCTTCTCTCTGGATTTATCCAAGCCCATCGATTTAAACATTCATGCGGATGAAGATAAGCTGGATGAAATCGTAAATACGCTGAAGCCCTATATCATAGAAGCATAACTTCCTGTATCTTAACGGAAAGACGGAAGCCTTACAAGGTTTTTAAAAAGTGCATGGATTCATGCACTTTATTTTTTGCAATAGATATTATATATAGAGAACGATAAATAAGTTATGGAATGGTATATGCAGGAGAACGATAAGTAATTTATGGATTAGTATATTAGTATATGCAGGAGAACGATGGCTCGTTTATCGGGCATTATGCATAAGAGTAAATTATCTTATTTTGTAAAGTAGTAAAAAAGGAGCAGTATGGACTATCAAGCATTTTTAATCAAATACGCTGAAATCGGCACAAAAGGAAAAAACCGCTATGTCTTTGAGGACGCCCTCGCAAAAGACATCCGCATGAAGTTACAGCGCGCTACGGGAGACTATTATGTAGCCAGGGAACGCGGTAGAATCTATGTGCATGTAAAGTCGGAGACTTATGACTATGAAGAGTGTATCGATGCCCTTTTACATGTTTTCGGCATCGCCGGCATTGCCCCTATGGTGCAGATTCCCTATTCCGCAGAATATGCCGATCTGGAAAAGGCTGTACTCTCCTACTTCCGCGCCGCTTACAGGGATAGTCCCGTAAGCTTTAAGGTCGAGTCCAGACGCGCGGAGAAGTCCTATCCAATGACTTCTCCGGAGATTGAAATGGAACTTGGACACAGCATTTTGGAGAACTTCCCGAATGCTCGAGTGGATGTCCATAATCCCGATGTAAAACTTCGCATAGAAATCAGACAGTTCATCAATATTTACGGAAAAATCATTCCGGGGCTTTTCGGTATGCCTCTTGGCACAAACGGAAAAGCCATGCTCCTTCTTTCCGGCGGAATCGATTCTCCGGTTGCCGGCTTTAAGGTTGCAAAAAGAGGAGCTCTCATTGACGCGACCTACTTCCATGCACCGCCCTATACCAGCGAAAGAGCAAAGATCAAGGTCATGGATCTTGCCAGACAGCTTGCAGGATACACCGGCCCCATTATGCTGCATGTCGTAAACTTCACAGAAATTCAGCTCGCCATCTATGACCGCTGTCCGCACGATGAGCTGACAATTATCATGCGCCGCTATATGATGCGGATTGCTGAAGCCTTAGCCTATAAAAATAAATGTATCGGCTTAATTACCGGAGAGTCCATCGGCCAGGTGGCTTCTCAGACCTTACAGAGCCTTGTCTGCACAAACGAAGTCTGCACCCTTCCGGTTTACCGCCCCTTGATTGCCTTTGACAAGCAGGAAATCGTGGATGTTGCGGAACAAATCGGCACCTATGAGACTTCCATTGAGCCCTATGAGGACTGCTGTACTATCTTTGTGGCTAAACACCCCGTAACAAAGCCCATCGTGGAAAAAATCAGAAAGTCCGAAGAAAGACTCTTCCCGGAAATTGACGCCATGGTGGAAAGAGCGGTGAATGAGGTGGAGTCGATTTTGATCCGAAAAGAGAAGAATATATAGAGAAAATCTCTCGAGTTGATAATCGCAAATCTCTCGAGTTGAAATTTACAAATCTCTCGAATTGATAATCGCGAATCTATCGAGTTGCTTTCTGCTTTTCAAAAATAATACCCTAAGCTTTTATTTTTTAAGCTTAGGGTATTTATAGTGCAATTTTTTTATTTATTTCATTGAAAGTAAATAATATGTACGAATCTCCATATACCTCATGCTTTTTATGTCAAGTCTGCATCTTTGTAAATATTATATTCAAAGTAACTTTCAATTACATTTTTATACTTCAATAATATATTTACAATTTTGTCTAATTTTTGATCATTGCTTCTAAAAGTCGGAACTGAAACACTCATAGCAGCAATTACTTTCTCATTCTTTTCGATTGGAACCGCAACACATTTTGCATCCAGACTTGTTTCTTGTAAATCATATGAATAACCATGCTTTTTTACTTGCTCAATTTCATCCATAAATTTATTGAAATTTGTTATTGTATGTTTTGTCAACGGAACCATATTGTTTCCAATTAATTTTTTTATTTCCTCCTGACTAGACTTAAAAATTAAAGCTTTCCCTAAAGCTGTTGAATAAATAGGCAAAAACTTACCAACATAGCTCATAAGCTGAATAGATTGTTCCGGATCTTTTTTAGCAATATAAAATACTTTATTATCTTGAATTATACCTAATTGACAAATTTCATTGCACTCCTTCACTACCTCTGTCATATATGACTTTATCATTTCCAGAAGCGAAGTTGCTTCTATATAGGTTTCTCCAACAATAAAGGAATTAATCCCTACTCTATATTTCATATTGGCTTTCTTTGATAAAAATTTTAAATCAACAAGGGTGGACAAAATTGGTGAAATTGTGCCTTTTGGTATCTCGGTTTTTTCAGAAATTTCAGTTAAAGAGAGATCTTCTTTCTCAGAAGCGAGTGTCATTAATATTTGAATAACTCTCTCTGTTGGTTTATGCATTCTTTCCTCCTTATAATTATTTTATTAAATCTTAGAGCAGAAATTATTCTCTTCAAAGCTCTAAGATTGAAATTATATGTCATGATTAAAGTCACCCATACCAATATTTGATTTTGTCACACGAAATCCAGGCTGTCAATCGACAGCCTGGATTTCCGTATAGAACACCATCGTATTTACACAATTATCAACAATATCATGTTTATTTATACTAGCCATTTCAAAAAATCCTAAAGGATCTTTTTTGAAATGATAATTATACAAAGACAGACGCTCTCTGTATTGCCGTTTCTGTATAACCCAAAAGTTCGGCCTGTACCTGCTTTCCGTTACATACTTCCACAATCAAATCCAACAATTCTTCACTGGCTTTTTCAATTGGTTTATTTTGTGTAATAATTTCACTGGCATCGTAATCAATATTGTCACTCATCATTGCGTAAGTTTCACTATTTCCGGTAATTTTGATTACAGGCGCAATAGCATGACCTGTTGGGGTGCCTCTTCCAGTAGAAAATACAACTAATTGACATCCACCAGCAATTATACCTCCTACAGATGAAGCATCATTTCCCGGTGTATCCATAATTACTAATCCCTCTTTTCCTTTTATCTGCTTAGAGTAATCATAGAGATTGTTAATGCTTGTTGAGCCACCTTTATGAATACATCCAAGAGATTTTTCTTCTAAAGTAGTGAGTCCACCCTCAATATTTCCGGGTGAAGGATTACCATCACGAACATCTAAGCCTGTATCGTTTTTTATTTTTTCTTCATAATATTTAATCGTTTGATATATTTTGTCGTGAATTTCTTTGTTTTTTGCACGCCTAGCAAGAATATGTTCTGCCCCAATAAATTCAGTAGTTTCACAAAGTACAGAAGTCCCCCCGGCTGCCACTAACTTGTCACTTACTTTACCTATTATTGGATTAGCAGCAAGCCCCGAGGTTGTGTCGGAGCCTCCACAGTTCGTTCCTAAAATCAACTCCGAAAGTGGAAATTCTTCTCTTCTAATTAGAGCAGCTTCTCCTACCATTTTCTTTGCAAGTCTTTGGGCTTTCTCTATAGTTTTTAAGGTTCCGCCTTCTTCTTGAATGACTAGCGTCTCTACAGGCTTATTGGTTCTTTCCAATATTTTTTCTTTAACTATATTTGCTTGTGCGGTTTCACAGCCAAGCCCAACAACAATTACTCCATATACATTGGGATTAGCACCATATCCTGCCAGAGTATCTAGTGTCAGTTCAAAATCCACTCCCACTTGCGAGCATCCAAGTTGTAGGTTAAATGTCACTGTACCATTTACACCTTGTGCAATTATTCTTGTAGTATCTGACGCACAAACACTTGCAGGCAATATTAATACGTGATTTCTAATCCCAACTCTTCCATCTTTTCTCTTATAACCCCAAAAAGTTCTCAAAATATCACCTCATTCTTTTTCTTCGAGATTTTCTCGATGAGCTTTTATGTTATTTGTATGCACATGAGATCCATTAATGATATTTTTACTTGCTCTTCCAATATTTTCACCGTATTTTACAATATCTTCATCTGTTTGAATGTCACAGATGGCTATTTTGTGATAAATTGGAATATCTTCCTGTGCCACAATTATTTTGGTATCGGTATTATCCAAATATTCTACACTTTCACCTTTTTTTATTTGAGCTAAAGCCGTAACCACATTATCTTTCTCATCTACTTTAAGAGCGTATTTCATCATCACCTCCTAGACATAACTGCTTTTCTCAAATTTTTTGCATAAGCAAAATCTTGTTCACTCAATTCTTCAAATGGGAATATCGTATAATCATTTATAGGAAGTCCATCGTCTATCAAAAACCTTTTAAATATATGAGAAAAATTTCTTTCAACATTATATAAAGGCATAAGTCGGTCAATTAAATTACCAATTAATTTCAGCTTTTTGAAGTCCCCATCATTCATTGCGATTACCCAATCTGACCATAGCTTCGGTTCAAAATTCGAAATAGCCGCAATACAACCATCTCCTCCTGCAATAACATTCGGAACAAAATGGTCATCATATCCTGAATATACCTCAAAATCATCTCTAATATCCTTGACTTTCACAATCACTTCTTTTGTATGCGTAAGATTGGAGGTAGAATCCTTCATTCCCTTGACATTCTTGTGCTTTTTAGCAAGATTAAAAGTTGTATCTGCACTCATATCAAACCCAGTCCTTGCCGGAAAATTATAGATATACATATCTCCGTTTATTCTTTGAGCAAGTACATCGAAATAATGAAAAGCTTCTTCTTGACTTATTCCGTAATAGAAAGGTGGCAGTATCAAAACTCCTTTTACTCCCAAAGAGATTGCATAATTAGAAAACTCAACACATTCCTCGAAGTCGAGGGAGCTTGTTCCTGGAATTAGATCAAGTTTCCCCTTAGACTCTTCAGAATAAAGTTTAATTAACTTTTTCCTCTCGTTTAAAGAGATTGCGGTGAATTCACCGCTACTTCCCAGAGGCACTGCTCCATCTACTCCATTATTAATTAAATGATTAATTAATAATTTATTCCCTTCTATATCAATATTTCCGAAATCATCAAAGACTGTAATTGTCGGTGTAATTATTTTTGCTTTCATTATTATCCTTTCAATTTTTCTACTTTTGAAAACTGACTATTTTAAATAATAAGCATCTAAAGCATTATTATAGAATACATCCTCTAGTTCTTTTTCATTAAAGACATCTGACTCCATAATAAATGAATATAACTTATCATAGTCAAACTTAGTCATTACAGTGGGTGCGTCTGTCCCCCAAAGAATCTTTTTTGTTCCCAAAATATCTTTAGCTAATTTGATATATTTCAAAGCAGTTGGATAAGGATATTGTTCTGGAGCAACATTCCAAGGTAGGGCGCTTAAATCAATCCAAACATTATCATGTTTCAAAAGCGGAAGAGCTTTCTCTAAGTAATCTCCATCATTTAAATTAGGAGCTAATAAATGGCAAATTACAATATTTAATTTTTTATATTTTTTTGCAATTCTATATACAGCTTCCGGTTGACAGCTTGCCATTGAAGGACTTCCAATATCTAAGACCAATGTCATATTTTCATGTTCAGCAATTTTGTCATAGATTTTGCTCATCATTGGATCATCGATAATGAAATTATTATGATAACCCATCATTCCTCCGCCAACACTAATCTCAAATTTAAAAATCTTAGCTTTTAACTCATTTAATAATCTGTCTAATATTGAATCTACTGATTTGCAATGAGGATCCAGTGTTACTGCAGCTTTAAATCTCTCCGGATATTTTTGCGCAGTTTCAATCGCGTATTCGTTTTGAAATCCATATAAACTTCCCTGTAAAAGAATTGCTTTTTCAACATCATTATCATCCATGATACTTAGTAATGATTCGGCCATGAATTCCTTATCACCATATCCCTTTGGAATTATAGCCATTTCATCTCCACTTGCCCAACGGCAAAGGCCGTTACCCAATGGTCTAAATTCTCCATTCTTACCAAAACTTCTAATACTCTCAAAGATATGTGCATGTGCATCAATTTTCTTCATGATTAATCCTCCATAATTTAATTGTTTAGTTAAAATCCAACTTTAATTCTTGTTTTTAATTTCTTCTTTCTCTACATCCTCTTTATTGCCTTCTTCCCAACTGCTTTTATATAAAAATAAAACCAAAATAAATGCCAATCCAAAAGCTATAAATAGCGAAAGTAAAAACTGAACAAATGCATTACTCATAAAAACAGGTAGCGTTGTTAATGCCGGCAAAGCAAAAGAAGTAGACCTACAACCAAACATTCCTGCAACAGCTCCACCTACTCCACCTGCTATGCAAGCGCATACCATTGGCTTTTTTAATTTTAAATTGACCCCATACATAGCAGGCTCTGTAATTCCCAGTAACGTTGTTAGTGCAGCTGAAATTGCTTGAGATCTAAATTTTTTATCTTTTGTTTTAAACGCAACAGCTAATGCTGCGCCACCCTGAGCAAAAATAGCCGCTCCAAATAAAGCTAGTATTGTATCATATCCTACAAGAGAAATATTATTGATAGTTACTGTAAACAGCCCCCAATGCAGCCCAAACATTACCATAAACGGTTGTAAGCTTCCCACAATTACTCCAGCCACAAGTGGACTTAAGTTATAAATATATTCATATCCGCTAGCCAGCCATGCACCTGCAATCTTCCCAATCGGTCCAAATATAAATAAAACGACCGGTGTAACAACCATCAGACAAATTGGCGGCGTAAATAAACCTTTAAAAGTTTCAGGTATAAATTTATAGCAAAATTGTTGAATATATTTAGTAAAATAAATTGCTAATATTATTGGAATAACTGAACTGGAATAAATAACTTTTGGAACTTCTATATTAAAAAAAGTTATTACTCCTTCTGAAGCCATTAAGCTCGTCATTGACGGGTGAAGCAATATACATCCTATTAATGCTGCCGTAAAAGTTTCAACACCAAATCGCTTTGCTGCTGTTATTGCCAGAAAGACAGGCAAGAAATAGAAAAAAGCATCACCTATAGCATTTAGAATTTCATATGTAGATGAAGTTTGATTAATAACGTTTGTTGCTAATAGTAGAGATACTATTCCTTTAATAATTCCTGTCGATATCATCAAATTAATAAACGGCAAAAATAGTGATGACAATAGTTCAATAAAATCATCTAACAATTTTTTAAATATTCCTTTTTCCTTATTCAAATTATTACCTCTCTTTCTTTACATTTTTTATAGTTTTTACAAGTTCCTCAATCTCTTTAGTTCAGTTATCCTCCTCTCTTTGTTCGTATTTAGGAACTTGTTCGTATTTACGTTTCTTAAAGAATTGTCTCATGTTATCGATTAAATTGCAATATTATTGTGCTATAAATATATTTGTCTTTCTTGATAAGGAATTTTATATTAAATTTTGCACTATAGTTTTTTATATTTTTTATTATTTTATACGCAAAAAGACCTCGGCAGTATCACTGAGGTCTTTTTACATATAGTCAATTCGAAATGAATTGATTGCATTTTCCCATTGATTGATTCTTTGGAATTCGTCAAAAAAGATAACACTTTTTTATTTTTCAAGTTTGACTTATATATTCTGTATACTTTTTATTATTGAATTTATTTCTTCCTCGCTACAAAGGCATGCCACTCCCCCTCCACACACTCTTCGAGAATTTCCAGACTTTCCTCCGATTCCAATGCCTTTCGTACTTCCTCTGCCTTATCACGGATGATTCCGGAGGCGATAAAGATACCGTCCTTCTTTAGGAAAGAAGGCACAAGCGGAGTTAAGGAAACAATTACGGGGGCCAGAATATTGGCACAAACAACTTCGAAGGGCTCTTTCTGAAAAGCAGTCTGCAGGCTTTTCGCCCCATCCTCCTCTCCTAAGATATTTTCAATAAAAAGTTGAAAGTCTTTTTCTGAAATTCCATTTTCTTTGCAATTTCCTGCAACGGCTTCCCTTGTAATCGGGTCCAAGTCTGTTGCAAGAACCTCTTTTGCCCCCATTTTCAGGGCGGCAATACCGAGAATTCCGGAACCTGTTCCAAGGTCCAGTACGCGGTCAGCCTTATTCAAATATTTTTCTAAAAAAAGAAGACAGAGCTTCGTTGTCTCATGCTGTCCCGTTCCAAAGCTGGTTCCGGGATCCAGAGAAATTGCAAACTCTCCCTCCTTCGGCTCTTCCTCTTCCCAACTTGGCTTAATGAGAATCTTCCCCACGCGGAAACTGTGGAAGAAATCCTTCCAGGCGTTCATCCAGTCCTTGTCTTCCGTCTCAGAAACGGAGATCTCTCCCTTTCCGATTTCCGTGTACTCTGCCATTTCGCTAAGCTCTCTCTTTACATCGGAAAGAATCTCCCTGCATTCTTCTTCCGTAAAAATGTTACTGCTGTTTAAAGTGTAAGAGTGATCCACGGTTTCATCCAAGAACTCCTTTTCTACCAGAGCCTTTCTCGTTTTTTTCTCCTCTTCCGGTAAAATTTCGAGATAAAAAGATAGGCTCGCCTCTCCGTTCCCTGCATTTTCCTCAGGAAGAATATCTGCAAAGATTTGCTTTGCTTCCTCCTCCGTAAGTCCTCTTCCGTCTTCTATTTCTACACCCTCAATTTCCCAACGGTCAAATAAATAAGCCGCCAAAATCTCCACGGCATCTTCCTTGGTATTGACCGATACTTTTCTCCAAATCATTTTCCAACTCCTTTTCTATTCCTTACACGGTTTATCTTGGTCGTTTCTTCTTTTCTGTTGTTCCTTTTTCCTCTGTCATTTATTTTGTTTTTTCATTTTTTTCTTCTTTATTTTTTCGTTTTTTATCTTCTTTATTTTTTTATTTTAATCTTCTGTACTATATACGAAAAGGACTCTGCTTAGCAAGTAATATGCTAACGCAGAATCCCTTAGCTGTCTTTTTATAGTCGTTTATGCACTGTTCCATACCGTACAGAATTAAAACACTTTGTGCAGATGAAGAAAAGCAGCATATCTGAACCGTTCTTCCTTTCTTTGACCCCCTTATGCCTTATAAAACTTCCGTAACATAGGAAGCAGTTCTTTTAAGGCTTCAATTGTATCCGTAAGCTCATATTTCTCCGTAAGGAAGGAGAAGGAAAAACGGAGGGTAGAGTCCAGTTCCTTGTCCGTAAGGCCGATTGCTTTCAAGGTTCCGGAAATGCCCGGATGATTGGAAGAGCAGGCCGAACCGCTGCTGACATAAATCCCTTTCTCTTCCAAGGCATGAAGGAGAACCTCCGCCTTTATGCCATAGAAGGATGCGGAAACGATCTGCGGAGCGGAAGCCTTTCCCTTTTCGGAATTGACCTTCACCTCCGGAAGCTTCTCCAGTTCCGCAATAAAATAGTCCTTTAGCTCATAAAGCTTCTCTATCTTTTTCGGAAAATCCTGATACACCATCTTTGCAGCGAGTCCCATGCCCGCAATTCCCGGAATATTTAAAGTGCCGGAGCGGAGTCCACCCTGCTGCCCGCCGCCAAAAAGAATCGGGTTAATCTTTACCTTCTCATCAATAAAAAGGAAGCCGATTCCCTTCGGACCGTGTAGCTTATGTCCGCTCACGGAAAGCAAGTCCACAAAATCCTTCTTCGGATGAAGAATCATTTTCCCATAGGCCTGTATGGCATCGGTATGGAAGAGACAGTTCGGATTCTTTTTCTTAATGAGCTCTCCAATCGCGTGAATATCCTCTACCGCTCCCATCTCATTGTTCACGGTCATAATGCTTACCATAACGGTATCTTCACGAAGCGTTTTTTCCAGCTCAGTTAGAGAAATATGTCCCTTCTCATCCACCGGTAAAATGCTGATTTCAAAACCGTGACTCTCCAAAAATTCCAAGGTCTTATAAATAGCGGGGTGTTCGATTGCAGAGCTGATGATGTGCTTTCCTTGTCTCATTTTGGCAAAGCAGCCCCCGATAAGCGCCATATTGTCAGACTCCGTACCGCCCGAAGTAAAGAGAATTTCCTTTGCCTTTACCTTTAAGGTCTCGGCAATCTCTTCCCTGCTTTCTCTGTAATACTTCTCCGCTTCAACCCCCATGATATGCTTCGCGGACGGATTTCCGTAATCCGCAAGCATAGTCTTACACATCAGTTCCGCAACTTCCGGATACACCTTTGTTGTTGCCGAGTTATCCAAATAAATGCTTCTC
>QWCT01003064.1_pt1 | contig 11425 bp, 10 predicted proteins | sample 1972681 | NCBI WGS metagenome assembly QWCT01 (sample SAMN09866701, study PRJNA288562) | Human oral metagenome isolate pre3_saliva, whole genome shotgun sequencing... | isolation source: mouth | host: Homo sapiens | place: USA: California | reverse complement strand
AACATCATGCCGGCAATAACCCAAATACCTATTCTCTGGCCTTTTGTAGTTGCCATATTCCTCCTTTATTTACCTTTCAATTATAGCAATTTTTATCAAACGCAACAAATCACATTAAACCTGAGCGGCGTCGAATTCTTCCGCAGCCATCGCGGCAATTTCCTCAATAATCGGCGCAATGTCTTTATCTTCCAGTGTCCGCTCAGCACTCGTAAACTTTACATTTAAAGTTACAGTTTTTGTCGAATCGTCATTTTTTGGCTGGTATATCGCAATCGGCGTTATGCTAATTTGTAGCTCACCATGTTTTTTCGCAACTTCTTCAGCGCAAGCATAAACCTTCGCATAATCAACATTCGAATCCATTTTCAATGAAATATCTCTGGCGGTCGACGGAAAACGACTTAACGGCTGGTAATTATAGTACTGATTTTTACTTAGATTTTCCTGCAATTTTTCAATATCAATAGAAAACGCCGCTGTATAATCTGGCAATTTGAAATTACGTCGAGCAGACTGAACCAGCTCGCCAACAATTCCCAAATTGTCACCGTTCTTCGCCACAATCCAAGCACTGCGTTTCGCATCAAATGGTGCTGGGACGTCGCTGTCAGACTCCGCAATCTTCACAAAATCAACCTCAACACCCAAATCTTTCATCAGCCTTTCAGCAATTTTCCTCACCTTGTAAAATGGCGCGCCAACTTGAGGTTTTTTATTCGCATAAACTCCGTCAATGAAAGTCTTTTCAATCGGCAAATTCTCATCGTTAAATCCTAATTTCTTATCGTGAATTTTGCCAATTTCAAACAACATAAATTCGTCATGCCCAGATTTTATATTGGCGTGAACTTTATCCAACAAACTCGGCAAAATGCTAATTCGGTAATATTGCAAGTCTGGACTAAGCGCATTACTCAAGCGATACGCACGGCTCGGGTCTTGGTCGGAATTTTTCAAAACTCGCTCATGAACAAAGCTATACGTCAAAACTTCGTTCGCTCCAGCTCGCGACAAACTTTGGCGAATTCTCTGTTTCAATTTACGATGCTCATTCTTCGGCGCAGGCTTAATGCTTCGCTCTGGCAAATGACGCGGCAATCTATCAAAACCGTATAATCGCCCGACCTCCTCTACAATATCTTCCAACAATTCAAGGTCAGTCCGCCAAAATGGCACTTGAATACAGATATAGCCAGATTCTTTTTCCATACTGTGACTGTGAATCTCGACGCTATTAAGTAGCTCGCAAATGTTGTCATCAGACAAATCCGAGCCTAGTCTCTCATTTATAAACTTATTATCGATATCAATATTCGCTGGCATATATTTTCCATCGAAATAATCGTCCATATATCCGTCGAATTGTTTCAAATCAAAAACTTCGCTCGCCTGCACTCCACCAACCATATTCATCAATTGCTTTAATATGACAGCATTTTGCAGAGGCGATTGCCCCTTATTAAACCTAGTCAGGGCGTCGGTGAAAATTCCGTGACGCATAGCTGTGCGACGTAGTGCGTACATATCAAAATTGGCACATTCAAGGACAATATTCTTCGTTTCAGCCGAAACTTCCGTATCAACGCCGCCCATAATTCCGGCTAACCCAATCACACCTTCGTCATCAGCAATAACAATATCGTCAGCCGTCAATTCATATTCCTTGCCATTAAGCAAACCGACTTTTTCGCCATCGTGCGCCATTCGCACGCCGAGTTTATGCCCACGCAACTTGTCGTAATCATAAGCGTGAGTCGGCTGTGCCGTCATAAACATCACGTAGTTTGTCACGTCAACGATATTATTGATAGGCTTACCACCCATTGCGACTAATCGACACTGCAACCACAACGGGCTTGGGCGCACAGAAACACCACGAATTGCCACTGCCATAAAACGCCGTGCTAGTTCTGGCGCGTCATTTTCTACTATCAGCTCCAAATCATTAACGTCAGCAAACTGTTGATCTTGTTCATACCAATCAGGGCTAGTAAATCGTTGGTGAAAAATACCAGCAATTTCGCGCGCCACACCAAGTTGCCCAAAACAATCCGGTCTGTGCGTAAACATCTTATTTTCAATTTCCAGCACGTAATCGTCCAACCCAAACACTTCCGCAAAACTTGCGCCAGCCTGGAGTGTAACACCCGCCGGAATATCACGCTCATTAATCTCAATAATTCCCTCGTGATCCGTACCAATCGCCAACTCATCAGCCGCCGCCAACATACCCTGACTTAGGATTCCACGTAGCGGTCGCGCATCCAGTACGAATGGCTCAGCGTCATCAAAACTTGCTGGAACGGTGCTTTTTGGCGGCAACCAAATTGCCCACATATCAGCATGAACATTCGGCGCACCGCAAACTACTTGCACTAGACCATTGTCGTCACGCGGCACATCCGCGACCACGCCGCCATCGTCAATTTTAGTCACGCTCAAACGATCCGCATTCGGATGCTTTTCGCACTCAACAACCCGCACGATGCGCGCGCCACCATATTTGGCTTTCAAGTCAATCACTTCCTCGACACCGCCAAGTTGCTGATTGACACGCGACACCAGATCATCAACTGGCGGCAACTCAAAATTAATCAATTGTTTTATAAGATTTAGGCTGACTTTCATACTAGTTACCAGTATACCATCTTATCTGTAACTATTCGACTTTTATAAAGCCAGGCTATAAACTGGCGATGATTAGCAATATTCTTTTGCTTTATATTTGGCAATGATGTCCTGCTGTTCGGGTGTAAACCGCCGTGATTCGCGCATTTTTTGGTAAGCTTTATTGCATGTCCAGACGTCAATATGTCCGTTTTCTAGTTCAGCCAGCGTCAGCTCAAAAAACTGCACCGCCGCCGTAGCGTACAGCCAAGCCAACGCCATTTTGACATAATAACCATCATGCCTGACGTTTTGTAGCGCTGCAAAAACTTTGTCGATATGTGCTTCATCTAGGAAATTAGTCATCAAAGAGACCACGCCGTAGCGAACTGTAAATTCAGCTTCGCTTTGCAAACATTCCAGCGCAAAATTCCACCACGATTCACCGGCAAATCGTCGCTTTTTCTCAATGAATACGTCAATGTGCGCCCATGAATCAACGCGGGGTAAATATTGCCTGGCCAAATCAATCGCCGTCTGATCATCGAGCCGAGCGTGCGTAATCAATAACCCACACAGTAGCACGTAGTCGAAAGATTCGTCCTGGACCGTCAGCAATTCGCTGATATCCGCTGCCTTCACATAAGATGCCAATTCCCTCGCTAATCGCCGCAAGTCCGGCACCCTTACACCAATGACCGGCATCTCGGTATTGACGATACGCTTATTAAAGGCGGCGTACGTCTCGTTGCCCTCAGCAAGCTTTATTAGTTTTATTACAATGTCATCGTGTATATTGCTATTAGCTTTCATACTCAAACTCGATCCCTAAAACTCCGTATCGCTCCTGGTCTGCCGTAGAATAGAACTCGTAAATCTGATGCTCCAGCCATTCAATACTTTCACCGCCAAACTTACGTGGATCATTATGCGAAAATAAGTCATGAAACGTCGCGTAACGTAGCAACCCAACCACAGTCGCAGTCACGGTCTGCTCAGGGTTCACGCGGTTAATAAACATAATCCGATCACCGAGCTGAATCTTCCGACGCTTCTCATCGTAAAGCCGCGACTCAATGGTTTTCCGACCAGATGCGATAGCGGCAAACGGCTCAGGGTGAAGGCTAAGTTTATGCATAGTCATACCAATATTATATCAGCATCACTCCTTCAGCTTCTTGTCCTTTAACGTCAGCACCACATCTGCCTCTTTAGCCAGCTGCTTGCTATGAGTGACGACGATGACGCATTTGTCATTTTCGTGGGCGGCTTGGCGCAGGATATCGATGATGTCGGCAGCGGTGGTTTCGTCCAGGTTGCCAGTCGGCTCGTCTGCCAAGATGATCGGCGCATGTGAGACGAGCGCTCGGCCAATCGCCACTCGCTGTTGCTGGCCGCCAGAAAGTTTCATAACATTGCGGTGAATGTGATCGTCGTCCAGGCCCATGGCATGCAACGTTTCGTTGGTAGCCTTGGAATTAACCAACTTCAAGTTTTCCAGCGGTGTCAGATAATCAATCAGGTTATAGTTCTGAAACACCAGCGAGATATTGTGTTTGCGATGGTGTGAATAGCCCTGCTCGGCGATGTCTTCATCGTCGAACAAAATCTGCCCGCCGGTCGGCGTGTCTAGCCCCGCCAGCAGCCCCAGCAGAGTCGACTTACCAGCGCCAGAACTACCGACGATGGCGTAGAACTTGCCTTTTTCAAATTGATAATTGATGCCGTTGAGCACATTGCTCGTACCGTCGGCGTATGAATAGATAATATCTCGTAACGTAAGTATTGACATGATAACTCCTAACTTAATTTTGCTAAAATTTGCTTTGGTGATTGGCGCATAATTGGCGCGATGGCAGCGATGGCTGATAGCAGAACTACCATATAGCCGAAGGCGAAAGCCTGCAGGTAGGTCGCCGGTGGCGCTGCTTGCACTACGGTCTTTTCTACGCGCTGGCTTTGATAGGTTTGTGCTGTCAGGGCAGTAGAAATCTGCGACGAGGCGACTGAGCCGATGGCGAGCGCGAACACCGAGCTAACTAGAGTAATGATCGCCAGCTCTGCCAAGAACTGCCCGATAATCTGCCGCTTTGACGTGCCGATAGAAAGCAAAATGCCAATTTCATGCAAGCGGCCGCGTACCCAGAACACTAGTACCAGTGACAACACCGCCAGTCCCGCCATGGCTGTGCCGATGGTGGCAATCGTCAACATGTTTTGAACGCTAGCGATGTTTTGGAGAACCCCGGCAAACACGGCCCCGTTGTCAGTTAGGCTGAATTTTTGCCAATCGATGTTCGGTAGGCTTTTAGCGCGGTCCATTAACGACTTCAGCTGGTGTGGATGTTCGGCGAAATATGTTGCTTGCGTCAGCCGCTGGCTACCTGTCAGCTGCTGTGCCGCAGCCAGATTGGTGATGAGATGATTCTCCGCCATGTCGGACTGTAAGACCGCTGGCTTTTCACCTTTGCCGCTGAAGATCCCCGTAACAGTCACCGTCACGCGCCTTCCGCCTTTGGTAATATCCAGCTTGTCTCCTGGCTTGATATTATTTTTCTCAACGAAGGTCTTGTGAATCAGAGCTGCGTTTTGATCGTTCGCCGTTAGGTGCTTGCCCTGCTCTAGTTGGTAAAATCGACCAGTGAACTCGCTGAGCAGATCGCTCTCTGTCGCGCCTGTCACCTTCGCTTCGCCAGCGATCCCAGAGTCCAGTTGCACTCCACTGCCTACCACGTCGATCAATTGCTTGCCTGGCAGTTCCGCGGTAGTCTCTGCCTGGAAATTGTGCGCTTTGACTTTGTCCAGGCGCTGCACCCGCTGTGCGATATCCATCAGCACCTCGCCCGACGGTTGCTTGCTGGCGATGCTAAAGCCAGCACGGATGTTCCGCTCGACCGATTGCTTCAGCTGCGCCATCGTCTGCTGTACCGTCAGCGTGCCGATCAGCAGCGTGAAAATCAGCGTCATGATCAGGGCGATGGTCAGGCTGCGACGCCGTTTGCGCGCCACAGCCGTCCAGGCTCGTTTGATAATCGTCATCGTTCGCCCCTAATCCACTTCGGTTAGTAATTCTTTTGGCGTTGATTGGGTAATCGGCCGCGAAGCCAGCAGCACCGCGATGATAATCACCGCCAGTCCAGCGCCCCACACCGCCAGCAGATCCGTCGGTTGCACACCGACCGTCACCTTGTCCAGCGTGCGCGATGACGTCACCGAGTCAGCGTCAGCACCAAGTGATGCACCGTTGAGGGAACTGCCAGCTTGACGTGTGGCATTCTGTGTCGCCTGCGATACCACGTGATCACCCATTTGTTGAGCAATCAGCCCTGCGGTAAAGTACGATGCACCGAAACTCAGTACCGCGATCATCACTAGCTCAGCGATGTATTGCAGCACAATCTTTGACTGCGGCACGCCCGTCGCCAAGAGCACGCCCGCTTCGCGCTTGCGCTCATTCATCCACAAATACAGTACCATGCCGATCACCGCGACGCTGACCAGCGCCGTTGCCCACAACATGCCGTCGATCAGGCCGTACACGCCGTTCACCGCACCAGTCACGCCAGCCAGCTCCTGGCTATTCTTATTCAATTGATACTTTTGCCAATTGACCGGCAATTTATTCGCCCGCGCCATCACCTCGTCCAGCTGTTTGGTGCCCTTGGTGAAGAACGTGGCGTCCTGGTAAATCTCATTTTGCTCGGTATACGCATTCAACTGGCGAGTTGTCGTGAGGTCAGTCAAGAATAAATTCTCGAACAGCTCCACCTGGTATGTAGCCTGCTTTGGGTTCTTGCCATTAAATATACCGACGATTTCCACTTCAACCTCGTCCTTGGATGGATGCTCGTTATCGGTGTCATATTGATTGGCCTTCAGTTTAATTTTGCTGCCCAGCTTCAGGTTGTTAGCCTTGGCGAAATCTTCGTGCACCAAAATCTTGTGCGAATCGTTCTCGGTGATGTGCCGGCCAGCGATGAGCTTGAGCGACTCAGCCCGGAACTTTTTCTCGGACTCAGATTTGTTGACACCGATGATGGTGGCGGCATTGCCAAACTGCTTGTCTTTCTCGACATCATAGCCACTGCCGCCACTTGGTAGTGACACCAGTTTGGTATTGATAAAATCAACCGTGGCGTTCTGACGCTTGACATAGTCCGTCGCACCCTCTAGGTTCTTCACCGCGTCGATATCTTTGTTTGACACCGTTCCTGAGCCGCGGGGCAAATCCACTCAGCATAATCGTCGACATACACAGCAAAATCGCCAGCAAAATCAGCGTTTTGAGTTTTTTCCTGGTGATATACAACCAGGCACGTTGCATGAATGACATAAATCTCCTTTCTTGGTTCTATGTCAGTATAGCAGGGGTGTGTGAAGGGAATGTGAAATGGTCTAATAGCCACATTTAACTAGCCCAGAGTAAAACGCTCTATTGGACCCTATTCTTTCCTATCTTTATACGTGTCCCAAACAAAATTTACGACAGCCACCGAAGAACTTACAACAAGCCCTGCGTATCTTGGAGACAGTTGAACAGCCCCAGCGCTTTTACCGTGGCCATTTCCATGCTTATTTCTAATCTCAGCTATGCCTTTTATGATCTGATTTAGACTACTTAAGATTGTTTTTACATTCTTATCTGCTTTTGCTGTATCATTAGTATTTGCGTCTATATTTAATCTTGTGAAAACCTTTTTCTGAAGATCCCCTAGGTTATCACTATTACTATAGCTAATGTCACATTCGTTCAAGATAAATTTAAAACAACTTTCCACTAAATTTTTAGCCTTGTCAATAGCATCATTCGGTGATTTTTTAATACTCTCCTGCATTGACCTTATTTCTTCAGAAATATATTCATCATCAAAATGCTTAACCGTATCCGCCATAATACTTTCTAGAGTGCTGTCATTTGGTGATATTCTCGAAATGTCAGCTTCTAATTTCCCTGCCCATTTATCTTTTTCATCACTCCTGTGAGGAGAATCTTTAGATAGTTGCCAATAGTACTTAAGGAGATCTTTTATTAAGATTAAGCCTTTTTCAGGTTCATCAACTAAGAACTTTTTAAGAGCTCTACCTTTACTTACCGAGCCTTCAGAATTACTATTGTATCTATCTTTCACAGATTCTCCGACACTGGACATAGTCAACTCTTGAAAGCCTTTATTACTAAGGTCGAGCACAAAACCCTTATCTTCGAAAATTGCTATAGCTTGTGAACGAATTTGGTTATTCATCTGTTTTCCCCTTTGAGATATGGTTACTGTATTTTTCTCTAGTTCTCTGTCCATCAAATCATCCTACTCAAACCTCACCACAAACCGCATGCCCCGCCCGTGCGGCGTGAAATCATAGTCAAGGCCCCTAGCGTCTAGCAACATTTTCACGGTGTAGAGGCCAATGCCACTGCTGTCGGCGTGTTGCTTTGTGGCGTCACTGCTCCGATAAAACGGATCGAAGACGTGCTGAAGTTGCTGTTTGGTGAGTGGTTTGCAGGCGTTTTTGATGGCTAGCTCATGCTGGTTGCAGGTAATTTTTATCACACTACCGGTATCGCCGTGATGTACCGCGTTTGACACCAGATTCGAGATGACGTGGTGCATCATGTCGCGGTTGGTACGAATGGTCGTCGGCTCTGTATTAACCGCGAAAGTCATGCCACGCGTTTTTGCTAGCAACATATAATCGTCGACCACCTCAACAAGTAATTTATCGATCCTCAGCCGCTTTTCTTGACGTAAAGCCTGATCGGCGACACTGCCAGAACGCAACACATCATTCACCATCGCCGCCAAACGGTCAACCTGTGCCACCGATTCCGCTAGGTGCTGATCACGATTTTTATATTCGCCGATATTCAGCTGCATGTTTTCAAGCATGATCCGGAGGGCCGCTAGCGGTGTTTTCAGCTCGTGCGAGGCCGCACGTAAAAATGCGATTTTCTCTTTCTCCAGCTGCGTGATCCGCTTATTCTCATGCTCCAGCGAGCGAATCGTCTGCCACAGGTTTTGATAGAGTCCATTAATATTTCGCCCCAGCACGCCGATCTCGTCATGGCTATTCACCGGATAGTGCGCACCCTTTTCCAGCCGCTGCATAGTTGTGGTCACCGCCGCCATCCGGCGAATCGGCCGCGTCACAAAACGGCTATAGAGGTACGAAAACACGAGCGCCACCAACAGCGAGCCGAGCATGGTATATGGCAATACGTGTAAGGTAGCGAGTTTAGCCTGAGTGACGGATGCTACGTCGGCCAGCAGCTTGACTGTAATCGCTCGCCCCTGCTTATCAGCCACACTGCCCTGCTGCAAAACAACCGAACGCGGATCGACCGTTTGACCGTCAGCGATTTTTACCACGCTAGTATCGACCGATTTGCCGCTGTCCGCCACGATATTGATCGACTGAAAACCTTGAAAATACTGGTCGCGACCGTCAATCGTCAGCGTGATATTAACATTTTTCACCTGAGCAAACTCCTGGCTGAGACGATGTATTTCCTCAGTCGATTTACCACGTAATTCGGTTGTCAGCGCCGTGAGATTGTCCGCCGCCTCGCGCTCTTTTTGCTGCAAATAAAATTGCGGCATCAAGGTGTAGACCAGCGCATGCACCAGGATGATCAACGTCGCGAATAGGCAGATTGACACCAAAAATGTTTTGGGAAATAATTTAAGATTCTTCATAGCGATAACCCACTCCCTTCACCGTGATGATGCAGTCCAGGTGTAATTTCTTACGCAGATTTTTGATGTAGACATCAATCACTCGGTCGAACGGCACCTCATCATCACGCCATAACTTGTCAATGATAGCCTGCCGGCTCCAGACCATGTTTGGATTATCCACGAGCAGCTTGAGCAGTTGCACTTCCTTGGGCTTGAGGTGCGCATCAGCACCATTATAAAATCCCTGATAGGCCATAAAATCCACCGAAGCCAGGCCGCGCTGCCACAAGGTTTTTTTGACAGACTGCTGCCGGCGAAGTAACGCCCTGATGCGCTTTTCTAAAATCACCAGCGAGAACGGCTTACTCATATAATCATCCGCCAGCTCGTCAAAACTCGCAATCTGCGTCGGTTCATCATGTAGTGCCGTCAGCATCAGCACCGGCACATCACTGTTCTGACGAATTTGATGCAACACTTCGATGCCACTCATCCCCGGCAACATAATATCGAGAATAATCACATCCGCCTGAGTAATTTTTTCCAGCGCCTCCTCACCGCTCACTGCCGTCACCACCGTAAAGCCGCGCTGACGTAGGAATTGTTCGGTGCCGCTGCGTAAGGTTGGCTCGTCCTCAACGAGGAAGACAGTTGGATTTTGTTGCATATAACTAATTATAACAACTTCACATCTTTGCACATAACCAATATAATATCAATATGAATACTCCACATAAGAATCGCATTGTCAAAATTATCGTATGGATAGTTGGTGTAATTATCCTCATTGCAGCATTATTAGTCGTCGCAGCTTTCTTTTGGCCAGCAACATCCAAACAATTGCAATCTTCAAGCTCTGAAAAATTGAATTACAACCAGTCTGTTGCCGCCGCAATACGTACCATTAACGGGGATTCATCAAATGCTGACGTTAGACCAGAATGCCGATCAATTATTAAAACCCACGGCAAAAAAACCACCAAAGCCGTCATGATGATTCACGGCGTAAGCGCATGTCCACAGCAATTCGCAGACTTGGGCAACACCTTTTTCAATGCCGGCTATAACGTCTATATTCCCCGCGTTCCCAGTCACGGTCTGACGGATAACAAACGACACGGAGAAATCACCATTCCAGCAATGGCGCAATTTATGAACTCCAGCACTAGCATAATTAGCGGTTTGGGTGATGAAACGGGAGTTGTCGGAATTTCTGGCGGCGCAAATATGGCGACTTGGATTACTCAGTACAACAGCCAAACCATATCACGAGCGCTACTTCTATCACCTTTTTATCAGCCTTCAGCGTCGGAAACTCCTTCCTGGAAAATTCCGCTTTTACGAAATCTTTACGGACGTAATATTCTTCCAGATTCGTTCACGGGTAGCAATTTGTCATATCGCGCTCTTGGAAAATATATAATAATCACCAAGAACTATAAATCCGATCTAAAAGCTCCAGGGCTAAAATATGTCGGGGTTGTAACTAGCGAAAACGACACTGCAATTGATAAAAATCTCGCAGTCAATATACCTAAGCAAATGACTGCAGCTTCTGGCGCCAAATTCCAATATTATTCAATTCCGGCCTCATTTGGCATCGGTCACGACATTGTAGCCCTAAACCAAGACGAGGTTAAAAAGCACGCCGCCAAATTATATCCGTTCTATTTGGATATGTACGAAGGAAAAGACGTAAAATTAGAATCAAAATAGAAAATTACTATTTATCTTGGGTAGCCAAAATTCGTGCTTGAATTTCATCCAATTGAGCATCATCCATTTTTGGACCGTCGGCCGTGGTTAACCAACCAGGATATTCCTCATAAAACGCTTGCTTGTGCGATACTGGTGAACCAATTCCCTTTGCTAAATCGCCATGAAGCGGCATTAATTTGGCATGCACATGCGCCACGCCCGTGCCTTCAAAAATCAGCGCCACTCGTGGAGTGTCAAATGCTTTTTCTAAAATACCAGCAACTTTTTTCACCGCCAGCATCATTTCGGAATATAAATTGTCATCCAAAGAAAATACGTAATCACCCGGATTCTGCTTCGGAATCACCACAGTAAAACCTGGCGTATTCGGAAACGGTGTTAAAAATGCTAGGAATTTCTCATCTTCCCAAATCTTCCAAGAT
>QWCT01001534.1_pt1 | contig 11433 bp, 7 predicted proteins | sample 1972681 | NCBI WGS metagenome assembly QWCT01 (sample SAMN09866701, study PRJNA288562) | Human oral metagenome isolate pre3_saliva, whole genome shotgun sequencing... | isolation source: mouth | host: Homo sapiens | place: USA: California | reverse complement strand
TGCAACGGATAGGTGGTGGGGTCGGCCGGCCCGAGCACCTCGATGCTTGCGGCCTGAACCTCTACCGTCTGCCCTTTGCCCTGCGAGCGGACGAGTCGTCCGCTGACACGCAAACAGGCGCCGGTGGTCACGTTGCGGAGCGCCTCTTCGCCAATCCCGTCGATGTCAGCCACCACTTGCAGGTTGTGGATCGTGGAGCCGTCGTTGAGGGCAATGAAGGCCACCTGTTTGCTGCCGCGGCGTGTGCGTACCCAGCCGCAGACGACGATGTCGGTGTCGTACGCCTCACTGGCAAGTATTTCTTTGATTTTCGTTCGTTTCATCGTGTGTTACGTTGTGATGATGGTTTTACGCATTCACTCGAAGGCGCCCATGCGCAGCATGTTTACCTCCTGTTCGTTCAGGTAGCGCCACTTTCCGCGGCCGAGGTTCTTCTTCGTCAGGCCGGCGAAATAGACGCGGTCGAGCTTCGTGACGTGGTATCCGAGCGCCTCGAACATGCGACGGACGATGCGGTTGCGGCCCGAGTGGATCTCGATGCCCACCTGCTTGTGGTCCTCCTCGCTGGCGTAGCTGATGGCGTCGGCGTGGATCTCGCCGTCGTCCAGCACCAGACCGCTGGCCAGCTTCTCCATGTCCTCCACAGCGACCTCTTTGTCGAGCCACACGTGGTAGATCTTCTTCTTCTTGAACGACGGATGGGTGAGCTTCGAGGCCAGGTTACCGTCGTTCGTAAGCAGTAGCACGCCCGTCGTGTTGCGGTCGAGGCGGCCGATGGGGTAGATGCGTTCCGGGCAGGCATTCTTGACGAGGTCCATCACCGTGCGTCGGTTCTGCGGATCGTCGACGGTGGTCATGCAGTTCTTCGGCTTGTTCAGTAGGATGTAGATCTTGCTTTCGATGTGCACGGGCTGGTCGCGGAAGAGCACTTCGTCTTGCCGTGTGATCTTCGTGCCGAGCGTGGTGACTACTTCGCCGTTCACCTGCACGACACCCGCTTGGATGAACGTGTCGGCCTCACGACGCGAGCAGACGCCCGAGTTGGCCAAGAAGCGGTTCAGACGGATCGGCTCGTTCGGATCGCTCAGCTGCTCCTCATACTTGACTTGTTCCGGGATGAAGGGTGTGACGGGCTTTTTCGGCTTCTTCTTTTTCATCATCACCTTCTTCTTCGGTGGGAACGGTCCTGCGGGTCTCGATTCACCCTCGCCATACGCCTGACGCGGGTCATGGGGGCGGTGCGGTCGCTCGCCATAGCCTTCGCGTGGCGCAAAGGGTCGACGACGCTCCGGGCGTTCACCCCCCTGCGGATAGGACGCGTAATGCCTGCGACGATCCGAGTCGGCACTTTGCGGCACATAGGGCTTGCGCTCCACGCCTTCCGTCGGCTGCTCGTAGGCGTAGGGACGGTTGTCCGGCGCAGAGTAGGATGTGTGCAGATACTCGTCTTTTTCGTAGGCCGGGCCATACGACCCGTAGGCGATGCGATTATACCCTGCCGGCCGACTGTCCTTGATGCGCGGACGGCGCTTCGTGGTCGAGGGGGGAGGGGGCGGCGTCGGCCTGCCCTTGCTGTCTAATTTGTAGCCGCCGCCTTCGCGTGTGGCACGATAGGCAGGGCGTTGCCGTTCCGGTTTGTTCTGCGGAGCCGGCTCCTTGCTGATCTCTTGGTTTTCACTGGTCGGACGAGGCTCGCGTCCGTCGTTCTCTTCTATTTCCATGCTTAAAAAGAAAATAAATGGGGGTTGATTAATTGGGGATTATAGTCGTCGCGACTATTAGTTCCGGGTTTTTAGAGGCCATTCAGCGGGGAACGATACCTCCTCATACGCCGGTATAATTATGTGGGTTCACAGCCTTCAATTCGGCCTTCACCGCGTCGCTTAATTCCAGTGAGTCAATGAAGCGGTCGATCGATTCCTCCGTTACCGCTTCATTCTTGCGCGTTAGCGCCTTTAGTGCCTCGTAAGGCTGGGGATAACCCTCCCGCCTGAGGATGGTTTGTATGGCTTCGGCCACCACTTCACGGTGAGCATCCAGCTCGTGATCGATGGCAGGGCGGTTCAGCACCAGCTTTTCCAATCCTTTGTGCAGACTCGCCAGTGCCACGGCGATATGTGCCAGCGGTACACCGATGTTGCGCGTCACGGTCGAGTCCGTCAAGTCGCGTTGCAGGCGAGAGATGGGCAGCTTTGTGCTCAGGTGCGTCAAGATGGCGTCGGCCACCCCGAGGTTACCCTCCGCATTCTCGAAGTCGATCGGGTTCACCTTGTGCGGCATGGCTGACGATCCCACTTCGCCCGCTTTGATCTTCTGCTTGAAGTAATCCATCGAGATATACTGCCACATGTCACGACAGAGGTCGATCAGGATCGTATTCACCCGCCGCAGCCCGTCGAAGAGTGCAGCCAAGTTGTCATAGTTCGAAATCTGCGTTGTCCACGCTTCACGCACCAGCCCCAACCGTTCGCTGACGAAGCGGTCGGCAAAGGCTCGCCAGTCCGTCTGCGGATAGGCCGCATGGTGCGCGTTGAAATTGCCCGTCGCTCCGCCAAACTTCGCTGAAATGGGCACAGCCCGCAGCAGGGTCAGCTGCTGTTCCAGTCGGTAGGCAAACACCCGAACCTCCTTGCCTAACCGTGTCGGAGAGGCCGGTTGTCCGTGCGTTTTGGCCGGCATGGCGATCTCCTCCCACGCCTCTGCATACCTATATAATACGGACATCACGGAGTCGAGAGCTGGATAATAGACCTCCTCTAAGGCCTCTTTGACCGAGAGCGGGAGGGCGGTGTTATTAATGTCCTGCGACGTCAGCCCGAAGTGCACAAACTCGCGGTACGCTCCAAGGCCCGCCGCATCCATGCGCTCTTTGATGAAATACTCCACCGCCTTCACATCGTGGTTCGTTGTCCGCTCGATCTCCTTAATGCGCTCTGCGTCCGCCATCGAAAAGTCGAGATAAACGCGCCGCAGCGCCTCGTGTATCTCCGGGCGATTGGCCGCCTCGAGTTGCGGCAACACCTCGGTCAGCGCACAGAAGTATTCCGCCTCCACGCGTACACGATATCGAATCAATGCAAATTCAGAGAAATACGAGGCCAGCGCCTCTGTTTTGCCCCGGTAACGTCCGTCGACCGGAGAGATAGCCGTTAATGCTGAAAGAATCATCTACTGGTTTTATTAGGGGTGGCAAAAGTATGCCTTTTTTAATACCCTCCTCCGCTGGATAGGTCTAATCAGGCTGCATAAGGACGCCGAGGAGTAGGACTACGCGCGAGTTTTGGGGGCGCTTTATTCCTACAGAGAGCCCACCCACACGTGGTTTTGATCTCCGTACCCCTACAGAAAGCCCACCCACGCGTGGTTTTGATCTCCGTACCCCTACGGAAAGCCCACCCACGCGTGGTTTTGATCTCCGTACCCCTACGGAAAGCCCACCCACACGTGGTTTTGATCTCCGTACCTCTATCGGAGCCCTACGACGTACGATTTTGATACGATAGCTCCCTGTCTCTTATCGGGGGAAACGCGTGCCCTGCTATACTTTACGTTTACTTTTGCCAGCGAATCAAATCAGTAAAAGGTAGATGAATACAGTAATTTATGTGGCTATCGCTGTGGTTGCAGCGGTTGTGTGCGGCTATTTCTTGTATGCCAATTTCCGGATGAAGCGGGCACGTCGCAAGGAGCTGGAGGAGTTCAATTCGCGCTATTCGGGTAAGCCGCTGGGCGAAAATCATCAGCGGGCCATGGTCTATGGCGCTGTGTTGGCCCGATCGAGGGGCGAATCGGTGCTGTCGATGATTCCCAAGGAGCGCATTGAGACGTACCGAGAGGGGATGAAGAAAAGTCGGAACATCGTCGACGAACAGTCGGCTATAACAGCCCTGAATGCACTTCTCCAGTTGCAGAACAGCATCAATTTCGACGAGTTTATCCGCACCCATGAGACGAATAAAGAACTCAATCGCATCTATACGCGGCTATCGCGAGAATTAGACCTTCCGGAGGAGGAGGTGAAGCAGGTTCGATCGACGTACGCGTGGGACATTAGCCGTGCGGTGAACGTGGCCAAGTGGTGCTTCTGGATTGGATACCTGACGGAATCGCAATTCTATGGCTGCTTAGACCGTTGCAATGAGATGGTGTCCCGCTTGGGCAAAGACTGGACGGAATACACCTGCTCCTTCTTACTGGGGCGCTGCATTCAGGGATTTAAGCCCGAAGAAGTGCTGCCCGCGGCCAAAGAGTTGCTCGCCGCAATCCGAGACGGGGCGGAGGTGAAAACGGACGATCCGGATCTGACGGTTTACCGGGATATAGCCTTTAGTTGAGGCTACGTTGCCCGCTGATCCAGCGCAAGGAGCATCTCGTCGTAAGCGGGGATATGATCCATCGGGAGGTATGCGTCCATCGATTGATTTTGACGGAAGCAGAAGTGGCGAAGCCCGTTGCTGACGAGCAGGAAGGGCACAGCGAGCACCATATTATAGCGCGCGATTTGCTCAAACACACGCTGCGTGATGGCTACCGAGGGGGCCTTGTATTCCGCGATGGCCAGCGGACGCAGCTGACGGTTGTAAACGACCGTGTCGCAACGTCGCGAGAGGGAGTTCAGCGTGATGGGCACCTCATTGGCCGTCAGTTCAGCGGGCACATCTTTCTCCGACAGGAGGTAATGCACGAAATGCTGGCGCACCCATTCTTCGGGCGTAAGCACTACGTATTTGCGGCGCAGGGGGTCTAAAACCGTTTGGCGCCCTCGATCGGAGCCGAAGCGCAGCGAACAGGGTGGGAGATGGAGTGGGGGGTAAAGGCTCATTGCGTGATCATAAAAATGTAGGACAAACATAAATGCATGACAGATGAAGACAAAACAAGAAATCGTAGAGAACTGGCTTCCTCGCTACACGGATAGGAAGCTGGAGGACTTTTCAGACCACATCTTGCTGACCAACTTCACGAAGTATGTGGAGCTGTTCGCGGAACATTTCGATGCGCCCATTCTGGGGCTGCGCAACTCGATGCCGAACGCGTCGGGGGGTGGCATTACGATCATCAACTTTGGGATGGGCAGCTCGAACGCCGCCACCATCATGGATCTGCTTTCGGCCGTCATGCCCAAGGCGGTGCTTTTCTTGGGCAAGTGCGGCGGACTGAAGCGGGCCAATTCCTTAGGCGACTACGTGCTGCCGATCGCGGCGATCCGTGGGGAGGGCACGTCGAACGACTATCTGCCGCCCGAGGTGCCGTCGCTGCCAGCCTTCTCCATGTTGCGCGCCATCTCGTCGGCCATACGCGACAAAGGCCACGACTACTGGACGGGCACGATCTACACCACCAACCGACGGGTGTGGGAGTACGACACGTCGTTCAAGGAATATCTCGTTCGCACCCATGCCACGGGCATCGACATGGAGACGGCCACCTTGCTAACGGCTGGCTTTGCCAATCAGATCCCGACCGGAGCACTGCTGATGGTCTCCGACAAGCCGTTGGAGGAGAATGGCGTCAAGACGCAGGAGAGCGACAAGGGCGTGACGCAAAAGTTCGCCCCCGAACACGTGGAGCTGGGTATTGCCGCTTTGGAGATGATCATCGACGAGAAGAAGACGATCCAGCACATCAAGTTTAACTGGTAGCCGGTAGAGGCTTACGCATGGCAGCCGAGGGAGCACAGACGTTTGACAGCCTTTGCCGCGACATTCGAGCGGAGAAGTTCAGCCCGATCTATTTGCTGATCGGGGAGGAGCCGTATTTCATTGACTGCATCGCGGAGTTGCTTACGGAGCGGGTGGTCAAAGAGGCCGATCGCGATTTCAACCAGACGATCCTCTACGGCTCGGAGGCGAAGTCGGCCGATGTGATCAATGCGGCACGGCGCTTCCCGATGATGGCCGACAGGCAGTTGGTGCTTGTGCGTGAGGCGCAGGCGCTGACTGACCTGGAGCTGATCACGGCTTATGCGCGCAAGCCGCTGGCGTCGACCGTGCTCGTGCTCTGTTGTAAGCTGAAGAAGTTGGACGGCCGGCGGCGATTCACGGCTCTATCTACGGCGGTGAAGAAGGTGGGCGTCGTGTTCGAGTCGGACAAGATCCCCGACTACCGCATGGAGGCCTACATCACGGCCGCGTTGAAGGGGCGTTCGATGACGGCTGACCGAAAGGTGGCGGCTATGCTGAACGAGTTCGTCGGCAACGACCCAGCGCGGCTGAACCAGATCTTAGACAAGTTGCAGATCCTTCTGGCCAGTCAGAAGGACAAGACGCTTACGCCGGAGCTGATCGAGCAAAACGTGGGGATCAGCAAGGATTACAACAACTTCGAGCTGCTGCACGCCATTGCTGAGCGCGACACGCTGCGGGCGCACCGGATTGCGAAGTACTTTGACAGTGATCCGGTGAATCACCCGATACAGATGACGCTGCCCGTGCTCTTCAACTACTTCACCAACCTCCTGATCTGCTATTACGCCAAGGATCGTTCGGAGCGGGGACTGATGCAGACCTTGGGGTTCCGCTTTCCGGTGCAGGTGCGTGACTATGTGACGGGCATGAAGAACTATAAGGCCATGAAGGTCTTCCATGTGATTCACGACATCCGTTTGGCCGACGCTCAGTCGAAGGGCGTGGATGTGACTTCGTCCATGACCGATGGCGAGATCCTCAAGGAGCTGCTACATCGCATCATGCACTGACGCGGAGCCAATCGAGTACTTGTTTAAGGCCGCGCAGTGTGCGCGGCCCAATTACGGGCGTAATTGAGATCGCCGCCCCGTCGATTAGAAATACGAAGAGCCCCCGCAACTGGTGCGAGGGCTCTTTTTTCGTGTGTAGGAGCCCGGCGTAAAGTGCGATAACGCTACTGCGCTCCGCCACCGAGCGCCTGGTAAAGCGTGATGACGGACGAGATCTCGTTGTAGCGGTTCGTCAGTCGGGTCAGTCGGGCGGCCAGGAGGCTTTGCTGCGCGGTGAGCACCTCGAGATAGGTGGTCGATCCGTGCTCCATGAGCAGCGTGGTAGCCTTGACGGCGCGCTCGAGCGAGGCGACTTGCTTGTCGTAATACTCCGCCTTGGCCTCGTAAGTCTGCACCTGCGTCAAGGCGTTATTGACCTCCATGCCCGCGTTGAGCAGCGTCTGGCGGAAGGTGAGCGCGGCCGACTCCTGTTCGGCGCGGGCGATCCGCAGCTGTGCGCGCAGGCGACCGTTTTGGAAGAGGGGCTGCGTGAGCGACGCGACGGCCGACCAGATGAAATTACTTGGGTTGGTGATGGCTGCCCCTGCGCTGCTCGTCCAGCCGGCCGTTCCGCTCAGCGTGATGGAGGGGTAGAAGGCCGCACGGGCGGCGTTAGTCGCATAGAAGGCGGCGGCCAGACTCTGCTCGGCGCGCATCACGTCCGGACGTTGCGCCAGGAGCGAGGCCGGCAGCCCGACGCTGAGCGAAGCGGGCATTTGCCAGGCGTCCATCTCGCCACGCTCCACGGCGTGAATGCTGTCGCCCAACAAGACGGCCAACCGATTCTCCGTCTCGCGGATTTGCTGGCGGAGGGAGAGCACGGAGGCGCTGACGCTGTACCAGTTGGCCTCGGACTGCGACACGGCGGCGTCGTTGTATCGCCCGGCGGCCATCAGCGCGCGCATGGTCTCGACGTTCTTCTGCCAGTTGGCGGCCGTCTCTTCGGAGATCTTCAGCTGCTCGTCGAGCATGGCCAGCGTATAATAATAGGTAGCGATGCCGGAGACGACTTGCGCTTGCACCGCCTGTCGGTAGGCGTGACTGGCCAAGAGCAGCGTCCGGGCGCGCTGGCGAGCGTTGCGGAGGCTGCCGAAGACGTCGAGCTGCCACGAGGCCGTCAGCGGGAGGCGATACGTCTGCGAGGGCGCGGCGCCGTCTACGCCGCTGATCGTGGCCTGAGGCGCCAGCGCGAAGGAGGGCAGGAAGGCCAGGTTGGCCGCCGAGAGCGACGCCTCGGCCTGCTCCACTTGCAGGTGTGCCCGGCCGAGATCCGTGTTGTTACGCAGCCCGCGCTCGATGAGCGCCTGGAGGCGGACGTCGGTGAAGACGTCGCGCCAGGGCAGGCTGCCCAGATTCGTGGTGTCGCCACTAGGTTTTTCGGCGTTGCCATAGAGGCCGTCCGTGCGGACACTGTCGGGGCGTTGATAGTTCGTGTAAATGCCGCAGCTGTTCAGCATGGCCGCTGCGACGAGGGTGAGGAAGGTCCGTTTCATTACTGTCATGTTCATCATTCTGCTGTGTTATCCGTGTGTGACGCGTTGCGCTCATTCAGGCTCCGCTCGCGCTCCAACTGCACCTGCGCGTCCGCCTCTTTGTGCATAGCCGGGCGCACCTTCTCTTGCATGAACTCGAAGGCGATGTAGAGCACCGGCACGAGGAAGAGCAAGGCGAGTGTGCCGACGATCATGCCACCCACTACGCCCGTTCCGAGCGAACTGTTTCCGTTGGCGCCAGCGCCGGACGAGAACATGAGCGGAAGCATACCGAAGATCATCGTCAGCACCGTCATCAAGATCGGGCGGAGGCGCACCTGCGCGGCCGAATAGGCCGACTCGATGATGCCCATGCCCTGGCGGCGTCGCTCGATGGCGTACTCGGTGATGAGGATAGCCGTCTTGGCCAGCAGCCCGATGAGCATGATGACACCCGTCTGGAGGTAGATGTTGTTCTCTAAGCCGAAGAGCTGCGCAAAGAGGAAGCTGCCCATCAGTCCGCACGGCACAGAGAGGATGACGGCGAAGGGGATGAGGAAGCTCTCGTAGAGGCAGGAGAGGATGAGGTAGATGAGCACCACGCAGATGCCGTAGATGAGGAGTGTCGAAGCGCCGCCGCTCTCTGCTTCCTCGCGCGAGATACCGCTGTATTCGTAGCCATAGCCCTGCGGGAGCATTTGCTCGGCCACCTCTTCGATGGCTTTCATAGCCTCGCCGGTGGAGTAACCTTCGGCCACGCTGACGTTGGCCGTGATAGCGGAGTAGAGATTGAAGCGCGTGGCCACCTCGGGGCCCATCACCGGTTTGATGGTGACGAATTGGCCAATCGGCGCCATCTCTGTGCCGTTGCGGACGTAGAGACCGTTGAGCGATTGCGTGTCGAGGCGATACTTCGGGTCAGCCTGCATCATGACGCGGTAGACCTTGCCGTACTGGTTGAAGTTGGAGACGTACGCACCGCCGCAGTAGGCGCTGAGCACGCTGAGCACCGTGGAGGGCGAGATGCCGGCGCGTTTGCATTTGGCGGCGTCCACATCGATGCTGTACTGCGGGAAGTTCATCGCGTACGAGGTGTAAGCCATCGCCACCTCGGGGCGTTGGTTGAGGGCGCCGAGGTATTGCATGGCGGTCTGGTAGAACTTCGTCATGTCGCCGCCCGTCTTGTCCTGGAGGTTCAGGCTGACGGCGTTGCCCATACCGTAACCGGGGATCATACCCGGCTGGAAGGCGAAGATCTGCGCCTCCTTGATGGTTTGTAGTTGCGCCATCAGCTTGCCTAACACGGCGTCCGAGCTGTGCGCGCGGCCTTTGCGTTCGCTCCAATCCTTGAGGCGGACGATGAACATGCCGTATGACACGCCCTGTCCGGACATCAATCCGTAACCCGCCACACGCGTATAATGCTCTACCTCGGGTGCCGTCTTGACGATGGCTTCAGCCTTTTCGAGCGTCTTCATCGTGGTGGCCAATGAGCTACCGGGCGATACGCTGACGTTGACCATCACCACGCCTTGGTCTTCCTGCGGGACGAGGCCCGTTTTCGTCGTCTTCATAAAGTAAACCAGCAACACCACAGCGCAGGCCAGTGCTGCCCACGCCATCCAGCGGTGGTGGATGAAGAACATCACGCCCTTCTTATACTTCCCCATCACGGCGTTGAACGAGGCGTTGTAAGCCGCCTTCACCCGACCGTTGAAGCTCTTGGCGCTCTTTGTGCCGTCGGCCGGGCGCATGATCATGGCGCAGAGGGCGGGGCAGAGCGTGAGTGCGTTGATGCACGAGATGCCGACGGCCGTGGCCATCGTTATGCCGAACTGGGTGTAGAAGATGCCCGACGTGCCGCCCATGAACGTGACCGGGATGAACACGGCCATGAAGACGATCGTACACGTGATGACGGCCATCGTCACGTCGCCCATTGCATCCTTGGTGGCTTGGTAAGGCGACTTGTAGCCGATGTCGAACTTCGACTGCACGGCCTCGACGACGACGATCGAGTCGTCCACCACCGTACCGATGGCCAGCACGAGGGCGAACAGCGTCAGGATGTTGATGCTGAAGCCGAACATAGACAGGCAGGCGAAGGTGCCGATCAGCGACACCATGATCGAGATCGAGGGGATGACGGTGCTCTTGAAGTCTTGCAGGAAGAAGTAAACCACCAGGAGGACGAGCAGGATGGCGATGACGAGCGTCTCCACCACGTTGTGGATCGAGGCGTAGAGGAAGTCGTTTGAGCTCATCATGTTCGTGAACTCGAGGCCGTCGGGCAGGTCTTTGCTCAGCTTTTGCAGCAGGGCCGTGATGCGCGCGTTCGTCTCCGTGGCGTTGGCGCCGGACACCTGAAAGACCATGAACGAGACGGCCGGCTTGCCGTCCATCGTGCCGTGGAAGCTGTACGACTGCGAACCGAGCTCCACCCGCGCCACGTCTTTTAGGCGGAGCACATTGCCGTCGCCATCGGCGCGCACGACCATGTTGCCGAACTCTTCGACGCTGACCAAGCGACCGCGATACTTCATGGTGTACTGGAACGTGTTATCCGAGTTCTCACCGAGCGAACCCGTGGGTGCTTCGATGTTTTGCTCGCCGAGCACAGCCGTGATGTCCGACGGCACGAGCCCGTACTGCGCCATCACGTCCGGCTTGAGCCAGATACGCATGCTGTACGTGTCGCCCATCTCCATCACGTCGCCCACGCCCTCGATGCGCTTGATCTGTGGGATGATGTTTATGTCCAAATAATTCGAGAGGAAATGCTCGTCATACTTCCCGTTCGTACACGTCAGGGCGTTGATCTGTAGGAAGCTCGTCTGACGCTTCTGCGTGCTCACGCCGACGCGTGTCACCTCGGCCGGGAGCAACCCCTGGGCACGCGCCACACGGTTCTGCACGTTCACCGCGGCCATGTCCGGGTCTGTACCCTGCTTGAAATACACCGAGATTGACGCCGATCCGCTGTTTGTAGCCGTGGACGACATGTAGATCATATTCTCCACGCCATTGATGTTCTCCTCGAGCGGCATGATGACGCTCTTCTGCACCGCCTCGGCGTCTGCGCCGGTATAGGCCGTGGAGACCATCACGGTGGGCGGGGCGATGTTCGGATACTGCTCCACGGGCAGCGTAAAGAGCGAGATAAGCCCCACGATGACGATCAGAATGGAGATCGACATGGCCAGTACGGGCCGCTTGATAAATACG
>QWCT01003548.1_pt1 | contig 11473 bp, 6 predicted proteins | sample 1972681 | NCBI WGS metagenome assembly QWCT01 (sample SAMN09866701, study PRJNA288562) | Human oral metagenome isolate pre3_saliva, whole genome shotgun sequencing... | isolation source: mouth | host: Homo sapiens | place: USA: California | reverse complement strand
GAATTCAGAATCACTTCCGAGTGTACATCCAAATTCTTATATTCGCTCTTCGTAAGCTCTTCTTTAAATTCTTGAATGAGTTCATCCGTTATTTTAGCAATGTCGGCATTGATTTTTTCCGCCGAATCGGACTTAGCCTCTTTCCACGCCGAATCGGACTTGGCCTCCTCCGCTCCTACAGCGAGATACGGTGTCTGTACCTCGGCAGAATGAGAGTCGTCATGAAAAGAGTACTTTCTCAGCGTGATTAGCTGAAAATATCTTCCCAATCCGGGAATAGACTGCAAGGCATAGGCACTTTTCTCCGAAACATTGGGAAGAAGAACGGAAAAAATAAAGCAAGCCGCAACGATCGTCTTCAAAAAAGCCGGAAGCCTTCTTCTTTTAGTCTTATCCTTCATGGAAAGAACTTTTTCCTTCTTTTCTTCGGACTTTTCGGCAGAAGCTTCTTCGTCCGCTTCCATAACATAGCGCTCGTCTATCTTTCCCATCGCTTCAATCAATTTCCAGTCCTTCATAATAAACCTTCTTTTTCCAGCCTGTTTTTCAGCGCTTCTCTCATCCTGTGCAAAGTAACCTTCACCTTACTTTCTCCCGCTCCGTACCTCTCTGCTATTTCCTTTATTTCTTCGTGATAAAAATATCTTCTTACAAAAAATATTCTGGACTCTTTCTTTTGCTCCGAAAGGAAAGCATTAATCGCGGAAACCAAAACTTCTTCGTTCATATGCTCTTCCACATTGTTAAAGGAAAGCTGAATATCTTCTCCAAGTTCCTCGATACTCTCCGCAAGTTCCGCTCCCGCACGCTTTTTTGCATGAATCATTTTCAGGCGATTTATCGCACAATTTCGTACTATTTTAGCACAATACGCCTTTAAAAAGAGGGGTCTCTCCGGAGGAATAGCATTCCAAATGCTAAGCCAGGAATCATTTAGCACCTCTTCTATATCTTCTTGTTGAGACAATACCCCGGAAACAATCTTTCCGCAGTAAGCCTTATACCGTTCCTGCAAACGCAGAATCCCCTCTTCATTTCTGGCAAAAAACAAATCTATAATCTCTTTATCTTCCATAATCCCCCGCAAACTTTCCTCTTTCACCGGATTGTATCAGCAAAAATCTTCCCCGTATATCCCCTTTATTGAAAATATACGGAGAAGATCCGCGAAACATCATCAGAACAATCACATGATAAAATGAAAATTTGTCCAGATTATGAATTTTTTATGCTTTTTCTATAGAAAGTATCTCTCCTTCGAAAGGATCCACCTCGGAAAGCTCTCCTGTATAATGCACAACAACTTCATCTCCGTCCTTCAGTTTGTCCAGTCCTTCCGGCTTCTTATCGAAATTCAAGGCATAGCTCTTACCGTCATCGGTAGTTACCGTGAACATAAAGTCCTTAATATCGGAAATCTTACCTTTAAGTTCTTCTTCCTTTGCCTCAGCCGCTTTAGTACCGTCCTTTGCCTCTGTCTCCTTGGTGCTCTCCTTTACTTCGGCTTCTTTAGTACTTTCCTTTGCTTCAGCACTGGTCTCCGCCTTTGTCTGTGAAGCGGAATCTCCCTTTGCTCCGCAGGCCATAAGAGAAACCCCAAGTAATGCGGAAACGGATAAGACACTTACCTTCTTCCACAGATTTTTTCCCATCAATGCAGTTTTTTTCATTTTTTTATCCTCCATCTTTCTTGAAGCCCTTACGCTTCTCTTTTTTTTGCTCGTGTCCATTCACATCTCCCGTTCAGGGATATCCTGTAAATTTTCACTCACATTAATGAAGACAAAGGATAGGAAAAAAGGTTACATTTTTTTTAAAAATTTTTCTTATTCACATGAACAAAGACATTTTCTCCGCGGTCCTGCGTACTTCTTCCCGGGGAATTTGCTGTTCTTCCTCTCACCAAGGCCTCGCACAGCTTAATATTATTTAAGGTTCTGTCAAAAAGAGACAAGGTATCTTCCACTGCATTCTTCTTATCGGAAGAGAGTTCCCTGTGAAGAAAATCCGCTGCATCCTTTTCCAATGGACTTAAAAGTAAATCATCTCTTCTGGTTCCCGATTTCTGAATATCGATTGCCGGGAAAATGCGCCTTTCCTGGAGCTCTCGATTCAGTACAAGCTCCATGTTTCCGGTACCTTTAAACTCCTCATAGATGACATCATCCATACGGGATCCCGTATCCACAAGAGCGGTCGCTAAAATAGTCAGACTTCCCCCCTCACGAATATTTCTTGCCGCACCGAAGAAGCGCTTAGGCATATGAAGAGCAGCGGAATCCATACCGCCGGAGAGAATCTTCCCGGAAGAAGGAACCGTCATATTATAAGCTCTGGCAAGTCGGGTAATGCTGTCTAAAAGAATGCAAACATCCTGTCCCTGCTCCACAAGACGCTTGGCTCTTTCAATGCTCATTTCCGCAACCCTCTTATGATGCTCCGGAAGCTCGTCAAAGGTGGAATAAATAACTTGAACCTTATCTCCCACAACCTCTTCCATCATATCCGTTACTTCCTCAGGTCGCTCATCAATGAGAAGAATCATAAGCACCATATCCGGCTCATTTTTTAAAATGGACTGCGCAATTTGTTTGAGCAAAGTTGTCTTTCCGGCTTTTGGAGGAGAAACAATCATTCCTCTCTGCCCTTTTCCGATAGGGGCAAGCAAATCAAGAACCCTGAGAGAAGTAGAAACTCTCTTTCCCTCTCTTTCCATGGGAATTCTTTCATCAGGGAAAATAGGCGTGAGCTTATCAAAATCCGGACGTCCAAAAAGTGCGGAAAGCGGAAGCCCGTTTACTTTTTCAATGTAAAGCAAGGCACTGTAGCGCTCCTGCGGATTTTTGGATTTGGAATATCCGTAAATCATATCTCCCGTCTTCAGGTGAAAACGGCGAATCATTAAATTGTGCACATAGACATCCTGATCTCCGGGAAGAAAGTTCTCTGAACGAATAAAGCCGTATCCTTCCGGCATAATCTCCAAAATGCCGTGTACTTCTTTCGCATCGGCATCTCTCGGCCCCTCTTTTTTAACAAACTCCTCTTTTACAGGAGAGGACGGCTTCTCCTCGAAGGGGGAAACAGGCGTTTTAACAGAACTCTCCTCCGGTACTTTCACTTCCTTTACGAGCGACTTTTCTTCTTTTTCGAGCAATTTCTCTTCTTTTTCGAGTGACTTTACTTCTTTTTCAAGTGACTGTAGTTCTTTTTCCTCTACTGCCGCTTCCGTTTCCAGGGACTTTTCCGCCGTCTCTTCCGCCTTCTTCGCTCCGGCTTTCTTCCTCTTTTCCGTCTTTGCCTCGACTTTTTTCTCTCCGCTTTTCTTTTCCGTCTCCGCCTTCGCCTCGGCTTTCTTTCCCGTCTCCGACTTCGCCTCGGCTTTTTTCACTCCGGCTCTCCTTCCCTTTTCCACCGTCTCCGCAGTCTCTTCCGTCTTTTTCACTCCGGCTTTCTTCCCCTTTTCCGCCACTTCCGCAGCTTCTTTCGTCTTCTTCACTCCGGATTTCTTCGTCTTATCCGGCTTCGGCTCGGCTGTCCTCTCCTCGGTCTTTTCCGGAATTTCCGCCTTCTTTCTCCTCTTCGCTACACTTGTCTTTTTCTCTACAGGGGTGCTTTCTTTCACTGCTTCCTGATTTAGCTCTTCCATATACTGCCTCTCCTTTTAATCCTCGATTTAACTTTTTTACTCGAATTAAATTCTACTCGAATTAACGTTTCACTCGATTTACATTTTCACTCGACTCAATCCTACGCATATAAGTAATCATTGCATTTCTATCGACGAAAAAGAATCCCGGATAAAGCCCTAATCCTTTTTTAACTTTCCATTCCTTAGTTTGTAGGCTGATTTTTCACATGAAAATGAAGGGAAATAAAAATCTCTTAGACTTCGACCGCTCCGCTTACTAGAAATCGGAATACTTTTTAGAACGTAAAGAAATGTCAAAACATCCGCATGACCTTCCATCTCAATACCTTCTTCATTCTAACAAATAGAGTGGCAAAAAGAAATACCCTAAATCTCCACTTCCTTAGCAAGATAAAAGGAATAGAGCACTCTTCTCTTTACCCTTTTCCCGAGAATGGCTTCCAGTGCATCGCTGTAAAGCATAATCTGCTTCCGGTATCTTTCTCTCAGCTCTTCTCCCTCTCTTACACGGTCCGTCTTATAGTCCACAAGGATAATTCCGTCATCCTCCACAATAAAAGCATCTATGATTCCTTGCAGTAAGACCTCATCCTCTTCTTTTCTATCCGGAAAGAGGGCGCGGAAAGGGAGCGCACGCATGAAGTGCATTTCCCGGAACAAACGTTTTTCCTGAAAGGCTTTTTTAAAACATTCTCCAAGGCTCGAGGAAAGAAAAGTCTGAAACTGCTCTTTGTTTAAAAGAGAAAGTTCTTCCTCTCCTAAGATAGCCGGAAGCTGTTCCAAGCCCTTATTGTAGTCAAAAAGAGCGAGTGCATGGTGAAAGCTGTCTCCGATTTTCGCTCCGAGACCCTTCTCTCTTTTTTCCGCATTTCTTTCATGCACTTGCTCATTTTTTCCACTTTTTTCCGCCTCGCTAAGCCCTTTGCTTTCTCCTCCCGTTTCTCCCTCTTTATCCCCTTGTTCCTTTACTGCCTCAATTGCCTGCTTCTTTAAGAGGGAGACGGCATACTTCGGATAGAGATGCGTACTTTCCTCATGTGGATATCGGTAAGAAAAATCCTTATCCCACTCCTCTTCTTCCACGGTTTTTTCGCATTTTTCCGCTAAATAAGAATATAGTGCGTCTCTAACGGAGAACTTCTCTCCCTCCTCTTCCTCTTTCTTTTCAGAAAGTGCTTCTCTTGTAAAAGTACAAAGCTTCACAAGCGGATTTTCCAAACTCTCCGTAAAGCTTCTTGAAAAGGCCAACATGATAAAATCCAAATAAGACTTCGCCCCTCTTATATCTTCAATCTTGATATCTTCGTTCACCGGGTGCTTTTCCATATAGGAAGCAAGATTTTTTACCACTCCCGTCATAATCAGCTTTTCTTCCGCTCTTGTCATCGCAACGTAGAGCAGTCGAAGCTCCTCCGCCTGATTTTCTTCCTCCATTTTTTCCTTTATGGCAATGGACTCTCGTAAATCCTGCTTGTTGAAATTTTTTTGTAGGGAAGAAAGGAATACTACCTTAAATTGCAAGCCCTTTGACTGATGAATGGACATAATACGAAGAAGATCATCTTTTTCCGAATAAATATTCGCTTCTCCCTCGTCATACTCTTTCTGCTTTGCCTTCTCGATATAGCGAATAAAATTGAACAGCCCGCTGAAACTGCCCTTTTCAAACTGCAGGGCATCCTCAATCAACTGGTCGAGGTTCGCCCTTCTCTTCTCTCCCATGGGAAGCGCCGAAGCATAAAGGTAATAAGAAGTTTCCTCATAAAGAAGGGTTAAAAGCTCATGAACGCGAAGATTTCGGGAAAGCTTTCTATAGCGCTCCAGTTTCGTACAAAAATCCTTCCATTTCTTAAAGAGCGCTTGGTCAAGCGGCGGTTGTACCTGCAATGGATTCTCTTTTTCGCTGCATAAATTTTCGCCGGAAATAGTTTCACTGCGTGTATTTCCACTGCATTGATTTTCACTACTGAAATTTCCATCGGAAATAGCTTCAGCGGACATGCAAAGTGCCTCCGTCAGGCTTCCGTACGCAAGTTTCAGGCTGCAAAGTTCCTCATCCGTAAAGTGAAACATAGGCGAATGAAGGACGGCGGCAAGCGGGATATCCTGCTTCGGGTTATCGATAACGGAAAGCATGGCAAGAATCGTTTCCACCTCTACCTGCGAGTAGTAACCGTCCGAGCTCACCGCGAAACTCGGGATTCCCTCCTCGGAAAAAATGTCCACCATCTCCTTTGCCACTTTCTTCGGAGAGCGAAGCAAAATGACCATATCCTTATATTGTATATTCTTTTTATGCAATTCCCTCACACGGGAAGCTATCATTCGGCACTCTAATTGCAGGTCGGATTCCTTCTCTAAGCCGGCCTCTCCACGCTTTTCTTCCGAATTTTCCTCCTTCTTCCCTTTCGCCTTTTCTTCCCCTGTCTGTTCCCCTTTCTTCTCTTCCTTTTCTAAAAGAAGAAGCTCCGTCTTACTGTCCGTCTCTTCCTTTTCCTCTCTTCCCTGAAAAAGACTGCTGTCCCTATCATACTCGATACCGCCGAGTTCCTTCTTCATGATACGGAAAAAGCAAGCATTTACCGCATCAATAACACCTTTTAGGGAACGGAAATTCTTCTGCAAAAAGATTTTGGGATAGCTTTCATCGTAATATTTCCGAAGGAAGAGCTCCGGTCTTGCCATACGGAAGCGGTAAATACTCTGCTTCACATCTCCGACCTGAAAGACATTTCCCTCCGAAAAGCGTTCTTTGGATAAGGCAGACACAAGATATTCCTGCACCATATTGGAATCCTGATACTCATCTACGAGGATTTCCGTATACTCCTGTGCCAATTCGTCCGCAAGGGTGCTGAAGTGAAGCACACCGTCTTTTTCCGTATAGAGAAGTTTTAGCGCAAAATGTTCCAGATCCGAAAAATCCAGAATATTTCGTTCCAGCTTTTCTTTTTGATAACGCGCATAAAAGAGAAGGGTAAGACGGATGGCCTCCTGCAATAAAGTTTTTCCCTCTGTTTCCGCCTTCTTCTCTATCTCCTCAGGAATCAGAATATAGTTCTTCTGCCATTTCTGTACGAGCGCCTTTACCGCGTTTCTTCTTCCTTTAACCTCCTCTTTTCTCTCCGCCTTGGAATTCTTTATGCGGCTAAAAGAAATCGCCTGTATTTCTTCGATTGTACGGCGAAGGATAGCCCCTGCCTTTACTCTTAAAAGACTTTGATAATCTTCCTCCACCGTCGCAAGATACTCGGAAGGTCCCCCCTCTTCTGTACAAATCCGGATTGCCTCCGTAAGCATTTCTATTGCTTCCTCCACTCGCTTCCTGATGCTCTCGAGGAGATAGTTTTTCCAGGCGCTGCTGCTGTTCTCGGAAAGCGCCTTCAGATACTTTTCCGGGAAGGGACTGGCCACAGCAAGGTAGTACAGCTTTACAATAATCTCCTGTATCCCCTTATCCTGTTTTCCTGTGGAATAGCGGTCCACAAAAGAAAGGAAGCTTTCCTCCTTCTTCCCGTATTCCTCTTCTAAAAGCTCTTCTACAATATCTTCTTTAAGGAGGGCGAGCTCATTTTTCTCTCCAATACGGAAATTCGGTTCAATACCGAGGCTCGTGTAGTTTTCCTCTATCAGCCTCTTACAAAAGGCATCAATGGTACTGATATTCGCATTCGGAAGTTCCGCTATTTCTCGTTCAATATGCGGATCTCTATTCTCTAAAAAGGCTTCCTTTAGGCGTGCCTTGATTCTTTCCTTCATTTCCGATGCGGCAGCTTCCGTAAAGGTCATAAGCACCACGGAAGAGAGGCTGATTGGATGCTCTTTATCAAGGAGGCGATCAATGACATGTTCCACCAGTACCGCGGTTTTTCCGGATCCTGCTGCCGCGGAAACCAGTAAATTCCCTTTTCTGTGGGAAATGACTTCGCCTTGTTCCTTTGTCCATTTACTCATCGCCATCCTCCTTTCTCGTCTCGATGTTCTTCGCATCTTTCGCACGGATTAGCGTTTTTTCTTCCCCCGTATCGCTTTCCTCTATATCTTCCTCTGTTTTCCCCTTTGTCTTCTTCAGAATCTCCTCCCAAAGTTCTTCGTCTGTTCGGGAATCCGGATTTCGATATCGGAAGTTCGGGAGATCCTCATCAAAACCGCAGATACTGTGATAGGGACAGTAGCTGCAAGCGGTAATATCCCCCTCTTTTCTTATCGGAGAAATCCCTTTCTCCCCCTCTTTTATGCGTTTAGCGCCCTTAAGCATTTCCTTCTTGACAAATTCCAAAAGTGCTTCCAACTTTTCGGAAGAAACAGCAGCACCTTTCTCCTCTACCTCGCCGTTTTTACACTGCACGGGAAGAAGGAGGCTTTCCCCTTCTCTCTTTTCCAAATGCGAAAGGCTCTCCTCGGAGAGGTTCACAAGACCGGACGGTTTAAACGCCTTTAAACGTTCTTTCTCGGGATCAAAATCCTCTTCATAAGGAATGACGGGATTGTCCATGGTAAAATAGAAAAGTGCCGAAGGAAGCACTTCCCGATTCGGATTTTTTTCTTTTTCTCTTTGCAGAACATAATCCATATAAAGCGGAAGCTGTAAATCCAGACCGGAAAAAAGATTTTTTAAAGAAAACGCTTTCTTTCCGCTCTTATAATCGATGACCTTCAGAAAGAGCTTTTTCCGATCCTCCGACAGATACTCATCCACCCGGTCGATTCTTCCCCGGAGGTGCAATCCCTCCTCTTCCATTTTGAACTCTTCTTCCACGGCTTTCGGTCTGAAATCTCCACCCATAAGCTGCTTTCCAAGCGCCCAAAGGATTCTTCTCCCATTTTTCTTCAGCTTCATCCGTAAATATTCGTTTCTTCCGCCGGAAAGGAAGAGGCTGAATTCCGGATCTTGCCAAAGCTCCTCTAAAACCTCCTCTAAAAGTTCTTCCAGCTTTTCTTCGAAAACTTCCTCTATATCCTTCCTTCTCATCAGCTTCTGAAAGAACAGCTCCAGCATCCTGTGATAGACATTTCCGATTGTAAAAGCCTGCACTTCACTTGTTTTTCTGTCCTTAAGATTCAGTCCATATTGCAGAAAATGGGCATACGGGCAGGAATAAAAGACTTCCATCCGACTTACAGAGCCCTTCAGGATTTCTCCATAGAGTGCGAGGCTCATCTCCCTCGAGATACGCTCTTCCGTATTTTCAAAGAAAATCCCCTTCAGTATTCGCTCCACTTCCTTGTGATATTCTTCCCTGTTCCATAAATACTGTAAGAGCCGGAAACTCTCTGTTTTAAAACGGTGAAGAATCTCTTCTTTCTGTAAGAAAAGACTCTTCCCTGTGCATTGTTTAGGAAGTTCTTCTACCAGCTCTTCCAAGGCTCTCTTTCCATTATAAATCGGAAGTTTTTCCCTTTCGGAATAAATGATTTTCAAGTCCGGGAAAAGCGGAAAGAGCTCTTTTAGATAGGGTGAAGCTTTGCCGCTTTTTCCGTTTCGAAGTGCTCTCGGGTACGACAAATAAAGCCTTTCTTTCGGTGTAAGAAAAGCCTTATACACATAATATTTCTCCATATAGCTTTCCTCCCAGGAAAGCGGAGAAAGCCGGTATCCGCTTTCCCGTAAAAACGCTCTTTCTTTTTCCGTGAAAATGATGCTCTTCCCCATCCCTTTCGGAAGAAATTCCGCGCTTAATCCCAAGAAGAAAAAGGCCCTCGGATTATGAAAACGGGAACGCCGCAGATCTCCGACCACAAGCTGATCCAGTGTTGCCGGAATCTGTCTTAATTTTTCCAGAGAAAACGCGAGATCGAAGAGCTTTCCGAAAGATTTTTTCGAAATGGAAATTTCTCCGAGACTTTCCCTCATTTTTTCCATCATTTCCAGAATAATGCCTATGCTTTTTGCAAAGCTCTCCTCCCTGTTTTCCATGCCTTCTTCCGAGAGGAAGGAAAGCGAGTCTAAAAGCCTGTTTTCCAAATCCGTCTTTTCCAGAAGTTCGGATAGGCTGTCTATCCTGTCCTTCAGAACTAAACCTTTCTCCGCACTTTTCCTATTTTTCTCATAAAAAGTGAAGAGGCAGGATAAATCCCGATACGCCTGATAGTCTTCTACTTTCTTTTTATGCGCTCTCTCTCCTTTTTCTTCCGACTGTATTTCCTCTCCCTCCTCCGATTGCAAGAGAGAAGAAAAAGCCTCAAGTCCTTTCCATCCTCTTTCTCTAGCGAGATTTTCCCAGCGGTCCACCAGCTCTTCTTCCTCAGCTCCCCGATACGGAAAGGCACGAAGATAGCGAAATACCGCATCAAAAAGGAAGCCCTTCTCGAGAACCAAAAGAGCACTCCGGACCACCTTCCCGTAGGGGGAATCCATGAGTTTGATATCCTCCTCCAGAAAAAAGGGAATTTCCAAATCCTTCCATTTTCTGAATAAAATATCCCGATAGCTTTCCGGATCTGGAACGATCACGGCAATATCCCGATAACGGTAGCCCTCGTTCTTTACGAGAGCACGAATCTCTGCTGCCGCTTCCTCCACTTCTCTTAGAATATTCGGACATTCCCGAATCGAAATACCGAAAGGCTGAATCCGCTTCTCTTTTTGCGCCTCTTCTTGCGCCTCTTTTTGATTCGTTTTTTCGAAAGGCTCGAGCGACCTGTCTCTTTTCTCTCCCACTGTTCCGACCCTCTCTCCTTCTGTCTGTCCGAAAGCATAGTCATCACAGATTTTCTGGAGCGCCGGAATTTTTTCAAAGCGAGGATAGACCTCTCCCTCTTTCCGCCTTTCTCCGCTGATGCTGTCATAAAGATTCACATTGATTTCAGGGAGGACTTTTACCTTCAGTTTTAAGGCAAGCTCCTCCACCTCCTTTACCGCATCCTTTGTCAGGTAAAAAAGGGAAGACAGGTCTCCCTTATCATAGAGATTTCCCTCTTCCCGACTGCGAATTTCCAGAGAAATCAGGATGTCATTCTCTCCTTCCATCAGGATCTCAAGGCATCTTAACTCGGAAACGGTAAAACCGGTAAAGCCGTCCAAAAGAAAGCTCGCATTTTTGTAATTCGGATCCTGTAAAATCTGCTCTAAAGCAAGGTCTTGAATCCCTTCCTCGGTATATTTCTTATGTTCCAGAAGCCAGCTTAAAAAGCCCTCATAAAGAAGTGCCATATCGTGGAGCTTTGCTCCTGTCAGCTTTTTAACGGACTTAAGCGCGCAGGTGCTCAGATTCTCCGGGCTTATCCCATATTGCATACATTCCGAAATAAGAGACTTCGCTTCCTCGAGAAACCCCGGTTTATCGATTTCTCCCTGAAAATAAAGCAGATTGCGATTGTATTTTTCCGCAACAAGAGAAAGCACCATGACTTTCCCCATCTCATCGAGAGCCTTCGGTACTTCTTTGTTCGCATGAGAGAAGCTTGCGTAATAGAGCCTTTGGAAGCTTAAAACATCAAGATTTAGAATTCCTTTTCCCTTGTTTTTTTCATGCATTACAATCCTTTTTTGCATGGCAAGGGTATCCTGCTCCGGAACGAGGTAGTAGACATTGTGATTTAAATCTTTTCCTGCCTCTTCCAAGGCCTTCCGAATACAAAACTCCGTCTTCCCCGACCCGCTTGCCCCGAAAACGAATTGCAATGTAGACATACTGTGCTCCTTCTTTTTTGCTGCGATTTGTTTTTCCACTCTTATCGAATGGAAAAGCGGAATAAAAGAGGGTTTTCTGAAATATTACCGTTCTAGGCAAAGGCCTCCAGCATCTTCCTCTTTACCTCCTCTTTTTCCTTAATTTCTCCGAAGTAAAGTTCCCTTCCTAAAACTTTTTCTTCCGGATA
>QWCT01001524.1_pt1 | contig 11489 bp, 1 predicted proteins | sample 1972681 | NCBI WGS metagenome assembly QWCT01 (sample SAMN09866701, study PRJNA288562) | Human oral metagenome isolate pre3_saliva, whole genome shotgun sequencing... | isolation source: mouth | host: Homo sapiens | place: USA: California | reverse complement strand
AGAAAGTTTAGAACTTAAGATAAGAACAAGAGCAGAAGGAACAAATGTAATAAAAGAGACTACTGCTGATAAGGTTGAGGTTGCTGTTAAAGAAGCAGATTTATCTTTTAAATCTTTGGGAACAGAAGAAGCAGGAGATTTAATATCAGCAGATATGTTTAGAGAAAATGCAATAGCAAAATTTGAAATTACAGCAAATAGAAATTATCAATTAGAAGAATTAAAAAACGCTAAAGTTAAGATAAAAGTAGAAGGTAATGTTGAAGTTGATGGTATAGAAAAAGATGATGATGATCCAGATGTTAAAATAACAAAAGTAAATGATAATTCAAATGAATATGAAATATCAAATATAACTTTAAATAGAGGAAAAAGCTTTAATATTAGACTTAAAACTGGTGAAGTTTCAGATGATGATGAATATTCAACAAAAGTGTTTGATATAAAATCAGAAATATTTAATGAAAAAGGTGAATTAATAGATTCTCATGATTTTACAGGATATGTTGTTAAACCAGAACTTACAATGGAACAATCTGTAGATAAGAATAAGACATATCTAGAAGAAGGCGAAGTAATTGAATATACATATAAAGTAGCAAATGTAGGATTAGCACCATCATATACACATTTTGTATTTAATGCACCAGAAGGTTCAAGAATACTTTCAGAAGAAGGAGCCATAAACACAGTTGAAAAAGATTTGAATTTGGAACCTTTTGAAGAAAGAGAAATTAAAATAAAAGTTGAAATAGGAAAAAATAATGGAGTTGATAGAGTAAGTATTTCAGCAAATGCAGAACTTTATGATGAAGATGGTGAACAAATATATGAAACAAATCCAATAACACAGATAGTTGAAAAAAATAGTGATACTAGAAGAAAAGAAGATCTTGTAAGACAAGGAAAACTTCAATTATCAGATGAAGAAATAAAGAGTTTAGGAATACAAGATGTTAAAAAAGAGGATGAAAAACTAGTAAGAAACTATGAAATAACTGGTAAAGCATGGGATGACACAAATAAAAATGGTGTTTATGATGAAGATGAAAGACCACTTGCAAATGTTATAGCGAAACTTGTAGATAATTCAAAAAATAGGATTATAAAAACAGTATTAACAAATGAAGATGGAAGCTATATTTTTACAGAAGTACCAAATGGAGAATATTCAGTAATGTTCGAATATGAAACACAAAAATATTCACCAACTGTATATAAGAAAAATAATGTACAAGATAATGTGACATCAGATGCAATAAGTATTAATAGACAAGATGAGGGAACAAAACAAGTTGCAGTATCAGATGGAATTAAGATAGATTTCCAAAGTAAGTCAGATGAAAACTTAGGGCTTGTAAACAATAATACATTTAATATGAGTCTAAAAGGTGAAGTTACAAAATTAAGACTTGTAAATGGAGATAATAAGAATGATATAACAGATAAAAAAGTAGATAAAACTGTTAATAAGTTTAAGGTTTCACCATTTACATCAGGAAATTCTAATGTAGAAGTAGAATATAAGCTGAAAGTTGTAAATGAAGGAAATGTACCAGGTAAAATAACAAAAATTGGAGCATACCTATCTAATGATGAAAAACTTGTAGAAGGTCAAAATTGGAAGTTAGAACATGATGGACTAGCATCATCAAGACAACTAGAAAATGAAGAAATAGAGCCAGGACAAGAAAAAGAAATAACAATTTCAATTGCAACAACAATGGATAAAGTTATGGATAAAGTATTATCAAATAGATTTGAAATACTAGAAACATCAAATAACTTAGGAGCTAAGGATATTAATTCAGTAGAAGGAAATAATTCTACAAATGAAGATGATAATGTAATGTTAGATGTTATAGTAAATAAAGATTTTACAATAATATTTGTGGGAATATTTGCAGCAATAGCAGCAGTAGGTATTGCCTTTAGAGATAAGATTAAAGAATTTATTGAAAAACTTAAAAAAGATAAAAATACTAATGATAAAGAAAAAGATGATGAAATAAGAAAGGGGGAAGCTAATGATAAACAAGAATAAGAAAAACAAGGCTATAGAAAATAATGACATATTTATATATTTTAGTATAGCTTTAGTTACAGTTGTTCTTATGTTAATAGCTCCTATGCTGAATAAGAGTATCTACGCTAAAAGTAGTACTCTTCCAGCTAACTTTGAAAAAGGTAAAGCAACAACAAATGCAATAACTGAAGAATCAGGACAAGCATTACAAGATTATATGAAGACATATGAAGATTCACAAACTTTAGTGTCATCATATTATAATGAAAATGCAAGATACCTACATAACAAAAATATAGAGCCAGCATATGAAGAAAAAAATCAAATAGATGGATATAATGGACCTATAATAGACAATCATAAGAACTTCTTACCAGAAGGATATTTCTGGGATGAAAGTGGTAAAGCCATGAGAGAAAAATTAGGTCAAAATGGAGAAAAAGATGTTTCAAATGTTAATTTTGCAGCAGATCTACTTAATCCATATGCAGGTATACTATGTTTCTATGAAGGTAAGAGACTTCCATCAGGATCTCAAATAAGTAAGGAAATGTTTTTAGATGGTATGAATAATACAACAGCAGTTCCTGGAGGAAAACTTGTAAAAGATCATATTTTTCAAGATGAAAAAGTTATAGAAGATATGGTTAAGTCTACAAATACAAGAAAAGATGGAGGAAATAGTACAGAAAAAAGAACTGTAACTGCAAATGTAACACAACCAGATTATAAATTGTGGGGAGGTGCAACAAATTTCTTTTCGGGAGAAGGTGCGAGCTATAAAACAGCACTTTTTGGTAGACGTGAAGGATTAAGAGTAGGAAGTGAAAGAGGATTAGGTCTTCAAACTCCAGTTGTAAAAGCAGATGCAAATACAGTTAATTCGGCTATAAATAATAAAGCAAATGATGATATGAATGCTTTAAATGACATATTAAATGGTAATGCTCGTGTTCAAAGAGGAAATGAATATGCTAGAAAATCATGGAGTAGTATATATACAGATCCAAATCAATCTGATAAATATGGAATTGAAAATGGTACACACTTCCTTATAACAAATAAGAAGAGTGCAAAACATGATACAGATGATGAACATGATGGAAATTATGAAGATATTACAGGTGGACACAAACTTAGTGTTGAAAAGATAATAGCTAAAGATGGTTCTTTCCCAGCATTAATGGCACAACAAAATACAAGAATATGGGGTGCAAATAACTATAGTGTTGGTGTAAAATCTCAAACTAAAAAATCAGGAGAACATGGGGTAGACTCTCTTCAAGGTCCAGCTTGGCAAACAAATGAACCAGATCACGTTTTACATCCAGATCCAGGTACAACACCAGAAGGAAATAAAGCAAAAGCTGATGCAAGAGCACAAAACAATCCTGAAGAAGCTTCAAGGTTGAAAAAATTTGTAAAAGAATATCAAGAATATGAAAGATTATTAAAAGAATGGATTTCTCAAAATCCAGCAGATATAAGCTTAGAATCAGATGGTAAAACAGCTAAGGTTATAAATCATCCAAAAGAACCACAATTAAGATATATTTTACCAGTTGGATATCATACAGATAAAGAAGTACCAAATAGTGATGGACAAAAAGCTCCAAATCCAAAACTTCAATATCAACCAAAAATAGAACCAGGAGGAACTGGTAAAAGCTTAAAAGATGTATCAAAAGTTAAATTTGATAAGAAAACACAAAAATGGTTAATAGGACCATATAAGCTTAAATATTTCCAAAATAAATTAAAAAATAAAGTTGATAAAACAGCAGAAGATTCTGCTAAAGCTGAAGGTACAATAAAACAACCTGAAGGTGCTATGAATTATTTACCTCAAGGAACAAATCCAAGTACAAATCCAGGAGGAAATACTGAAGAAGGTTCTAATGATAAAGATAGAGGTAAATTAACAGCAAGTATTACAGAAGTAGAACTTTATGGTATATATGAAAGTGATATAAAAACACCACAAAAAACAAACCCAAATAAGAGTGATTTAAAAACAGGAAATCCTAAAGATAATGTAGATCAAGATAGATTTGGTACAAAACAAGATGATGATTCAAAATATACTTTTGTAAAATCATGGCAATTCTTAACAAAAAAAGGTGAGTTATCAAAAACAGAATTCCCTGACGATGGCGAAGAATTCTATTTTGCAATAAATTATGATCCAGCACTTCATAAAATTGTTAAGGCAAGATTTGTGTTTGGATATATGATACAAGGTACAGAATATACTAAAGTAGTTGGTACATATAATAAAACTACTATAGGTAAGAAAAATGGTAATGATAAAGGGTCAAATCCTTCAACAAATGGAGGAGGAAATCCAAGTACAAATTCTGGTAAATCAGGAAATGGAAATAAAACAACAAATCCAAATACAAACTCAGGTAAATCAGGAAACTCATCAAACGGAGGAAAGACTTCAAATTCTGGAAAATCAGGAAATGGAAAATCAAATCCAAATACGAACTCAGGTAAATCAAATCCTTCAACAAATGGAGGAAAAACTTCAAATTCTGGTAAATCAGGAAATGGAAAATCGAATCCAAATACAAACTCAGGTAAGTCAGGAAACTCTTCAAATGGAGGGAAAACTTCAAATTCTGGAAGTACTAAGAAAAATAAAACAAAAGTAAATTCTACAAATACTTTAACTGCAGATCAAATGAGAGCAAGAATGAATTTAAAGAGAGAAGAAGAATCAGCAAGATTTTTTAGAACATCAAGTACATGGGGAGATTTCAAAAAAGCTGATCAAGAAAGCAAGAGAAAATATGAAGAAGAACAAAGAAAGAAAGCTAAAATAAGAGCAGATTTAGAAAAAAGAGGACAAGAGGCTTTAAGAAGAGCACAAGATCTTTGGAATAATGTTAATGGAGGTGCGAAAAAATTCTTTTCTCCATCAACAACAGGAAGTAATGGACCTGTAAAATCTGTAAAAGTAGGAAATGGAAATCTTGCAACAACAGAAAAATATGATTTTAATGGGCAAAATACAGGACATGTTGCAACAACAACAAATGGACCAATATTTAATACAGGTATAAACCCAATAGATCAATTAAGAAATGTATTACCTTTAAATGGTAATATGCCAGGTATGTATTCTATAGGAGGAGTTGGAAGTGTAACTACAGGAGTATCTACAGTGCCAACACCAGGAACAGCAGGAATTGGTGGACATAATGAACTTAATGGTGCAAGAATAACAAATGAAACACCAAATCAAGAATCAGTTATAGAATATGAAACAGAATACAATATTAAGATGCAAACAATAACAATAATGGAAAAAGGTGCAGCAAGATGGGGAGAAGAAATTGCATTAGAATTATACTTTGATAGTGATGATACAATAACACCACCATCAAACCCACCATCAAATCCACCATCAAACCCACCAGTAACAAAACCACAATTAAGATTACCAATTGGTGGTACAGTTTGGGAAGATAATATACCAGACGATAAAAAACATACTGGATATAATAATGTGTTTGATAGAGATAAAGAAAAAGGTATTGCAGGTGTAAGAGTAAGAATACATAGAAATTTTGTAGAATTAAATGAAAATAAATCTATAAAAAGAATAATAAGAAAAGAAGTTGCTAGAGTATATAAGAGAGAAACAGGAGAATTATTAGATCAAACTAAAGACCCAATAATATCAGATGAAAATGGTAAATGGGGAGGATATGACATTCATGATGTTGGATTTAATAGAAGAGAATTAGAAGAAATGGGAGGAAGTGCAAAAGATAATTATGCAATCCTATTTGATGTAACATTCGACTTTGATGGAATAATGTATGAACCAGTAAAACCATTACAAACATTAGAAGGTTCAAAAACAGAATTATTCAAAGATGGACAATCTTTCTATAACTCAACAACAACAGAAGAAAAAGCAAAATATAAAGATTCTTCATTTGCTATCGAACATTTTGGAGATAGAGAAGAATATAATAGAAAACACGCTGAAATAACAGGTGGAAAAGAAAATGATTCAAGCTTAAAAACAGATGGTATCGCTCAAGGAGTTGATGAACAAGGTAATAGAGTTGAAACTAAGACATCTCTAGAATATACTGGAGAAAAAACAACAGAAGGACCAACAACTCAAAGATTTAAGAGTAATTATCAAATGAAAAAGACAAATGGAAGAACAATTGATGATAAATATTTTAATGATTTCATTGAAGCTTCAACATTATTCTTAGGAATAAATCTTCCAACAAATGAACAAATAGTTTATGATAATCCAGGAACAAATGCTGGAGAAAATAAGGGGACAAATCCAAATACAAATAATGGAGGAAGTGCTGGAACAAATCTAGGAACAAATCCAGGAATAAACTCTGGAGAAAATAAGGGAACAAACCCAAGTTCAAATCCAAGTACTTCAAATGAATTATTAGATAAGAAGAATGCAGAAAAGAATTCATTTAATGGATTATTTGATTTCTTAAATTTAGGAAAAAACGGAAAAGGTGTAACAAATCCATCAACAAATGATGATAGCCTTTGGAATAGGATACAAAAAGTAGGAAGCAGTTCATCAAAAGTATTAGATCAAATTATAGGATATGGAAAATTAACAGGAGCTATATTAGGACAATTAGTTGATAGTGGTGCACTTAAGAAAAATCCATTAGAAAAAGTATTAACTAAAGTTGATAAAGCAACAACAATGTTAAAATCATTATTACAAGACGGTTTAGTAACATCAGATGCAATACAACAAGCAGTTAAAAATGGTGGAAGTAAGTCAGAAGCTATAATGAAGGTTATTAAATCAACAACTATAGGTAATAAACTTTCACAATGGATCGAAAGAAAAACAGGTGTAAAAGTAGCAGTAACAGATGATAGAATACCAACAGATTTATCAGATAATGCAACTGGAGAAGAAATATTAAATAGAATATTGAAAGATCCAAATGCAAATGTTAAATATGAAAATGGTATAGGTATTGATACAACAAGAGCACAAAAAGAACAAGGATTGACAGAAGAACAAGCACTTCAAAAAGCTAGAGAAGCATTAGGATTTAATGTATACTCAAAAGCTGTAGATCAAGTAAATGATGGAAATGTTAATTTAGATGAAGTTCTAAAAGGACAATCAGGAAAATATGCAGGAAGCATATTATCACAAATTGCAAATAATGGTAAGTTAGATTCAACTAATTTAGAAAAAGTTATTAAAGAAGGTGCAGAATCAACAGAAATAATAGACCAACTTGCTAAGAATCATGGTATATCAACTAATATATCAGGATTAAATGTAAATCTAAATGGAGATTTAAAAGATATGCTTAACCAAATATTACAACAATCAGGAGTTGCAGGAACTGCAATAGGTGATTTAGTAAATAATGGTAAAGTAGATATGAAGAAAATTTGGGAACAAATCCAAAAAGATGGAGGAATAGATTTAGGAATCTGGGAAGATATAATTAAATCTGGAAAAATAGATAACCAAATATGGGATGCATTAGGAGAAAATAGAGGAGAAGACCAAAGCAAACCAAATGATCAACAAATAGATCAAGCATATCAAGCATATGCAGGAACATATTATAGTCAAAGATCATATATGAATGATATAAATCTTGGACTTAAGAGAAGAAGTGTAGATATGGAAGTAACTAAAGATTTAAACAGTGCTTTAGTTATAGCAAATAGAAAAGCATATAACTACCTATATAAATCATTATATGATGAATATTTAACAGAAAATGAAAAGAAACAAGGATTAGGAAGAACTGTTGAAGTAGATATGGAAAATATTCAAAAAGGTAGAGATGCACACAAAACACAAAGATTCTTAGATATATACAAGACAGACTATATATATAGAACATCTATGTATTCATCAGATGAAAATGTTAAGAAATTATTAGAAAGAGAAATTGCAGAAGAAAGAGCAATGGATAAGACAGATACAGCAGGAAATCATAAAGATACAAGACAAGTAGATGTATTCTTAACATATAAGATTAATGTTGTAAATAGTTCACCAATAGATGCTGTATATGTATCACAATTAAATGATATACATTCAGATAAGATGGAAATTGTACAACAAGAAATCAAAAAAGAAATACAACAAGATCCAACAACAAACATTGAAAAACAAGGTGTTAAGTTAGAGGAAGAAAAACAAGCAGATAAACCAAATACAACAGCAGAAATACCAGTAAGTAAATATATAATACATGATAAGAACACTGATATAGCTAACTTATCATTATCAGAAGTTGATCAAAATAAGATGAAAGAACTTAAATGGGATGCTCAAGGAAAAGGTGATAGAATACCAGCACAAGATAATGGATATACAGCAACTCAAACAGAAGGTGATGTAAATACAGCAGGATTTACATTAAAACCAGGCGAAAGAGCAGATATATTCAACACATATAGAGTTAAAAATGCTTTAAATGTGGAAGAAGTTAAGAATAAAGATGGAGAATCTTTAGGAGAACTTAAAGATAAAGTAGGAAAAGAAGATGGAATTAAGACTCTTGCTAATGCATTAGAGTTAGGAGACTTTACAAACGTAGCTGAAATAGGTGCATTTGCAGCATATAATGTTCATACAGGAACATATTCAGGTAAGATTGATAGAGATTCAGCACCATCAAACTTTACAACAAAGAAACAAGGCGGTAAATTTGTATTAGAAGATGATACAGATGATGCACCAGGTATAAATGTAAGAATACCTAAAGCAGAACAAAATCCAGAAAAAGTTAACAGAGAACTTACAGGTACTATTTGGGAAGATAAACAAAATACTCTAAATAGAGGAATTATGACAGGTGATGGTAAGAAAGATGAAAATGAAAAAGGAATTGCAGGGCAACCAGTTACTTTAGAAGAAAGATTATCATTCAGAGGAGAACAAATAGATGGACATGAAAACTTCAGATATGCAGAAGTTCCAAATGGTAAAGCATATTTTGATTTAGGATTTGTATGGCCAGAAAACATTAAAGCAGATGATATTGAAATGAATCTGAAAGGTGTAACAGGATTTGAATCAAATGTTAAGACAGATGATAAAGGACAATATAAATTTACAGGTGTACCAGCAGGTAACTTTGTAGTAAGCTTAAATTACTCAACACCAAATGAACAAAAATTAAAAGAAGTTTATGCTAAGACAAATGCTAAAGGTATTGCAAATGCAGTATCAGAAGCAGATATTGATGCAAATGACTTAGTACCAACAGTTAAAGATGGTAACAATGAAAGAAAAGTAAAATGGTATAATGGTGAAACATTCAAGACAACACAATTCTATGCAGATGGAAAACAAGAAGCAAACTTAAATACTACATGGCTTGCTAAAAACAAGGATGAAGATAAAGAAACACAAATATTATCATATGCAAGAGATGATGAAGGTAGAAGAATCGAAGTAACAAGAAACTTAGATACATTCAAAAATAGTGTTATCGATGCATTAAATGTATTTAAAGAAGCAGATAAGGGCAAGATTGATGTTGAAAAATTAAAACTTGCACATAAATATACAAGCATGAATGCAACAACACCAAAGATTAACTTCAGTATAGAATATTATGAAAAATTAGAAAAACAAAAAGCAGGTTCTGCAGTAATTCTAAATGAACTTAAGAATATATACTATGTTGAAGGAATCTATAAAGGTAAGAATGATACAAAACTAGAAAATGTTGATTATTCAGTTAAGAATATTAATATGGGTATTGTTCAAAGACCAGAAAGTAAAATAGTATTAAATAAAGAAATAAACAATGTTGTAATAACAACAGCAGATGGAACAGAAAAGATTAACTTAAAATACAATGTTAAGAGTAAGATATCTAAAGCAGATAAAGGAAAACTATCAAATAATGTATATGGTGGAACAGAAGACTTATTTGCAAGACTTGAAGTAGAAAGAGAACTTGATAAAGAAAACTCTACAGGTGAAGATCTAGTATTATCATTAGATAGAACAAAACTAACAGATGGTAAAGAAGAAGATAAAGCTAAGAGAGAAAATGCAAAAGCAGGATTTAGATATATAAATATAGATGAAAGTGTAATGCAAGATGCAACAATCAAGATAAGATATGGAATATATGCATATAACTTAAGTCAATTAGATAGAACAATTAATGTTGATGACGAAAATGTTAAAAATACAAATATATATAGAGAAGAAGCATATAAGACAGGTATTGATGATGATGAAGAAAGAGAAGATGGATCAACAACTTTAGGTAGATTACAACATCAATCAAGATCAAAATATCAATATGGTAAATATGTAGGACAAGAATACTATATAAATAAAGGTGAAACACCACTTACTCCAGAAGAAGAAGCTAAGATAAACATTAGAGCAATAATGGATATAGTAGATAATGGTGCAACAGTAAACATGGGAGATGAAGAAAACATGCAATGGGTTGCAGCAAATAAAGAAGACCTAGTAGGTTTAGTAAATGGAGTTAAGAATGAAGAAAAAGCTAAAGAAGCAGATTATGTTGATGAAAGTGGTATAAGATATATCGAAGAAGTATCTGATAAAGATAAGAAAGATGATAAATCTAAACAAGGAAATAGTAATACAAGATCAAATATATTATTATTAAAAGAATCAACAACAGGTATGAATCCAATAAATCCATATGAAGATGTTACAAGAGAATATAAGAATGTAAATGGATACGCATTATCTCCAGAAACAGATAATTTCGTAAGAACATGGAAACTTAGAACAGATAGAACATCTTCAGGAAGTTCAACATCAAATGATTTAACATTCCAAAATATGGCAGAAGTAATAGCATACCATGCAAGTAATGGACGTAGAACAGAATTTACACCAGGTGTGTTAATAACAGAAATGGATAAGAAGAATCAAACAGGTGATGGAACACTTCCAGGAAAAGGAGAAGCTAAAGAAGGAGAAGCTAACAAGGAAAATAACCTTGATAGAGCTTACATGGTTGCAGCAGAATCAACAGGAACAGCAGCAACAGAAATTGTAACATTATCACCACCAACAGGTTTAGGACAAGGAAGATTATTAGATATGCTAAGAAAAAATGCTCTTCTAGTATTATCAGTATTAGCTATACTTGTAACAGGAACAGTAATGGTTGTAATGTATAATAAGAGAAAGAAAAAAAGTTAAAAAGTCCATAAAGTAATTTCTTAAAAACTAAAACTTTCAAAAAAAAGACCTTAGAAATAGGGTCTTTTTTGTATGGAAATTATATAATTAGGATAAATTATACATATGATTCAATAGAATCTTATTTAGTATATATTTTTTAATTTAATACTATTATATCAGATTCTATGGAATTTTCTTTTTAAGTGTAAATCTATCAATATAATATCTTTATAACAATTTGTTAAAAATAATGATAAATTTATAATTATAGACGGGCAGCAG
>QWCT01001522.1_pt1 | contig 11495 bp, 6 predicted proteins | sample 1972681 | NCBI WGS metagenome assembly QWCT01 (sample SAMN09866701, study PRJNA288562) | Human oral metagenome isolate pre3_saliva, whole genome shotgun sequencing... | isolation source: mouth | host: Homo sapiens | place: USA: California | reverse complement strand
ATTTAATGTGGAAAAAATTGTTCATGAAACGCCAGAAGATGCGCATTTTTTGGTCTGTGGAAGTTTGCCGTTTGTTAGAGATGTTTGGCAAAAATTATCTGCCGCCGGTGTGAGCGAATTGAAAATTTCAACGGAGACTTTTTTTGAGCAATGAACGAAGGTTTGGCGAATGGAGCGGGCGATTTTAATGTTTTCTCGGCGTTGAATGGCGATGCTAATTTTCAGGATCTATCTTCAGGAATTGATGATGCGATTGAATTAAATTTGGTAGAAGCGGTTGCTAGCGGCGAGAAAATTGATACGTCATTTACCGAGGAAAAAGAAGAATGTTTGGACGCTGAAAGACGATCGGAAATTTGCCAAAACGTAGCCAGTGCAGCGTGCGACAGTTGCGCTGCGGCGGGAAACTGTCCGATATTAAGAATGCGAAATTTTGCCAAAGATAATTTACAGCCGGCAACAGAAGAGCCAGAGAGTTATTTGTCTGCCTTAATGAAGGAGGGTGGTTGTGATTTTGTTGTTGCTGGATATGTTAGCGCTGATAATGAAGATAAGACGTCCGAGTCGATTGAAAAAGATAGTCCATCAGAAAATGAAAAAACTGAATCCGTATCAGAAAAACCTGCGGTTAAATCGGAAGCGAGCGATAATGGTGCGTCGATACGCGTGTCGGCGGAAAATAATGAGGCGAACAAACCGACGGATGATGAATGTTTGGATGGTGAGATTGCGTCATCGGAAAATATTCCAAGCGCGAAAATAATCAAAGAAAATATCCCGCCGAAAATTAATGAAGAGTCGGAAGAGGCTGAGGTGGCTAGTCAAATTAACTTGATGGACTCGGAAGACATCAATGAAAAGGCAGATATTTATAAAGGAGATATGTCTTCTGAGAATCAAGCTCCGGCTGTTGATAAAGAGGATGAATTGCCAAGAGAATTACCTATAAAGAAAGATAGCCATGTAGGGACTGAAAATAATATAAGCTCTGCACCGATTTTGGAAGATTCTATTCCAAGGGATGATCTGGTTGAAAAAGCTATTTCTAATGAGTCAAATTCCTTGCCTGTGCGTGATTTTGTTCAAGTCAATAATGAAATTGATGTGGTGGATAATAATTCGCCAGCTGAGATCAAGTTGAGTGGTGAGGCTGCATGTAAAAGAACTAAATCTGTTGAGTTGATAGAGAATAAGAAGGATTTGCCAACTTTACCGCAACGTGATTTTGAAGAGCGTGAAGTATATTTCGAAGAAGATTCGGAGAATGTTGCTGTGGCTGAGATTTCTGACGATCGTGCGGTTGTGAGTAAAACGGATAATGTGGTGGATGAGTTGGGTGACTGCGCAGAATTGAACAAAGAAGCTACGCGCGACCCGGATGATTTGGGTGATTGCGCAGAATTGGGCGAAGAAGTTACGCGTGAATCGGAAGAATTGCCGACTAATAGACCTGAAGTAATAGGACAATTTATTCCTGATTTGAAATTAGCCGATGATGCAATTGATCAGAATAATATCGTCGATGAGGTTGTGAAAAAAGTCGCGAAAAAAGCTGAATTGGCTGAAGAATGTAGCGAATTGGTTACTACGGATGATTGCGATGAGGTAAAATGCTCTGTAAAAATCGAAGGATCGAGCGATTATTGTGATGACATTGGTAATGTTTTAAGCGGGGAATTAAATATTCCAGTTTTTCAAGAAATTCCTACTTTACCAGATAATTCATCGGAGGAAAAAGCTAGTTATAATTGTGACAAAGATGACGCCAATAATACAAATATATCCGGCGTTTATTCGGGGCTTTGGGTTGATGACAGTCCGTTGAATCCGGAAGACGATAAGACTTCAAATAGCTATGGCGTCAGTATGTTTTTACCTTTAGTGGAATTACTAGGTTTTTTGGCTATTAAGACCTCTTCGATAAAACAGGAAATAATCATAAGATAAGAATGGGACATAGTATAATATTTAATATGACAACAGGTGATAATCGTAAAGAACAAGAACGTACCAAATTACATAATACTATTTGGAAGATTGCAAATGAGCTGAGAGGTTCGGTTGATGGTTGGGATTTTAAGGCGTATGTATTGGGATTCTTATTTTACCGGTTTATATCAGAAAATTTAGTTAATTATATCAATGCTGAAGAGCGAAAGACTGGCGCAAATGATTTTAATTATGCGGAACTTAGTGATGATCAGGCGGAGTTTGGTCGTGAGGATACGGTAAATGACAAAGGGTTTTATATTTTACCAAGCGAACTGTTCGAAAATGTTCGTAAGCGCGCTAAAAATGATGAAAATCTGAACGAAACTCTGAGCAAAGTATTTCGTAACATCGAACAGTCGGCTAAAGGCTTTGATAGTGAGGATGATTTCCGTGGGCTGTTTGACGACTTAGATGTCAATAGTAATAAACTTGGCCCGACTGTCGCTAGCCGTAATGAGCGATTGGTGAAGCTGATGAATGCTATTGGTGAATTGGAGCTTGGTAGATTTGAAGATAATACAATTGACGCCTTTGGTGATGCGTATGAATATTTGATGACCATGTACGCTGGTAATGCTGGAAAATCTGGAGGTGAGTTTTTTACTCCACAAGAGGTAAGCGAGCTTCTGGCTAAAATAACTGTTGTCGGCAAAACGTCGGTGAATAAAGTGTACGACCCAGCGGCAGGTTCTGGTTCGTTATTGCTAAAATTTGCAAAAGTTCTAGGTAAGGATAATGTCAGACAAGGCTTTTATGGGCAAGAAATTAACATTACGACGTATAACCTTTGCCGTATTAACATGTTTCTTCACGACATTAATTATGAAAAGTTTAATATTGCGCATGGTGATACATTAAAAGACCCAAAACATTGGGATGATGAGCCGTTTGATGCAATTGTTTCTAATCCACCGTACAGTATTAAATGGGACGGCGATAGTAATCCAACACTTATTAACGATCCACGATTTAGTCCAGCTGGAGTACTTGCTCCACGCAGCAAGGCTGACTTGGCGTTTACTATGCATATGTTGAGCTGGCTGAGCGCTAGCGGTACGGCGGCGATTGTTGAGTTCCCTGGTGCGTTATATCGTGGCGGAGCTGAGGCGAAAATTCGTAAATATTTGGTTGATAACAATTACGTCGATGCCGTGATTCAATTGCCACCAGATTTATTCTTTGGTACGACGATTAGCACGTGTATATTAGTCTTAAAAAAGAATAAGACAGCAAGCGATATTTTGTTTATTGATGCTAGTGCTGAGTTTGTCCGTCAGGGTAATAAAAATAAGTTAAGCGAAGAAAATCGACAGAAAATCCTGGATAGCTTCACAAATCGGCAAGATATTGATTATTTTGCAAAAGTTGCAACTTATGAAGATGTCGCCAATGACTACAACCTATCAGTTAGCTCGTACGTCGAGGTGGAGGATACGCAAGAAGTGATTGACATTACTGAGCTCAATGCTGATATTGCGAAGATTGTGGCTCGTCAGTCGGAGTTACGGACGGAGATTGATAAGATAGTTGCAGATCTCGAGGGGAATAATGATGACGCAAGATAGCGGCAATGTAATTGTCTACGTTGACGATAACGGTAAACCACAAGTTGATGTTCGATTTCAGGACGAGACGGTTTGGCTGACGCAAGCGCAACTGGTTGAGCTATATCAGTCGAGTAAAGCTAATGTTAGCGAACATATAAAAAATATCTTTGACGAGGGCGAGCTTGATAAAAATTCAGTTGTTCGGAATTTCCGAACAACTGCTTCCGACGGCAAGAATTATGAAGTAAATTACTATAATCTTGATATGATTATCTCACTTGGTTACCGCATCAAGTCAAATATCGCCACGAAGTTTCGTATCTGGGCGACCGATCGTTTGCGGGAGTATATCACCAAAGGCTTCGCTATTGACAGTGAGCGTCTTAAAAATCTTGGCGGCGGCAATCATTGGAAAGAACTGCTTGATGAAATTCGCGACATTCGCAGTAGTGAAAAAGTTCTCTATCGGCAAGTGCTGGATTTATACGCTACCGCAGAAGACTACGACCCAAAAACTGACCAGTCACAAAGATTCTTTGCCATAGTGCAAAACAAATTACACTATGCAGCGCATGGCAATACAGCTGGCGAAGTGATTTATTATCGTGTTGATAGTGATAAGCCTTTTGTAGGAATGACCAATTTCAAAGGTAAACAACCAACCCAGGCAGAGGCTATGGTGGCAAAGAATTATCTCAGCCAAAAAGAATTGAAAGTGCTTAATAACTTGGTCTCGGCTTATTTCGATATTGCTGAAATTAACGCCATGGAAGAAAAACCAATGCGTATGGCTGATCATCTTCGTGAGCTTGATACTATTCTTAGTTCGACTGGTCGCAAACTGCTGGACGATGCTGGAAAAATCAGCACTAAGCAGGCTAAAGAAAAAGCGTTGGCTGAGTACCGTAGGTATAAGGCGAAAAATTTGAGTGGTGTGGAGGAGGATTATCTGGATAATATTAAGAAAACGGCTAAGAAGTTGAAAGGTAAAATAAAATGAGTATCCAGAAAGTAGAAATCAATTTTGAGTATTGTTATGGCATTCATAGGTTATGTGGCGACTTTGACTTTTCTAAATCTAATATGCAGCTAATTTATGCTCCAAACGGTACTATGAAAACCTCTTTTGCGAAAACCTTTAAGGATATGAGTGATCCTAGAGGAAAAACTAAACCTCATGATCAGCTTGATAAAACTTTGCAGCCTACTTACAAAGTCATGGTTAAAGACGACAATGGAAACGAGCGAGACATAGCACCTGATGAAATCAAGGTTATTAAGTCTTATGATGAGTCTGCGTTTAAGTCAGAAGAGGCTATCCTCACCTTACTCGCCAACAAAGAGATTCGCCAACAATACGTTGAGATTTTTAAAGAATTAGACGATGAGAAAAAATCTGCATTAAGTCCCCTGAAAAGAATTACTGGCAGCAGTAATTACGAGCAAGAAATCATTGACTCTTTTTCTGACCCAGGAACTAAAAAACGTTCGATATTTGAAGTTTTGGCTACCATAATAGACGACGTAAAACAGTCAAATAGTACGTTTGATTTTGTTTATAATCATATATTTGATCCTAAAGGGAAAGTGCGTGACTTCCTAAGTGAAAATTATAACCTGTTGAAAAAGTATAGTGATAAATATAATGAACTGCTGTCAAGTTCACAATTCTTTTCAAATAACGGAGAGCGAGTCTTCGGCACAATTGAAGCAAGCGCTCTTTGTAATTCAATAAAAGGTGACGAATATTTCCAATCAGGACATAAACTTTCATTAAAAGATGGGACCTTAGTTGATAGTGCAGAGAAGTTGTCAGAGGTTATCGATAATGAGATTAAAAAAGTTTTTGATAATCAAGAGATTAAGGATATTTTTGACAAGATTGACAAGAAGCTACAAGGAAACCAAGAGCTAAGAAATTTTAAAAAAGTTATTGAGAAAGACAAGACTCTGATTGCTAAACTGACTAATTATGACGAATTTCGTAGGGAGGTGTGGTGTAGTTTTCTAAAACAAGTTGAATCTGCGGTTATTAGTTTAGTTGAAAACTACAATACGAAAAAGCCAGATATTGAGAAGATTGTGGCTGCAGCAAATGGCTCAAGGGGTCTATGGGACGATACGATAGAAGAGTTCAAAACTCGATTTACTAGTTTGCCATTTTCTTTCAGCATTAAAAACCGAGGTGATGCAATTCTAGGTCAAGATATGCCGACTATTATATATAGTTACGGCAGTAAACTAGTGGATAAAAGCGTGTTAACAGAAAATGTTCTAAGCCAGGGGGAGCGACGCGCTTTCTATCTACTAAATGTAATATTTGACATAAAATCACGAGAGAAAGAAAATAAAGAAACTCTATTTATTATAGATGACATTGCCGACTCGTTTGACTATAAGAACAAGTACGCTATTATTCAGTACTTAAACGACTTAAACAAGAGCAAAAATTTCAAAAGCATTGTTTTAACTCATAATTTTGATTTTTATCGTACACTACAGATGCGAATATTGGCAAACGGTAGATGGGATCATTCGTTTATAGCAGAAAGAGATAATGACGAGATTAGACTGTTGCCAGGTGGAGATAGAATGATTACCGACCCTTTTAATAAATGGCGTAGTGAGTGTGGTAAGGACGAGAGGCTACTTGTTGCCGCTATACCGTTCGTACGAGAGTTATATAACTATCAAAAAGGGAATAAATCGCGAGAATATTTATTGTTAACACATTTACTTCACGACAAAGAAGCTGACGACCAAAACAACATACCTGCTACCTGCGATATAAAACTAAGCGATATTGAGAATGTCTTTGCCGACATGTTAAATGTGCAGTTTGAGTTTCCAGATAAGACTAAAAAAGTTATAGATGTTATTTTTAGCGTTGCTGATCAGATTCAACAAGATCCTCATGACGGCATAAATCTAGGGGATAAGATAGTATTATCCGTGGCGATTCGACTTCTGGCAGAGCAAAAAATCCTTACCTACATAGAACGCCCGTCAAACATCGGCAAAGATCAATTCTGGCAATTGTATAATGTGTTTCGGGGTCAATTTGGAAGCGATGAAACTAAGAAAGGCATATTAGACGTTCTAGAGCAGGTTAGCACCATTACTCCGGCAAATATCCATATTAATTCATTTATGTACGAGCCAATCATTGACATTGGTATTGATGAGCTAGTTTGTCTATATGAGCGAGTAAGGGACTTATTATGAGTAAAATTGATGATTTGATTAAAGAGCTGTGTCCAGATGGGGTGAGGTTTGTCTGTCTTGACGAGGTTGCTAACTTGCGGCGAGGATCAGCGATAACGAAGAAAAATATAATTCCTGGGGATGTGCCAGTTATTGCTGGAGGTCAAAAGCCAGCATACTTTCATAGCGAGAGCAATAGATGTGCCGATACTGTTGTAGTTGCCGGTTCTGGGGCTTATGCGGGTTTTGTTAGTTTTTGGTCTGTGCCAATTTTTGTTTCTGATGCATTTAGTATTGAGCCCCTTGACGGTGAAGTGATTTCAAAATATATATTTTATATTCTAAAAAATAGACAGACTGAGCTTCATAATCTAAAAAGAGGTAGCGGTGTGCCGCATGTATACAGCAGAGATGTTGCAAAATGGAAAATCCCCGTCCCGCCTCTTGAGGTTCAAAAAGAGATTGTGCGTGTGTTAGACTCGTTTACAGAGCTAGAAGCAGAGCTAGAAGCAGAGCTAGAAGCAGAGCTAGAAGCGAGAAAGAAGCAGTATGAGTACTATCGTAATACACTCTTGACGTTTAACGAGAGAGAGAGAGTAATATGGAAATCAATGGGTGAAATAGGGTCTTTTTATGGCGGTCTTACTGGCAAATCAAAAAATGATTTTTCTGACGGTAATGCTAAATTTATCACATTCACAAATATATTCAGTAATATTGCCGTTAAACTGGATACGGACGCAACGGTTAAGATTTCTCAAAATGAAAAGCAGAATACAGTAATGAGAGGCGATGTTCTATTCACAGGCTCCTCGGAAATTAAAGAAGAGTCAGGAATGTCATCTGTGGTAACTACGACTCCAGTAGAGCCAACATACCTTAATTCGTTTAGTTTTGGTTTCAGAATTAAAAATGAGTTTAAGGATGATTTAAATCCAGAGTTTATGAAATTTTTATTCCGATCTAAAGACATGCGTAAATCTATCATAAAAACGGCTAATGGGGTGACAAGATTTAACATAAGTAAAAAGAGGATGTTGGACGTAAAAGTTCCGATTATTCCACTCGTTGAGCAAAATCGCATAGCTGTCGCTCTTGATAAATTTGAAAAACTTACCAACGACATTTCTGTTGGTTTACCAGCGGAGATTGAAGCCCGCCATAAGCAATACGAATATTACCGTAATAAATTATTAACATTCAAAGAGTTGGAGCGTTCAAAATGAAATATGATATGATTGCTGAAAATAGCGACAGTACCGTCGTTAGCGATTACGTTTCGCCTTATCAGCGAGCCACGAATTACCAGAGCGAGGCGGAATTAGAGCAGGAGTTAATCAAACAATTGCAAGCGCAGGCGTATGAGTATTTGCCGATTAAGAGTGAGAGTGATTTGATACAGAATCTGCGCACGCAGCTGGAAAAGCTGAATAATTATACGTTTTCTGATGTCGAATGGGAGCGGTTCTTTGCGGAGCAGATCGCTAATGGCAATGAGGGCATACCTGAGAAAACTTTCAAAATCCAGGAAGATCACATGCAATTATTGCAGCGAGATAACGGCGAGGTGATTAATATTCGGCTGCTGGATAAAACTAACATACATAATAATTATCTGCAGGTAATTAATCAATATGAAGTTTCGGGCGCGCGTGATAATCGCTATGATGTGACACTGCTGGTGAATGGCTTACCGCTGGTGCATATCGAGCTAAAAAGGCGCGGCGTTCCTTTGCAAGAAGCTTTCAATCAGATTAATCGCTATCAGCGGGATAGTTTTTGGGCGGGCAGTGGGTTGTTTGAATATGCTCAATTGTTCGTGATTAGTAATGGTACGCACACAAAATACTACAGCAATACGACACGCTGGCAACATATTTATGAGGCGGGAAAGTCAGACTCGCATCGTAGTAAGAAAACCAGCAATAGCTTTGAATTTACCAGCTGGTGGGCAGATGCTAAAAATCGCCCAATTACCGATTTGATAGATTTTACGGCGACCTTTTTGTCCAAGCATACGCTGTTAAATGTTCTGACGAAATATTGCGTGTTTACTAGTGACAAATTATTGCTAGTGATGCGTCCGTATCAGATCGTGGCGACTGAGCGTATTTTGAATCGTATCCAGATTGCTACAAATTATAAAAAGCTCGGTACTATTGAGGCTGGCGGTTATGTGTGGCATACCACGGGCAGCGGCAAAACGTTGACTAGTTTTAAGACTGCTCAGCTGGCAAGCAAATTAGACTATATCGACAAGGTGCTTTTTGTGGTTGACCGTAAAGACCTCGATTATCAGACGATGAAAGAGTATGACAAATTTCAGGAAGGTGCAGCAAATAGTAATACTAGTACGCGGGTTCTGACAAGGCAATTGGGTGATCCGAATGCGAAGATCATTATAACGACCATTCAGAAGCTTGACACATTTATTAAGCGTAATCAGGGGCACAAGGCGTTTGATGATCACATGGTTATTATTTTTGACGAGTGTCACCGCTCGCAATTTGGTGACATGCACCATTCCATTACTAAGAGTTTTAGAAATTATCATCTGTTTGGATTTACGGGTACGCCGATATTTGCTGATAATGCGTCTAGTGGCGGGCGAGTTGATTTGCGGACAACCGAGCAGGCGTTTGGCGACAAGTTGCATACCTATACAATAGTCGATGCGATTACTGATAAGAATGTGTTGCCGTTTCGAATCGACTACATTCGGACAATTCGCGAGGCTGATGAGGTTGATGATCAACAGAAGGTGCGAGATATTGATCGTGAACGAGCATTGAACGCTCCAGAGCGTATTAGCAATGTTGTGCAATATATCCGTGATCACTTTGACCAAAAAACCATGCGTAAAGCTAAGTCATATGCATTTACGCGACTGATGAATGTTCATGAAGTTGCGTCGGCGCGAAATAGAGCGGCAGTTGCAGAGGCGAAAGATAAAATTCGGCTGAGTGGATTTAATTCAATTTTTGCAGTGAGTTCAATTGATACGGCGAAGCTTTATTACAATGAGTTTAAGCGCCAGCAAGCTGAGATTCCTGAGTCGAGGCGGTTAAAAATTGCTACGATTTATAGCTACGGAGCCAACGATCCTGATTTGGAAATGGACGGCATGGATGATGAAAACTCGGAAAATACCGACGGATTGGACGTCTCGTCTCGTGATTTTCTGGAAGGTGCAATTCGCGATTATAATGCGACGTTTGGTACAAATTACGACACTAGTGCTGAACGGTTTCAGAATTATTACAAAGACGTGAGTTTGCGCATGAAGAATCGAGAAATTGATTTGCTAATCGTGGTGAATATGTTTTTGACGGGATTTGACGCTACGACTTTGAATACGTTGTGGGTTGATAAAAACTTGCGTATGCATGGGTTAATTCAGGCTTATTCGCGAACGAACCGTATTCTTAATTCAATAAAGACTTACGGTAATATTGTTACGTTCCGCAACTTAGAGAAAGAGACTAATGAAGCTTTGGCGCTATTTGGTGATCGTGAAGCTAAAGGTATTGTTCTACTGCGTCCTTTCCGAGATTATTATTATGGCCATGATGAGGATTCTGGAAAACGAACGCCAGGATATGTTGATTTAATTGCAGAAATAAAAGATAAATTCCCAGTTAGCGAAATAATAATTGGCGAACAGAATAAAAAAGAATTTGTGAGATTGTATAGTGCAATTCTAAGAGTGAAGAATATTTTGTCTAGCTTTGATGAATTCATCGGACGGGAGATATTAAGTCAGCGAGATGTGCAGGATTATCACAGTATGTACATCGATCTTTACAATGAGCTGCGACCAAAAACTGATAGCAACAAGGAGAATATCAATGATGATTTGGTGTTTGAAATGGAGCTTATCAAGCAGGTTGAAATAAATATAGATTACATTTTAGAATTGATTCGTCAATATCATGATAGTCATTTGAACAATAAAGAGATCTTAGTTGATATCGATAAAGCGGTTAACTCGTCTATAGAGTTACGCAATAAAAAGGATTTAATTGAACAGTTTATTGATTCACTCACGGTTGATAGTTCGGTTGATGGTGATTGGCATGAGTTTGTTAAATCAAGAAAAATTGAAGAGCTAGACCAAATTATTGATGACGAAAAATTGAATAAAAAGGCAACGTATTCATTTGTCGAAAATGCTTTTCGTGACGGATATATTCAATCGACTGGAACGGACTTGTCGCGAATACTGCCGCCAATCTCGCGTTTTTCGGCGGGAGGTGAACGTACTAAAAAGCGTGAAATAGTGTTGCAAAAGTTGAGAGGATTTTTTGATCGATTTTTCAGTATTTCTAATGGAAAATTGTAAATATAAGGGTATTATCCTATTAGGAGAAGCGTATGAATGATAAAGAAAATACTATTAATGTCGCTCGTGCTATTATTCGCATTGGCGACGCCGCTGAAAAAGCCAAAGATTATGGTTTGTTGAAGTCGCTAAAGGAAATGGTTGATCAGTTGACTCGACATAATATTAAAGACGCTGAGGTTGATATGCAGTTGCTGCTGGAATATGTTAAGTCGTTGAACGATTGTGAATATTGCCGAGCGTCTAACGGCGAGATGAGTACTGATGATTTGGTGAATGAAATAAATCGACAATTAGCGCGTCTTGGTCAGGAGCAAGTGGATAATTCTAGTAAATTGGCTTTGGAATTTGAGCCGACAGTTCATTTAGTGACTGCGAATTATGCCAAGGATGAGAATGGGACGACTTCT
>QWCT01001519.1_pt1 | contig 11499 bp, 10 predicted proteins | sample 1972681 | NCBI WGS metagenome assembly QWCT01 (sample SAMN09866701, study PRJNA288562) | Human oral metagenome isolate pre3_saliva, whole genome shotgun sequencing... | isolation source: mouth | host: Homo sapiens | place: USA: California | reverse complement strand
GGGCGTCTTTTAGAAGCCAAAAGAGCATGTATTGGGTCTGAGCTGTACAAAAATAGTTTACAAACATGATTTAATAAGGGAATAAGCAGGTTATAGATGACAGATAGACATCACACCTAATTACATTTATCGTATAGTTTACCCCCTCCTTATAAAACAATCTTATTGGAGGTAAGCTTACCATGTATATGGATTAATCTCATTCTTTTAACAATCTACACATTTAACGGAAGAACCATAAATAAGGGACTTCCTCAAAGCTATATGCCACTAACTCATTTCAAGACAATTCTAAGAAAAATACTTGAAAGCCGTGATCTATTCATATCCGGATATATGTCAACTATTTTATTAGCCTCCTCACGGCCTCATCGACAGCCCTTCCTCTATGACCATATCCCCTCTTTAAACCCACTACACCAGCTTTCCACTATTTCTGTTCATTCTAATTTGGCACAGCAAGTCCGCCATTTAGCTCTCCAGTTAGTACTATCAGCGAAGCCTTATATTTCCCTTTTGGAATCCTATCTATCACCGCCTCCTTATATCCAGTAGGTAAGAGACCACCCGGAAGCCATAGTACATTCGCCCCGACCTCGTTCCCCGACGCCATTCTCAACCTCAGTTTCTTTGGTTTAGGAATGTCAATTCTTACCAACACCCGATGTTTCCATGCCCCAGAAGGGATTCCCAACTCATGTTCAATACATGATAAGTCACCATGACTCTTTGTCAAGACGCTATCCATCTCAGCCTTTGTCATAATAAACTGACTGTTATCAGCTTTCCCGATAGAGTCACCATCGTATCGTTCTAACATCGCTTTAGAAACGATACAAGATGCACCACCCTTAAAGTACTTTAGGTGTCGCCTGATATATCTGCGTTTCAAATAGCTTTCTGGGGCAGGTCGTTTACCCTTAGGAATATTCAGTATGCTTATTCTCGACATCCCCCTACGAAAGTATTTATCTACGAGACTTGCTTTATTAGCATAATAATAAGCGGTAACTTGCCTATCTGTGTTCTTCCCAAAGGCCTCCGTTGCTGAAGAGTCACGCACCGACAGACACCGTGCTGTGTCTTGAATTGACGTGTATTGGCCATACACTGGCTGTCCCAACCCCACGAGGAGAAGGAGAAACGACATTAAACTCCGAAACAATCTTTTATTACTCATACCTATCTGATACACTTTTTTATCCTATAACACAAATCCTTCACAACCCCTCTGAACACACAAGAAGAACTCTTCTCATCAAAGACACCTTCTTCTTAGACCGCATACTATCTCACTTAAAAATCATTCTTACGATAATGAACGACCTTCCCCTGTTGGTCGGTCACAATGGTTAACATCGGTTCCCCGCGACAACCAGACGAACGATGGACGTCATAAGCTGTATTGGGTCGCAATGGCAGACGACGAAGTGACAATGTATCGTCATGCAAAACAACACGGCAACAGGCGGGGAGATTATTGATATCAAGGACAGAGGGGTTGTAGCTATCAAACCAGAAAGCATGAGGTGTATGGTTATAGACAACCGTGAACTCTTCATCTGTATTCTCATTCGAGAAATGTAAGCCCCCTCCACAGACACAGCCCTCCTCTACAGAGAAAGCCTGCTCCCGTAGATTGAAACTAAGGCCCTCACCATCAGAACACCCATGCATAAACAACAAGACAAACTCTATCAGCAGTGTCGAGACAAACACCGTGATAACTAAGGTCCTTGTTATTCTTATCTTTCCTCTCATCATCACCCTTTTAACAGATTAACCGCCGTACTAACGATATGAAAAAAGTCAATGCGACAGCTGTGTGCGACATTGACTCTATGGTTAGGGACGCTAATATTCAGTTTTATCCAGCTTCTCATCCCACAGCTGAAACACCTTTATCGCCTCATCACGCAGCAGTATTTCAGATGGTTTCTTGCGATACTGCGGTGCAACCTCTATCTCTTGATAGATGAAATCATCATCAAATCCGATGTTAGCAGCATCCTTTCTGTCGTTAGCATAGTAAATCTTATCGAGATGCGACCAATAGATAGCACCCAAGCACATAGGACAAGGTTCGCAAGAGGTATAGATGTCACAGCCTGAGAGGTCGAATGTACCCAGCTTCTGACAGGCTTTACGGATAGCAGATACCTCTGCGTGTGCCGTTGGATCATTCTGAATCGTTACACCATTACTACCTTCTGCGATGATCTCACCCCTTCGAGCAATAACAGCCCCAAATGGTCCGCCACCATTACGTACGCTATCGGCCGAGAGTTCGATGGCCCTTCGCATTAAAGCTTCGTTCGTCATATCTTTTATTCTATTCTTTTCTTTCATTTATCTTCCTCTCTTATCTGTCGATAGATACGGTCGAATACTTTTCTTAATGCCGTCTCGTCATCTATCGTCTTACGTATCGTCTCAAGGTTCTTAGCATTCGGAGAACCTGGTATCCATAGCCTAAGATAACCAGAACGCCCATATTTCTCCTTCATGTGATCACGGAAACGCAGCCACATCTCGTCATCGTTCTTCTCTGGATAGTTCTCTATCCCAAAGAGAATGGCACGAGAGAAGACCACCTCTGGCTCGAGGTCGCGATCAGCCTCAGCCACAATCTTCCCATAGATACTACGTGGTACCCGCGAACTGCTGGCACGATGGTCCTCAACAGCTTCCTTCATAATCTTTATCTGTTCGGTAGAGAACCATTTACGAAGGCGTTGGTCAGCAACGAGAATCTTACCACTCGTGAGATGATGGATGGCCCGTGGACCCTCCATACCAAGGTCGTGATAGGCCGCAATGACATAGACCATATTCACGTCGGCGCCTGTCACGGCTGCTAAAGCAAGCGAACTCTTAATGACACGTTGCACATGTCCGAGTCCATGACTCCGTCCGAAGTCATTGTATCGTGGAAGTATCTGACGTTCCACAAAGGTCATTATTTCAAGATTGGGTTGTTGCATTGTTGGGTGATGGGTGTTGAATGTTGGGTGATAAGGAATGGAGATGGGTGGGTGAGGGGTGTTGAATGTTGGGTGATAAGGAATTGTGATAATAACAGGTGGGGCTTGGCGGGAACATTTTACATGCTAACGATTGCTATTGCGGTTGCTATTCCGTAGAGCAGCATGTTACGGGCTGTCTGTGCCAAGATGGTGTTCAGTTCTTTGCCCCGCTTTATCTTCTTCATTCGCATGGCTGTCTTGTAATGCAAGACACTATAGGGTAGGAAGAGAATGAACAAGAATAAGAAGGTGGGAAGACTACCGCTCTCCCCTGAAAAGAGAAGAAGAAGCAGCTGAAGGTAAGCGACAAGCCCTAAAGCTAAGTAGAGCCTTTCTGCCTTTCCCTCACCTATTCGCACGATGAGCGTTATCTTTCCGTCACGTTTGTCGTTCTCTCTGTCACGATAGTTATTGACAACAAGGAGGGTATCTATCACACATCCGCACATTACTCCCGACATAATCACTTGAAGACAAAGGGCTTGTGAATGATTGGGCAGGATGGCGTAGGTCGTAAAGACTACTGGGATGATACCAAAAAAGACTAATACCAGTACGTCTCCTAAACCTAAATAAGAGAAATAAGTGGTATAGAGAAAAGCGAAAAGGACGCATACTCCTCCTACGACAATCATCTCCCAACCACCAAAGAAGATGAGTGGAAATCCTACAAAACAAGCCACTACGGAGGTGATGACAAGCCCCAGCCGCATCGCAGGGAGCGTTATCCACCCTTCCGAACAAGCCCGCTTCGGTCCTAAACGTGTCGTTCGATTGTCGTTACCCTTTATGCAATCGAAGTAGTCGTTAATGAAGTTGGAGTCTATTTGCATCAGAAAGGCAAAGAGAAAACAAAGTACGGCAGGCAAGACCCGAAAGTCCTCCCCGCCACCTAACCTCCAAGCCCATGCCGTACCTATCATCACAGGCACCATAGCACCGGTGAGCGTCTTCGGACGCGCAGCCAGTATCCATGCTGCAAGACTGTTGGTTGTAATGTTATTGTTCTCTGTTATCACCTTAATCCCTTATTCTCTTGATGATTAATTGAAGAAGTTCCAGCTAATACCGAACTGTAACAACCGCTGATTGAGAGGATAGTGAGGTGTATAGAAATACCTTCCTCCATCCCCACAGTTCACATGTGTAAACATTATAAAGAAGCGAGTGTGTTGGAGTTGGAAGTTCGCATACGCATTAAGAAGCGGATAATTACCCATCTTCGTACGACTTGCCTCCGTCTCTTGTATGCCGAAGCTACCTATGCCCGGTATATATTCAGGAGCATAATAGTTCGTGAAGTAACGACCATCAACACCAAGGTCAACATCCAAGACACGTGCTATTCTAAATCGAATGAAGAGGTTACTATAAGCGTTGAAGGTCGGTACAGGGAGTATATCTTCCTTACTTGATTTCTGCAAGGTCAGCACGTTCTGCCAATTAAAGATACCCAATCGGAAATCCTGTTGGAGCTGTACTGTCAGCAAACTAATAGGACTGCCCGACTGACGGACGTTCAGATTGTTATGCTGAACAAGGTAGTTATCACCACTCTGTACACGGTCGTTCTGTATACCAAAGTAGGTATAGTTCTTGAGAACATCATAACCTACACGCAACTTAGTGCGCGTCTTCTTCAGAGAGAACTCACCCAAAAGACGAGAGTGTATCTCCTGACCGAGATTATTATCCCACATGTAATGCTTACCAAAGTACTGACCCATATAGAAGGAAGGGGCAGAACGATGGAAGAAAGCCGTAGCAGCCAACTGAACAGTATCTCCCAAGAGTGGGAAACCAAGGTCGGCATGCCCATCCACATGTACTTGTCCGGCACGACTACCTGCCACCCACGCCTCAGCACTCACGTCATAATGGAAGGTCTTACCCTGTGTCTTCAACAACTGACCACCCACAGACACATCGTGTTGGTTCCATGTCTGCTCACCATTATATAGGGAGACAGTAGCACCCGATGGCGTTGCCATAGAAGGAAGTGTGTAATGACGCAACTCGTAAGAAACAAAGGCTTTCAGACCAGCTTTGGCCCACTTGTTGAAACCCTCAAGTAGTGCGAGGGCAAAAGTATTCTTCAATGCCCAATGCTTTGTCGTGTCATAGATAGAATCATTCGCTGCACTACCATAGTTAAAATAGTTCTGTGCATAGAAATCTGTCGGAGTGTCGTAGGCTTGATAGATACGACGATAGTTATCAAAACGTAGGGTATGGATGAAGCTCGTCACTGGCACATACTCATCCTTCATCCATTTCTGTGTTGAATCCTTAGCCAAAGCGTCCTTCTTCTTAAGGTTAGCCATCTGTGTAGAGTCCTCCAAATTGACCGTCATACGGTCGCTACCACTCACAGTGGCCGTATCCTTCTTCGCCTGTGGTACATCACCAGCAATCACAGCATCGTCTGGACGCCCAGCAGAACGCTTCGTTTTGTCGTATGCCTCTTCGTCGAATTTCTCTCCTCGCGCCTTTGCCTGTCGTCGAGCCTTCTCTTTATCCTTCTCAGCAGCCTGTGCTTTATGCGATTTAAGGGCAAACTCCTTCGCCTTAATCTCCTCTGCTGTCATTGGCACCTTACGGAAGAATCCGAGGCTATAACGGTGATTAAAGAAGACGTGTTGATTGTCGTTTCTATTCCAATTCTGTTTTAGTACGGTTGGTATCTCCTCTTCGCTATAACTGTCACGGAACGACTCTGGATGCGTGATATAGGCATCATTGGTGATACCCCCATTCTCAGCAACCTTCTGATGATTAAGAGATAGGAGCAAGTGAGCCTGATAGCGTTCGCCTAAATAGCTCCCCCACATAGAGTAATTAAAGAGAGAAGTACTCTGACTACTATAATATCCGCGTCCATAAAGGTAGTCGAACTTGAAGCCAAAGCCCCATTCTTTACCCGCATTAACTGCGAAAAGAGCCTTAAAGCGGTCTTCTCCGTTGTTTCGATTACCCGCTGTATTATAGGTAAGAACCGTTACCGGCGAGAGTGTTGAGGTGAACTGGAAATTACCAGGCTGCACGATAAACATACTATACGGGTCGAGGAAAAGGAACTCTGACGGTAGAGCACGATCAATAAAGATACGGTTCTGGCGTGGAGAGCCAAGGTTTCCCAAGACATTATACTCCCCTCGCAACCCAGTGGTCAGCCCTTCATTCATGAACATATACGACAACGTGTCAGGAACAGCAGCCTTGCGGTCACCGAAACGTTCGTCTATTGTCCACACCTTCATCCCTCGTGGTATCTCTTTATGCTGACTTTGTATTGAGTCAGAGCGCCCTAATTTACGATTATTCCTATATCCATCAGCCGTAAACGTACCGTCATCATTAGGCATAGAGGTGTCATCAGTCTGTGCCAGGGCAGCATTGGCCACGAGCACAAAAAGCGCAAATAAGAAAGTAAGTCTCTTCATTTAACGAATAAAACGGAGTAGGCTTTCGATCATCTTAAAGACCATCGATGCAAGAATTATTATTATACCGGGTGTGTTTGTATCGGCAAGTAGATAGACAGCCACGCCCACAACGGCCCCAACCATAAAGATGATGTTAAGCCATTGACGGATAGGTAGGAACCTGTCGTTGATTTCTTTTTTACGACGTCGGTGTTCTGGACGACGTGCCGTACTGTTTTCTATTTCCATCTTCTATCTGTATTCTAATTTCATTAAGCGATGTCTTGCATGCAGACTATTTCAAAGCCTGTGCAAAACCATCAAAGATTGCATTCTTACGGTCGACCGTTGCACGACGGAACTTACCTGATACAGGCAAGAGACGAGTATGTTTTTTGTTCACAGCATACTTATCTGTAATCCATTGCTCTGCTGACAAGTCAGACACATTACCCTGAACATCATAGCGATAAGTCAGACGGTTCATCGTCAGCGTGGCCTCTCCGTCACGGCAGGTAGCCTGTAAGACATAATTAAACTGGGTGAAGTCGAGTGAAAGGAACGAAGAAGAGAAGATTAACTTCTCACGCATTGTGGCCACAATGCTATGCTCTCCCTTGTTAACCAAGGCCACCTTACTACCTTCTAACTGGTTCTTATCCTGCGTCAAAGCCGTCAGATAAGCAAAAGCCTTATCGTAGAGTTCGTCAGCAGTAGCGCCCGGCACACTTATTGTCTCCGTCCACATCACCTGTCCGTTGACCTCTGGTATGAGTCCTTTCTGTAGATAAATGTCCTTGTTAGCCTTGCTATCTGTGTCCACATTCTTCGTACGCACGGCCGCTGTTGCAGCTGTCGTCGGAACGACCCATGCGTCAGACGTCGTATTACCCACCGTGTTTGTGGTAGTATTTGCCTTTGTCGTAGTTGTCTTTGTACCCGTTTGTGCCTTATTAGCAGCCTCACGCAGTGCGGCAGCCTCCCGACTCAAGCGTTCAGCCTCAGCGTTCATCTCGGCAATCTTCTTCTCCACTTCGCTTGCTTTCGCCTTGTCCTCAGCCTCTTTCTTAGCTTTCGCTTCAGCCTCAGCCTTGGCTTTTGCAGCATTAGCCTTAGCCTGTTCCAAAGCAGCCTTAGCCTCTTCTAACTGGCGCTGTGCCTGCTCTAACTTCTGTTCTGGGGTCAGTGTGGTCTGTGCCAAAGCCATCAAAGGGATACACAGAAATAGGAATATCAATGTTCTCTTCATAATCACAAACTTTTATCTAATGATAATTTAACAAGCAAAGATACAAATTATTGTTTGCTTTATCGAACCTTTCGATAAGTTTTTATCTTTTTTTTATTGCTTTCTGATATTGATTTATGGGGTTCATCCGCTTTTCCATGAGCCTTAACATTGGTTTTCCTATGGGAAAAGAAAACTATCCGCTATTTCTTTCAGTGTCATTCATGGGGCAAGCACGATGCTCTCTTCATACTTCAGGAACGTCAAGAAACTTGTAAAAAATCATTACATAGAACCAAAGCGGATACCCTCAATAGAGGAGTAGCACATGAGTTATAAACAAACTCGTAACACACAATAAATCAACATATTACAGACTGCATTTAAGAACATGCCCTTCTTGCATCAAGAAGAGCGTTTCCTTAATGCAAGAAGGGCATGTTCTTAAACGGAGAAGGGCGTCTTCTTGCCCCGTCTCTGGCCTCTCTTCGAAGTGAGAAGGCCGTGGTTAGCGAAATATCCTTACAATTCCTATCTGCACGTTTAGCGTTCTTTCTTCTTTTATCCGCTGTCTTATAGGGGCACCACGGCGGTTACACTGTTCCCTGTTAGGGAGAGGTTGGGGAAGAAGTTACCTATGACAACGACACGTTCAGACACAATACAGAATCGTTCTGAAATCTTCTCGCTCTACGCATCACGTCAAAGTCGATACGTTACTTGCCCTCCAACTCCTTTTGTAGACGGATAATCTCGTCACGATACTGTGCTGCTTGTAGGAAGTCGAGGTCTTTTGCTGCCTGCTTCATAAGGGCAGTTGTGTTGGCAATACTCTTCTCCAACTGTGCCTTACTCATCTTCGCAACAATTGGGTCGGCAGCATAGAGGATATCATCATTAGGCTCGACGTAGGCTTGTCCTATATTCTTACTGATAGAAGCGGTTTGTGAAGTGACATTCGTCTCACCGCCCACTGGCAGCGTACCCTTAATAGCCTTAACGATTTGCTGTGGTGTGATATGATTTTCTTCATTGTATTTCAGCTGTTTCGTACGCCTACGCAAGGTCTCGTCGATGGTCTTCTGCATGCTCTCCGTAATGGTATCGGCATACATAATCACCTTTCCATGTACGTTACGTGCCGCACGTCCGGCCGTCTGCGTCAGACTTCTATGACTACGAAGGAATCCCTCTTTATCGGCATCAAGGATGGCCACCAAAGAAACCTCTGGTAGGTCTAATCCTTCACGCAACAAGTTGACACCCACAAGGACATCATAGATACCCGCACGGAGGTCGTTGATAATCTTAATACGGTCCAGACTGGCCACATCACTATGGATGTAAGCCGTTCGGATATCATGATTCAGCAGGTATTCGGTAAGCTCCTCGGCCATACGCTTGGTCAGTGTCGTCACGAGGACACGCTCTTCTTTCTCGGCACGGATAACGATTTCGTTCATAAGGTCGTCTATCTGATTTTCAGAAGGACGCACCTCAATCTCCGGATCGAGCAGTCCCGTCGGACGAATGAGCTGTTCGACGACAACGCCCTCAGACTCAGCTAACTCGAAGTCGGCTGGTGTGGCTGACACATAGATAATCTGATGAATAAGGCTATGGAACTCCTCAAAACGCAACGGACGGTTGTCGAAGGCAGCAGGAAGACGAAATCCATACTCGACAAGGTTTTTCTTTCGCGCACGGTCGCCGCCATACATCGCTGAAATCTGCGGTACGCTGACATGGCTCTCATCAATCACCATGAGGTAATCCTGCGGAAAGAAGTCGAGCAAACAGTAAGGTCGCATACCCGCCTCACGCCCATCGAAATAGCGTGAATAGTTCTCGATACCCGAACAATGACCGAGTTCCTTAATCATCTCAATGTCATACTCTACTCGTTCCTTGATACGTTGTGCCTTGATATGGTCGCCTACCTCGTTGAAGAAGTCAACCTGTTTCACTAAGTCATCTTGTATCTGACGGATCGCCCCTTCGGTCTGTTCCTTAGATGTAACAAAGAGATTGGCAGGGTAGACCTCATAGGCATCAAAGGTAGCAAGGCGATGGAAGTCGACAGCATCCACCTCCTCGATAGAGTCAATCTCATCATCCCACCACGTGATACGCAGGACATTGTCGTTATAAGCCATCGCTATGTCGACAGTATCACCCTTCACACGGAAGTTACCACGCTGTAGTTCGATATCATTACGCATGTAGAGTGCATCTACCAAGCGCCGTAAAAAATCATTACGGTCAATCACTTGACCCTTCTTAACAGAGATGACGTTCTCTTTCATCGCTACTGGTGCTCCCATACCATAGATACATGAGACGGAAGACACGACGATCACGTCCTTACGACCTGACAATAAAGAAGATACGGCAGACAGTCTGAGCTTATCAATCTCGTCATTAATAGCCAAGTCCTTCTCTATGTAGGTGTCAGTCACAGGCATATAAGCCTCAGGCTGATAGTAGTCATAATAAGAGACATAATACTCCACAGCATTATCAGGGAAGAATCCTTTCATCTCCTCATAAAGCTGTGCAGCCAAGGTCTTGTTATGCGACAAGATAAGTGTTGGCTTATTGACATTTGCAATGACGTTGGCAACGGTGAAGGTCTTACCCGAACCCGTCACACCCAAGAGCACTTGGCTCTTATCGCCACGCTCCAGTCCGTCTGTTAGTTCCTTTATTGCTTCTGGTTGGTCGCCTGTCGGCTTATATTTCGATGTTAGTTTGAAGTTCATTTCCTACACGTCAAGTGAATCAATCTTTGCTTGCAAAGATATAAAAAATCGCTGATAATATACAATTAATAGTGATTTTATGATAAAAAAGCATACCTCCTTTGCGTATTTATAGAATAATATGTAACTTTGCAGTTCAAAGTCAAATTATGAAGAAAAGAATTTTCGTTGGCATTTGCGCTGCCTTACTCCTGACCAGTTGTGCTCAGGAATATAATAAAGTCTATAAGACTACGAACAATGCCTATAAATACGAATTTGCAAAGGAATGCTTTGCAAAGGGGAAATATGGCTTTGCCGTTCCTCTCTTGCAAGACCTTGTAATGGTTGAAAAAGGTACGGATAATGCGCAAGAATGCCTTTATATGCTGGCTATGGCGGAGTATGGACTGAAAGACTATCAGGCTGCTTCTGAGACATTTAAGAAGTATTACCAGACCTATCCACGTGGACAATATGCTGAGATGGCATCGTTCTACATCGGACAAAGTCTTTTCGAGGGTACACCAGAACCACGTCTTGACCAGACACCTACCATCGCTGCGATTGCTGCCTTCCAAGAGTATTTGGACATCTACCCTAATGGAAAGATGAAAGGGACGGCCCAACAGCGACTCTTCGCCTTACAAGACAAGCTCGTTCGTAAGGAGTATCTTAATGCGAAGTTATACTATAATCTTGGCTCTTACTTTGGTAACTGTACCAGTGGCGGTAACAACTATGAGGCTTGCATCATCACGGCACAGAACGCTCTGAACGACTATCCTTATAGTGACTTACGTGAGAAATTCGCCATACTTGTTATGAAGAGCAAGTTTGAACTGGCGCAGATGAGTGTCGAGGAGAAGAAGGTTCAACGTTTCCAAGATGCCGAAGACGAGTGCTACGGATTTATCAATGAGTACCCAGAGTCAAAGGAGCGCAAGACAGCTGAGGAATATATCAAGAAATGTAAGCAGATTACAAAAGATTAAAGAATAACAGACTTATAAAATATAGACAATTAGAATGGATTACAAGAAGTCAAAAGCACCGTCAAATACGGTAACCCGAGATGT
>QWCT01003789.1_pt1 | contig 11516 bp, 16 predicted proteins | sample 1972681 | NCBI WGS metagenome assembly QWCT01 (sample SAMN09866701, study PRJNA288562) | Human oral metagenome isolate pre3_saliva, whole genome shotgun sequencing... | isolation source: mouth | host: Homo sapiens | place: USA: California | reverse complement strand
ACGGTTATAAATCTCGTCCTTATCAATGTTCTTTGCAAGAAGCTGACCGATAATATAGAATATCTCTGGGCGTGACGAATTATAGGTGAAGCCACCTGTATCTGTCATCATACCACAATAAATGCAGGACGCACATTGAGTTGTCATCTTCTCGTAGCCATCTAACTGACTAATCAGACGGAAGACAATCTCACATGTACTTGACATTTCTGGATGTGAGACTGTCAATGCGTTGTTTGTTTCAGGTTCTAAGTGGTGGTCGATGAGTAGGCGAGGGGCTGTGGAAGACTCCAAAACCTCTTGCATTGCATCTACACGTGAGTTTTGGTTGAAGTCAAGACAGCAAACGAGGTCAGCTTCCTTAAATGCCTTCTCAACCTCCTTTGGTCGTCTGTCATAACGAATAACGGAATTATGTCCTGGAAGCCAATGCAGGAAGTCGGGTGTAGCGTCAGGCATACATACCTTGATATTGGTCTTACCAATCTGGTTTAGGTAATGCATCCATGCCAGTGAAGAACCTGTTGCGTCACCATCAGGTGACTTATGCGCACAGATTACTATGTTTGTTGCATTGGAAAGAAGATTGCGAAGTGTTGCAATCTCTTCTTGATTTAGTAGGTTTAATTCCATTATAGCTGTAAGCTTTGGTGTGTGTTTGAAAGGTGTTTGGGTGTTATACCCGATGTGTGTAGAGATGAGAGAAATAAAAAGCCCTGCCTGGATACTCGTCTTACATCTTGAATAATATTGAAGAATGTATGCGGAGATAGTACCCAGGCAGGGGTTATGAATTAGAACAATTTTGCTGGATATGTACCATCATCAACCAGTGACTGAATCTTTTCAACCACGCTCTGACGATCGGCAGCGTATGTTACGCCAAACCATTTGCTGGTAGTGTCAAGCACCTTCACGGTAGATGTACCATCGTTGATGAGCTTGTTTACCATCAATGGGATGAAGTATTCAGACTTCTTATTCTCCATGTTCTTTGGATCAGAGAGGAACTCCTTGAAGTATGCCTCGCTGTACTCAAAGTAGTCTGGTGTGAAACCCCATACATTCATAGAAACAGGAGTGTTCTCACCTACAGCTACCCACTCACCATTGTCGTCTTTATACTTGATTTCGCCATCGCGACGCTCAATCTCCGTACGCTCAACAACAGTTGTCAAGTTTCCTTCAGCATCGGTAGAGCAGATACCACGAGCAACAGTACCATTCTCGCTCAGTGTGTTACCTACGCGGAAACCAACCATTGCATACTTGTCTCTCGCACCTTCTGGGAGGTCAGCAAGGAACTTACCGATAACCTTGAAGCAATCACGGTTATAGAAGTCATCGCAGTTGATAACGCAGAATGGCTCTTTGATAACATCTTTTGCCATCAATACCGCATGGTTTGTACCCCATGGCTTCTCACGACCTTCAGGCACAGAGAATCCTTCTGGCAGTGCATCGATACTCTGGAAAACAAGTTCTGCAGGGATATGACCCTCATACTTTGAAAGAACTTGGCTGCGGAACTGCTCCTCGAAATCCTTACGGATAACAAAAACAATCTTACCAAATCCAGCCTGGATAGCATCATAGATAGAGTAATCCATAATGGTCTCACCATTAGGACCCAGTTCGTCGAGCTGCTTCAGCCCACCGTAGCGGCTTCCCATACCTGCCGCAAGGAGTAATAATGTAGGTTTCATTTTCTTTTTTATATCGTTAAATTATATATTATGTTCTGAATGCAAAGGTAAGAAAAATATGGGATATATAATTATTTTATGTTATGAATTATGAGAGTTAAATATGTTGTTCGTTTTTAACTTTTTCAAGTTTTATTCAAATCACTCGTTATACCCTAACATTTATCATTCTTATTTAGAATGGTATTGTTTATTACTATCTTTCATTTTCTTATCAATATTTCGTCTATCTTTCTAACTTTTCATACTCTACAACGTTATATTACAAAGTATTATGTCATATAAAGGCGCCCTTATTTATAAGTTTTCTGAAAGGTAATAATGTTCTTGGTGTTTTGAATTTTGTTTACATTATTTCTTGTTTTACATCTTTAAAAATAAGCAAAAAACACGAATTTGAGTGCTTTTGTAACTCTCTTGTTATGAATTAGTTACAAGGTTAGATTTTAAAAGGTGCTTACTTGGCTTTCAAAAGGGCGTTAGTAAGACCTCAAAAGGGCATCTTTTGCAAGTCAATTGGGCATTAATTTGAATGCAATTTGTGCTCTTTTAAAAATGAGTATACGAAAAAATATGACAAAAGAGTTGTTTTTACTCTTTCTCTGACCGTATGATTAGCATCCAAATGGAAATAATAGAGTGGGGAAGTGTTAGGCACGTTTCATGAGAATAGCGCGCTCTTTGGGTGAGAACTTCTCAATTGCATAACGTAGCATGGTACGGGGCATGTCTGCTCGATGGCTCATCACGTAATCATAAAGTCGCTCAGGATTACGCTTCCCAGCTTCACGAAGCATCCAACCAATAGCTTTGTGCATGAGGTCGTGTGGGTGTTGCATCATTAGGTCGCTCAGTGCATAGGTGTCTTCTAATTGTCCTTTACGAATGAATACGTATGTTGATACGATAGCGATACGATTATCCCATAATAGTGGACTTTGAGCTAAATGATAAAGAATGTCACGTGATTTGTCAAGTAAGTATTCGCCTATGATGAAGCGACAAGATAGATCGACAAGGTCCCAGTTGTTAATTCTATCGGTTTGAGAAAGGTAGAGATCAAATAGCTGTTGACGTAAAGCCTCGTCTTTTTTCTTGCTTTTCTCTACCATAATAAGTAAAGCACAGAGGCGTACCTCATGCCATTCTGATTGCATTAGTTCTCGTATTTCGTTCAAGGAAATGTTCTTGTACTGCTTGGCAATAGCTCTGATATTGGGAACAGTGACACCTAAGAAGCGGTCGCCTTCTCCATATTCTCCTTTGCCAGCCTTAAAGAACCTCGGGAAAATCTCTCGTTTTTCAGCATTTGACAGTGCTTGAAGTTCACTTGTAATAGTCTTAGTAATCTGTTTCATAATTAATTCTTTATTGTTTTACCATATTCTTTTTCTCATGCAAAGATAATTATTTTCTTTTGTTTTTAGTCGAATAGGTAAGAAGAACTGACAGATTGTCAGTAAGTCCTTTTGGCATAGTTTTCGTATAATTGAAGGCGAAATGACTTGGTGACAGGTCATATACAGAATGAAAATTAAAATCTTAAAACATATACAATTATGACAATTAAACCTTTAGCAGACAGAGTCCTCGTGCTTCCAGCACAGGCAGAAGAGAAAGTTGGTGGTATTATCATCCCAGACACAGCCAAGGAAAAACCACAGCGTGGTAAAGTTGTTGCCGTTGGTAATGGTACTAAGGATGAGGAGATGATTCTCAAGGTTGGCGATGAGGTTCTCTATGGTAAGTACGCTGGTACTGAACTTGAGAATGAGGGTGAGAAGTATTTGATGATGCGTCAGAGCGACGTGTTGGCAGTTGTTGAGTAACACTTCACCTATTCTCTCTTTATAAAAAGGTCTTAAAATAGCTGTAGTTTGGCTATTCTGTTATATCTTGTAGAATGATGTTATACATAATAAGAGATAAAAAAGAATAGCAAACAACGCATAAATAAACAATCAAAATAAGGAATAAAGAAAATGGCAAAAGAGATAAAATTCAATTCAGACGCACGTGAACTCTTGAAGAGTGGTGTTGATCAGTTGGCAAATGCAGTGAAGGTAACGCTCGGACCTAAGGGGCGTAATGTTGTTATCGGTAAGAAGTTTGGTGCTCCACAGATTACTAAGGACGGTGTTACCGTTGCTAAGGAGGTAGAGCTTGAGGATAACTTTGAGAATGCTGGTGCACAGCTTGTTAAGAGTGTTGCAAGCAAGACTGGTGATGATGCTGGTGACGGTACAACAACTGCTACTATCCTCACACAGGCAATTGTTACTGAAGGATTGAAGAATGTAACTGCAGGTGCAAATCCAATGGACCTTAAGCGTGGTATCGACAAGGCTGTAGCTAAGGTTGTTGATCATATTAAGGCTTCTGCAGAGGTAGTTGGTGACAATTATGACAAGATTGAGCAGGTAGCTACTGTAAGTGCTAACAACGACCCTGAAATTGGTAAGTTGCTCGCAGATGCTATGCGTAAGGTGTCTAAGGATGGTGTTATCACTATCGAAGACAACATTGGTTGTAAACCGTCTTCGTGCAGGTTTGAAGATTTGTGCTGTTAAGGCTCCAGGCTTTGGCGACCGTCGCAAAGCAATGCTTGAGGATATCGCTGTGTTGACAGGTGGTGTAGTAATCAGCGAGGAGAAGGGACTTTCACTTGATAAGGCAACTCTTGAGATGTTGGGTACAGCTAAGAAGGTTACCATTTCTAAGGACAATACAACAATCGTTGATGGTGCAGGTGAGAAGGAAGCAATCAAGGACCGTGTGGCTCAAATTAAGAACGAGATTGCAGCTTCAACAAGCTCATACGATAAAGAGAAGTTGCAGGAGCGCTTGGCTAAGCTCTCTGGTGGTGTAGCTGTTCTCTATGTTGGTGCTAACTCTGAGGTAGAGATGAAGGAGAAGAAGGATCGTGTTGACGATGCTCTTTGCGCTACTCGTGCTGCAATGGAGGAGGGTGTAGTTGTTGGTGGTGGTACCACTTACATCCGTGCTCAGGAAGCATTGAAGGACCTTAAGGGTGAGAATGCTGACGAGCAGACAGGTATCAATATTGTTTGTCGTGCTATTGAGGAGCCTCTCCGTCAGATTATCGCTAATGCAGGTGGTGAAGGTGCTGTTGTAGTAAATAAAGTTCGTGAGGGTAAGGGTGACTATGGTTACAATGCTCGTAAGGATGTTTATGAGGACCTTCGTGCTGCAGGTGTTATCGACCCAGCTAAGGTTTCTCGTGTTGCACTTGAGAATGCAGCTTCAATCGCAGGTATGTTCCTGACAACTGAGTGTCTTATTGTAGACAAGGTTGAGGATACTCCAGCTATGCCAGCTGCTCCAGGTATGGGTGGTATGATGTAATAAGCGTTTTATCAAGATATTATAAAATAAAAGGAAGACATTTATAGCGTCTTCCTTTTATTTTTTTAATTGTCTCAATAATATATATTCCTTTTAGACAGTTCTATTTTTTAAAGATAGATAAAAGTGACATGATATTTCCTGCACAGAATAAAAGTTATAGCGTTTGATGCAAAAAAGCCCTAATAGAAGAGTATAGTTTCTTTACTTCAAAAGGAGCATGAGTTATAATGAAGACTTCGCCTGTATTATTAATAGCCATATAATCTCCATCATTTAAATTCTTAATCGTATAATATGTATTTCCTTCGAACTGAAGTTCATTAATATCACCTATATCTATTTTCTTTAGTTCTTCTGGCGAAAGTTTTTGCGAAAGCATTTGTATGATGTCTTTCTTTCCGTTTGAATGATTTGCATAATTATTTTCTTTCAGTGTATTAAGAGAAACTTTATGCCAATCTAAATGGTTATATTTAGAATTAAAATAATAGCCAATTATTGTACCAAACGAAATATATAGTTGTACTTCTACATATTCTCGTTTTTTCTTGTTCCAAATATAAATACCTGATAATGTTACTAATTCTGGATATTTATAATTACTATAGTCATAGTATTCTCTATTGAGAACCAAGTTGTAGAATCCCTTCCCATAAAGTGTATTTTTACATTTTCCTATAATGAATCTGCTATTTATTTGCTTTATTAAAAAGTCCCATTTAGTTGGCAAGATACAAATTACATTTTTAAGAAAGTAGAAATCCTGCTCCTCTATTTTATTTTTATTAAAAAGACTAAACATCTTATTTTGTTTTTACTCATTATTCGTATACGGTCCAGCTTTCGTAAGTAGCACCATGGACATAAGTCCTAATATCTTCCACACTTACAATGACAACTCCTATTTTCGTAAAAGTCGGCAGAGAGTTCTTATATTTAGAAGATACGCTTGTCTGATTTTCAAATAGTGTAAACCCCATTACTTATTTATGCTTAAAGATATTATTTTTCAAGGGCAAATATACAACTTTATTTCGTAAATGTACTTTTAAGCAATAAGAAAATAGGCTGGTATATTATGTGTTATTTCCAAATGTTACATATGGAATTACTATGAAAAACCTAATCTAAATTGAATTGCTGTCATTTTTTACATTCTGCGTAAATTGTTTATTGTTAGATGCTTAGTTGGAGAAAAGAGGTGATAGGAGTGAAAGCACAATAGAAAAGGTGTGTAGTTCTCTTTTGTATTTTGAATTGTAAAGATATGTCGATCCGTAGCGTGTATAGATGTTTGGCAGTAAGGATATTTAAGGCAATTATACGTCAATTTTAATATGAGCTTGTTAGAATGTTGTATATAATATCTCTTATTTTGTCAATGTCAACAAAGTTTTTTTAATATTATGATATAGATAGACATCCCCAATATAATACATATCGGTAATATTAAGAAGAAGCAATAAGTTGGGATTATCCTATTAAATTTATGCTGGGAATATTTCTTATACAAACGCTCTACCATCTTCTTATTTCCATATTTCATTGTAACAAAACCTAAGATTGAAATGAAATATAAAATAAAAAACGCGGTATTAATTCTACCACCTTTCCGTGCTATCTCGAGTACGACACCTGCTATCGGAAGAAGAACAAACATAAGTACGCATGATAAATACAAAATACTATTTAACATAGCAGAATCATGTTTTGCTTTATAAGCCATATGTATTCTAAAAAATATATAATTTATAATCATCTGATTCTATCTTATTACCAGTTAAGTACTCGACCATTTATATTGTGTTCCACCCTATAACGTTTAGCTTCTTTCCTCATTGGAATCAATCCCATGAAATCTAAGATTCTAATAGGATTCGCATAGACCGTCTAACGTAAGGTTCATTGATAACAGACGCTTACGCTGCTTGTCGTAGGTATGGATAGTTTCCGTATCATTGTCAAGATTTATGTAGATTGTTTGACCATTCTTATTGTAACCTATCCTGTCAACAATAATGCTTTCATTCCCCTCCTTATTGCTCGTAAGCCAATAATTATAGAGGAAGTTCAGGGATTAGGATTCTTGATTTATTCTTCGATACGAGTTTTATGTCAAAACTATTTCTTTTTTTTATTAAACTATCTCCTACCTGAACTGTATGTAGATCCCACTTTGAAGAAATACCTAATTTAAGAATCTGTCCCTTTCTATCGATACCATAAACATAATATTTGCGTGCTTCTTTCTTTATGCTCAAGACTTTCACACAATATGATTGCCCTTTAACGTATTGATTATAAGAGTTATTACTCAGATCATCTTGTTTAATAAAAATAAAAAAGAGAATAACATAGAACATTGGCCATAAAATACGTCTTCTTAAAAGAAAGGTATTCATGGGCGACCTCCCTTCCTTGATACATCCAAACGTGCTGGCTTTACATTTAAACTCACTCCATATGACTTTGACAAATTAGTTTCATATAAAAGTCCCAAGTTTCCTACAGATAAGCCATTTAACATCCCAAGACCTATATAACTATCAAATGAGTTTAAATCATTTTTGTTTAGATACTCGTACATAACAAAAATTATTATTTATATTCAGTAAAACAAAAAAACTTCGACTTTCTTTTGTATCCCACGTCGGTAAGAATCTTGCTTAATTGTCCATTCTCATAAATCATATTTCCACAGTAATTGGTTTTCTGCGTTAAAGCTACATTAGTAGATAGAGGTGGAACGATGCTGCCCATAGGTACAAAGAGCTTAGTCTTCGAGGCTTTATAGGTGACATAGAATTCATATCCTATCCGTCCAAAGAGTAATTATTCTATTTTGTCACTTATGCCAATAAAGACAATTCTGTGTTATTTCTAACGTACCAACTCCTGGTCACAATACATCGGAAGAACAATAGTCGTATCTCCACGTATCAAACATATATCAGTTTCTCCTTTCTTCTTGAGAATATAATCGCCCGGTAGATAATTCTCTTCAACCTCCCAAAAATAAGGAATCTTAATACATTTATGTTCTCCGAAATTATCTATCCCAGATATTACAAGAAATCTGTTTTCATGTTTTCCCATACTCTGTCCTTTTAAGCTGTATTCAATAGGTCTCAAGTCTTGTACAATCTTATCGCAGGTTATACAGCTTGAGAAATTAAGGAAAAAAAGAAGAAGTAAAATAATATGCCTCATATTAGAATTTTTAAATATATCATTATCTACCATTTCCCAAATTCCATTGCAGTTGAGCATCTTGAATTTTTATAGCAAAAGTAAATGTATTGTCAGAGTTCAGCTTCAATGTATATGATGTGCTAAAGTATTTATCTTTATTTAGCTTGTAGAAAGTACCACAAATTGCATCATGTTCTAACTGTTGTGCGTTACATGGAAAAAGTGACATTAATATAACACTCATGTAAATTATTGTTTTCATCATTTCTTATAATAAATATTAGGATATAAAGTTTTCAACACAAAGTTATCTGGCAATACTTTCATAGCCGGATTGTTTGAATAAGCATTTATAAAATCGGCTCTTGTAGAATTTATATTTAGAGGGCTGGTACCTGTACTTGCTGTATCTCCTGGAGCATACAGAGTTCCTCCTGCTAAAGCCTGTACTCATGTTGGAGTGGAATTCGCAAGTATGATGTATCCCACGTCGGTAAGAATCTTGCTTAATTGTCCATTCTCATAAATCATATTATTCTATTTGTTTGTATTTTAAATTATTAGTTTCTGCAAATATAAAAAACTAATTTTAGAAATCAAAGTTTGATGCTTACTTTTCATTACAGTTCCTAATAACAAACGACATACATTCCGTTAAAACACTTATAGATAGTACAAATGTAAACTCCTCCTAACTTCGCCTTGTTGAGTTTCGTCAGCGACGTTGGGTTGGCAGCATTCGTGATACCGAGGATATTATCCACAGCATCATAGCGGTACCTGTTCACCATCACAGTCTGACCGTCCGCTGTAAGCTTCATCACCTGCAGACGTTCACACTGCTTATCATAGGTATAGGTAGTCTCCGTGCCATTACCGAGTTTCGTATAGACCGTATGACCCTCCTTGTCGTAACCTATCCTGTCACCAATAACGCTCTGACGTCCCTGTTTATTTCTCGTAAGACGCTCAACCTGTCCGGCAGCATTGTAGTGATAGGTAACCACTTCACCATCAGGATAAGTTATCGTCTGCACACGGTTCCAGCTGTCATAGGAGCATTATAGGTATAGACATAAAAAATAATTATCAGCTGTACATGTGGTTCGAAGACTAAAACTCTTCTATTATCTTTGCTATTTCTTTATCAATCTTTTCTATTTTAGGAAAAAAAAAAGTTCTCTTATACATTTTTCTAAATATAAGCACATCTGTTATATTATTTTTTATCCAAAGTTCAAAGACGACCAGAAGGTCTAATGATAGTTTTTTTCCTGTATAATCTGTGATTAGAACATCATAATCACCTATTCGTTTATACACTTGATTCCCATTTGGATATAGAGTATATCCATTATTATTAAAAAACTTGATATTTCTCTTTATAAAATATGAATATTCCATAATAACGATTATTTTGTAGAAGGAACATATAATAGTCCTGGTATAATAAAAATAATATCAGGGTCAGCCCCATGTTTTATAGCATTGTCTATATTCTTAGCGCCATTTTCCCAAGTTGGTCGAACAACTGGCTCAAAGCCTAATCCCCATAGAGTGCCATAATTGGGGATATATGAAAGCGTTTTTATAACTCCTTCTGTTAGATAGTATAATTGCTCTTGGATAGTACTATAAGTGATACCCTTATAAAGACTTCCTCCAATATCTAATGTTGTAAGTACCGCTGCAGCCCGTCCAAAGATGTTAGAATACCTTGTAAACACTGGGAGATTCTTACTTAAAGTTAGATTGACAAGCTGGGAAGTATTTGCGTTTCTCCATATTTTGCCTGTCTGATCTATTTGATATAGCTAAAAGCTTTATTCATCTAAACAATAAAATATCGAATAAATAGCTGTAGGCTTAAGTCTCATAGAAAAGATTTCCTTTTTCGACAAATGACTTACAGACTCTGCCTCTTTAAGAACAACAAACTCCTTTTCTTCTAACATCTTTTTTAAAGTAAAAGACAGACTTGTTTTTTCCCTTTTAGAGCTATGCTGATGTATTTCATAAAAAATAACATCACCGGAAAAATAGTAACAACATATTAATTGACTGCGACGATTCTTAGGATAGTAAAACGCACCTGCGGAATGTACAAGAGTACCATCATATCCATATTCAAGATCAGATAAATAGAGATCTCTTTTATAAATACCTCTTTGTGTACGTATATAACATAATCCGTCCGAGGATAACTCGTAATAACCTTTTATAATCGCTTTTTCTACATGGATGGATTTAAAAGTAGTCTGCGCATTAAGCACTATTGCGGATATCAGGAAGAGGATAACCCAGGCTGTTTTATTTCTGTATTTCATAATTTCTATCTACATGAATATTTACTGTTACTTTAGAAGAATGATTATTAGGTACTGCTTGCAATATCAATTTAATACCATATGAAACCTCCTGTGGACTTATTGAACGTTTTAGTGCGGATGTCATTATACCTCCTTCCTTTAAATCCCTTCCTAATAAGTCTTCTTCTGGCATACTTATTCCCATTTCATGGTCATATTCAAGCCCCCAAGAGTGACCTATTTCGTGCTGTAAGGTTTGCCCTTTATTATTTGGCGTAAAAGCCCCTTCTCCCAATGTGATAATGCGATTTGCGGGGTTGTATTCTCCAGCTGCATCTCCACTTCTCCCATGGAAATCTTTATTTCCTACTATGATAATACTATGATTCTCGTAGTCAATGACAGCTACTCCATCTTTACTGTTCATATCCATAAATGCTATTGGATTGTTCTTACAATAAATATAAGAGCCAACATTATCGTATTTCTCTGCCAATGGGTCCACACACATCCATCTTCCCAGCACAGCATCATAGTGGCGTGCACCATAATCATACCAATCCAATCCGTGCATACGGTCAAGTTCCTTGCCGTTGTACTTGTAAGGCTGTGCGCCTCCGCCTGTACTCTCACCCATCAGTCCACCAAAGGCATAGTAATGATTCACTTGCTCCACTTGTCCATGCTCATCTATCACTACACGGTTGTTTCCAAGGTGGTCCTGCAAGTAGTAATGGTATGTTGGAGTGGAATTTGCAAGTGTGATGTATCCCACGTCAGTAAGAATCTTGCTTAATTGTCCATTCTCATAAATCATATTTCCACAGTAATCGGTTTTCAACGTTAAAGCCACATTAGTAGATAGAGGCGGAACGATGCTGCCCATAGGTACAAAGAGGTTAGTCTTCGAGGTTTTATAAGTGACAGAGAGTTTACGTCC